>OLIW01000572.1_pt1 | contig 40455 bp, 17 predicted proteins | sample 1601321 | NCBI WGS metagenome assembly OLIW01 (sample SAMEA2452114, study PRJEB22498) | human gut metagenome
TCCATTACTTTGGATTTCTTTGATTTATCACGAGTTTTCAAACTTTCCTCAGAAATCAATTCATCATAAGTATTAATCCACGACTTTACTTGGTCAGGCATGCTATCAACATCTACTTTACCATCTTCTCTGGTGTAAAGTCTTAACATGTTCTTTCTAGCCGTTTCATATAGTATTTGATCATCAGATTTATTTGTGTTTGATGAAAGAGTTTTAATATCGTCCCAGAATTCTTCAATTATTTGATCAACTGTATTGCGTTGTTCCCACTTAGCAAATTTCTCTGGACTTAAATTCTTCTTTGCCTTTTGTAGAGCTTTATTAAACTTTTCCATATTTGGAGTATAATGTAATTTCTCTCTTAATTTTTCATTATACTCTCTCATTTCTATTGCTATTTCTTTATCTAATCCAACTTTTACTGAACCATCTGGATAATATGGATTAGCTAAATTTCTACGTCTAGTTTCTAACTCTTGTAATTTTAGATAATCTTCATCGGATAAATCTTCTCTGTGGTAATCTCCGTTCTTATCAACGGTGGTACTTAACAATAGATTTATTTCCATATTTATGGAATCTCTACGAGATCTTGCTTCTTCACTAAGACTATTAGTTAGCTCGTAATACTCTGGAGTAAACTTACGAATTGTATGCTTAGCTTCCCAATCATTATTTGCTTTATTCCATTTCTTTAGTTGCTCTGGATTCAATAAACCAGGCACTTCAGCAATATCTTTATCTCCAAATCCTAATTTTTCGGCTAACTTTTTTTGATGTTCCAAGTAATCTTGATAGTGTTGACCGTAATTTAAGTCTCTTGTTATAAAGCCTGTTTTATGACCATCTTTATTTTTTTCATGCATATAAGCTAACTTAGATTTATCTACATGTGATAGTATTTCTACAAGCTCTTTACCTACTTCTAGTTCTTTTTCAGCAACATTATTTTTAGTATTAACTATCTTGTTAAGAATTATACGTACTAACTCACTATTAGAATATTGTGTATTACCTGCCCACTGATCCCATAGATTTATATCCACATCACCTTCATCTAATATTTTTTTAAGATGATCTATAGTAAATGAACCGGCTTTAGTTGCTTCTCTAATAAAATTATCTTTAGCAACAATGTCTGCTAAATTGTTATAGTTTCTTACTAATTCATAGTAGTCACCTACAGTCCTTTTTAAGTTTTGTTTTGTATCCTCAATTAGTTGAGGATCATTTAAATAGTCAAACGTAGATTCATCATCCAACATGTTCTGGATATTAGTAGCAATGTTACCATAAAAACCAATATAACCTTTCTTTATCATATCTAATTCTGCAGAAGTTATATCTAGCGGGTTATTGTACTTTTGGTTTTCATTTACTTTGGTTTGTAAAGCCTTTACTTCATTTAATGCAGATATTACATCACTTGCCATATAATCTACAAATTCAAAAGTAGCTTGATCGTTTTCCAATTGATTTAATTTAAATTCCAATGCTCTTAGTTCATCTACTTTCTTACTGTCACTATATTTTGCATATTGAATATCTTTTATTCGCCTTGACAAAGCTTGAATAAGTTTATTATACGTTTCATGTATTTTTTTTGGAACGTATGATGGGTTATTTATTTTATCTGAATTATTTAGCAACACATCTATAGATACTTCCCCATCATTATTTAACACAATATTCCTTATCTGTCTAAATTGTGCAGAATATATTAATGACTTTGTTCGTATAGCCTCTTTTTTATTACCCTTGAAATGGTTAACTAAATCTGAAAAGAGTTTAGATGGCTCCCCATTGGGAGCCTTATCTAAACCATAACCATTGTTTTCTGATAACACATAATATGCAGCATTTTCATTACCCAATATCTTTGTATATTTCTTGAGTAAAGCTGCAACCTCTTTATTTTTAATATTTAAACACTGCATAATTATTCACATTCTTTTCTACGTTGTTTACCATTTGCTGTTAACTCATCAATTGAATCCTGTAAAGATGCTTTTATTGCTTGTTCTTCTGTAGCTGGTTCAAATTCTATATCATCTAATAAATCCTCTTCAGCTATTTCGTTTCTCATAGAAACTTTCTTTTTATTTTCAGCTTCTGAATTTATTATAACAAAGTTTTTAGCACGTGATACAGCTACATATCTCAACTCGTTTCTTAATTGCATTACATCTCTACCATAACCAAACGTATCAATTTCATTGGAGAGTATTAAAACTTTACTGTATGTACTACCTTGTGATTTCCAAACAGTTTGTGCGTACCCATAATCAATTGCTTTTCTAATTTTTAACCTACCTTGATTGTCTTCTAAATTCTTGGTAATGTTTAATTCATTATCAATGTTAAACGCCATTTGAACCAAATCTCTATATTTAGATATTTGCTTATCCTGTTTGGCTTCTTTAGCCATTCTCCACAATCTGTCTTTATATTCTACTATTTCAAATAGCTTAGAATCTGGTTCATTTTTATCAATTACAGTAATCTGGAAGTCATCCATAATAGTACTGCCAATAGGTCTGATTGATAATTTGAATGCTTTAAATTCTATATCACCTTTATCAGTTTTAAACTTGACAGTAGTGTCTGTTATATTTTGAATTACATAATCCCCAGAGTTTACTAATTTATAAGATCCATCAGGCTTTCTAAGTTTATTAGAATAACCCATTATAATATCACCTTTTACAAAGGGTTTAGCAAATTTTCCGTATCTTAAAGATCTAATCTTTGAATTATACGCAGATACTGCAGCATTTGTAGCAGTTAAAACTCTAAAATGTAAAGGATCAGCATTGAACTCTTCAGAAGTAACAATCTGTTTCAGGTTTTTATCTATAATTGCATCATCCGAAGTGTACAATACTCCTTGACCTTTATCATTTATATCAGTTTGGTAACTCAATCCTTCACCTCGTCTAAGTCTGATGGCTTCTTTTAAAATAGGATTATCACCCGTTCTTTCTACTTTGGTTAAAGTTATTTGAGGTACTCCATCAGATGTAAATACTTTAGAAATATGATCTGATTTTACAGGTCTTAATTGTGCAGAATCCCCAACATATATCACACTAACACCATCTTTAGCTACGATTTTTTGAATGTATTCATACAAACCGTCTTGCACCATTGAAGCTTCATCAATAATAATTAATTGACCTGGTTCATATTTCACTTGATTCTTAGATCTAAACTCTAGTTCTCTTAAATCCAATGAACCTTGCTCCATTGCTATATCTGTATCCGGAGTAAATCCAAATAGAGCAGAAAGCGTATACACATTAGCATTAGGATTGTTTTGTTTAGTTATAACATTTGCTCTATGAGTAGGAGCAGTATATACAATGTTGCCTCTACCAATTCTGTGATCTAACCACTTACTAAATATACCAATGATAGTAGATTTACCTGTACCAGCATAACCAGATAAAGTAATTTCAGTTCCATAGTCTTCAATGAACTTCTCTAGTTCATATAAAGCTGATTTCTGTTGGTCATTTAATGAGAATGGTAAATTGATCTTAAACCCGTCATTAAATGTAAATACATACTCTTCTTCTACTTTCTTAGCCTCTTCGGATGCTTTTGGTAAATCCTTTGCAAGTAAAGCAGCTTCATCAGTAAAACCAAATTGATTAGCATAATCTAAGAATTCCTTAGTAGTATCAGTAATTGCTGGTTCAATGTTTGATCGGTTCCTTAATAATTCTCTTACTTCCATCAAAATTTTTGGGAATTCTGTACCCCATTTACCTTTATCTTGAGTATGAGTAAGCGTTACATCACCTGTGGATAATAATCTATTTAAAGCTTCTGGATTTTGACTGAAAGATTCTAACAATAAATCTCTCATAACATCACTGGATGCTTTATCCCAAGAAACTGTATTTAAATCTTTAATTTTTCTACCAATAGATCTTGCTTGACTACCTGAAGCAATTTCTAGTTGTTTTCTAATGTCTTCTTTTTCATCATCTGACATAGAAGAAAATACTAATTTTTGAGCTTGAAATGCACCTTCTACTGTTTGAAAATTACCACCAATACGTATAGAAGATTCTGATTTATCACCAGATATAGTAAAAGGTCTAACTGCAAAATTACTTAAGTCTGCATTTTCACCAGTACCAGCATATATATTAATTGTTTCTGAAGATTGTTCAGATGCAAATAAATCCTGTTGAGTAGCATCAGAAGTTCTTAATTTAGTCAAAGGTTTTGTAACTAAAACTTTTACATACTCATCTCCACGTTTCCATTCAATAACATCACCAACTTGAGCTTGTTTCCAATAATCCAAATGCCCTTGTGATTCATATCTTGTAGTTGCTGTCCTTTCTCCATTTCTAACTGCTTCTATAGTTGATTTGGATTTTAATCCTGGTCTACCATGTTCTCCATAATCAAAAGTCATATTACCTTTAAATTTAGCTGGAACAGATTGATCAGGGGCTAACTCATATTCAATTTGCCATGCTTCATTTATTTTTGGTAATACTTTGGAATTAAAATATTCTGTAGACCAACCTTCTTTTTGAGACCACGTTTCTGCAAGATTTGTAGGTATACTAGATTGTTTTGAAGGTTGTTGCAATACTTGTGATTTACTATATTCAAAGTTATCCAATTCTTGATAAGATAATGGTTCAGTTACTTGTTGAGTTTTAACTGTTTGCTGTATATTAGCAAGCATATCTGTATTAAACTCACCAGCTTGATTAAATGCTTTTGCTCGTAAACTAGCTTTTACCGGAGTAAGATCAGTAACCCAAGTTATTGGTTCTTCTGGCATAATCTCATAATCCTTTGGTACAACATTGTTGTATTTAAGAACAGATCTATTTCTACCATTTTCAATCAATATGTTTCCTCTATAACTCATTCCTTTCTTGTTAATCAATCTGTACACTGGAGCATCATCTTCATTAATACCTATGTACTCATACAAGAATGTAGTTCTAGGATCATTGTTTCTATCTAATTTTACTTTTTTAAATGGTGGAAATATAGGTTGACCGTTCTGATTGAATGAAATTATAGATTGAGATTTCTTGTCATATATAATACCAGGAATCTGTACTTCTGCTCCTCTCTTGTTTACTACAGTAAAACCACTATCTTCGTGAGGTAACGCCCTATACACAGGTCTACCTTCTTCTTCAATGGTTTCTCTACTAGAATCTAATACATAATAATCAATAGTAGGAACTACGTGATCATTCCACCATAAGTCTTTTATTACTTGGAATACTTTAATATCCTTGACTGCATCATCAGGATTTCGTTCTAAATCTCTAATGTAATCAAAATAACCTATTTCTTCTCTAATTGAATTAGGTACATATCTAAAGATATTGTTCTTACCAAATGCATCCCCAGAAGTATAGAAAGCATACAATGCAAGATCTTTTGCAAAATCTCTTATTTCCTGATAATCGCTATCCCACAATTCTTCCCAAGCTCTGATGATTTCATTTTCTAAGTTATTGTCACCACTCTTGTTTGGTTTGTAAGCAATAAAATCAGGACCATTTAATTCAGTGGTATCCTCCTTTGGTCTACTAAAGATATTATTAATAAGTACATTTTCAAATGAACCATCACTACTTAATAAATCTGGATATTTACCACTTCTTACATCAGATTTAATTTTATCTAATCTCTTAGAAATACTATTTGGACCACCTAACAAACTACTAAGCTTTATTCCATTTTCAGCTAAATACTTGTTAAAGAAACCAGCTTTATACGTAGCTTCCATACTTCTGGTAATATTATTAATGTATGTATCATCACTAATTGCATAACCTTTAGTATAAAATTCTATTAATGTTCTTAAGTTTTCAAATTCCGGAGTAAGTCTAATCATTGTATTTTGGAAGGCAATTCTAGGGAATATTAATGCATCTTGCATTTTCTTACCTAAGAATGTATTTGAAAATACTTTTATAGGATCTTCAAATACTTGTTGCTCTACCATGAATTGTTTCCATTTATCCAAGAATGCACTTTGTAAACCAAAATTATTACCAAAGCGCTTAGTATCAATTTGAGCTAATGTAGTTAATTCAGACAAAGATCTTGAGAACGGATTAAGTTCTTGATAAGTCTTCATAATAAGCAACTGATTGTAGTACCAATCAAATGTTTCTTCTTTTTTCAATTGCTTCTTTAAGTAATTGACATCGAACATCTTTTCTCTTTGTTTAACACCTACACCTTTATCATTCAAAAAGTCTAAAAGCTGATCATATTTACCTTTAGATAAAGATTTTGCTTTCTCAAAATATGTATTCCAAATAGTTCTATATGCTAGACTTTCAGGATTTTTGTTTTGTGTATCTACATTATAAAAGCCAGAGTATTTGTCATATTCTATTGCAAAGTCTTTTAATATTTGTTGAGGTAAGAAATAGAATGTACTTTCACCTTTACCAGATCTTATCAAGAAGTTAGTCATATTAAATGTTAACTTCCTTACATTCAATCGAATGATGTATGGATCTTTTGCAACGTCCACATGAGCATTGATTAATGCTGATAACCAGTCAAGGATATTAATCTTATTTCTATCATTACTCTGGATACCATACAAATTGCTTATACCATAGTCTCTTAAAATTTTATTTGGTTTAAATCTTAATTTGACCAATTGAGTAAGAACTTGATGAGCATTTGCTAATGCAAATGGACCAATACCAAATTTACCACCATTCAACTCTGCTTTAGTTCTACTCTGGAATGCTGGAGTGGCATAATACAGTTGGGATTTGCTTGTACGTTTACCTTGACCAGTTATTGTATCTACTTCTTTAAGAATAGTATCTTTTAAGTAATCGGTTACTGTATCTAGTGGTTGTCTAGCTTCTGCAAAGTTCAATGGGTTAGAAATAACTGATATATACATATCAAGAAGCATGTTTTCATTTGCTTCTTTTGAGTTTGCTTCAAAGTCAGTTTTACCATTATATCTTTCATAAACTTTACGAACTATGGTTTCATCATCTAGACCAGCTTCTCTAAGTCTATTAGTATAATCTTCTTTAGTCTCAAATTTGATTCTATTACCGTTCTTATCATAGTTATATCTAGCAACGAACAATTTATCAATATCGAAGTCAGAACCAGTAAGAGATGTAAATTCATCAGGTAATGTGATAGTATCACCAATTTGCTCAGGATACAAATCTACTACTTTAAGAGCTGCAGTTGACGCTTGGCCTTGAGCAGGAATACGATAACCCATTGCAATAGCCTTAGAATTTGGACCAACTATACCATGATCTATTAACCACTTCTTAGCTTCACTAAAAGTCTTTTTGTCATAATCTGGAATTATGTGTTTCAATAAGTTGATTGAAATAACACAATCCATAGTACCATCGGTATTTGCGAATCTTAACTTTCTTTCATTTTGTACATCTGAAGTTACAGCAATTCTATTGTACAATATCGAAGACATTTGAATAAACATACCACCAGGTAAGTTGGTATCAACAATTGACTTATTCAACATTGATATAAGACCACTTTCTATCCAAGAGTTATCAGATAAACCAGAAATTGGTGCAACAGTTTCACCATTTTCAACATCCAAACCATTAATAACATTGTCATTCATGTTTGAACTTAAAGCTTTGCGTTGCATAATTTCAGCAAATCTTTGTACACTTACTTGGGGTTTATCTGGAGTAATACCAAAATCTCTTTCTATCTCTCTTCTACCAGCTTCAGTAATGGCATTGTGAGCACCGTTAAAATTATTAATCAACTCATCACCATTATATACTTTACCATCTGGTGTAGTATATTTCCATGCACTTCTGATGTTACCCATGGCAGCTTTTTGTGCTTGAGATACAAACATTTGTCTTTCTGCATGGTGAGGATCAGTAATTAACTGACGTCTAAAGTTAGTTAAAGACTGTTTATGAGTAGGCATTGACATTAAACTGTCCATGTCTATTTCTTTATTAGTCTTATCTTTATAGATTCTTGATTTAACTTCTTTAGCCCTTTGTCCTACTTTTACTGCGGAATCAAAAGCAAGCATGTGGATATTACGTGATTGCATAACTTCCAACACTTTACCCATATCCCCAGTAGAGAAGATACGATGTACGGGGAACATTGCCATCTTATCAAACACTGGTATATCCCTTTTAGCACCTACATCGTAATGATCACCAAAATACATGAATTTCAAAGGTTTCAATGTAACCGCCAATGCTTCTGCATACGTATCCATATCTGCTTCAAGATCTGCATTTGGATTATTAAGTAAATCAAATGCTTTTGCTACTTGTGGTGTCCATCCATCTACTCTACGTACTAATTCTTTGTAAAACTCTGGGGATATTAATACTGTGGCATCAGTTTGATTTACTTTGCCTTTAGGGTTAAGATAGCCATCAAATTTATCTCTTACTATAAGATTGGCTGCATCTTCTACATCATTGGGTAAAGCTTCAGAACTATCATAAGTTCTAATTGCTTCATCTAATGTCATGTTATGCATTTCCTGAAGTAATCGTATAGCTGCAGATCTTTTAGCGTACTCTGCAATTTGATCAGCTTGTCTACTTACTATAACATTATCTGATAGTGTACCTACGTTCACTTCAGTGAGATCTGCCATTGGATTTCCTTCTTCGTAGTCTATTCTTGGAGTAACACCAGTGGATAATACCTCACGTAAACGTTTAATTTTATCTACAGGATTTTTGTAGTAGGCTGGATCTTTTATAAAAAGTTTCTCAAATTCAATTACTGAAGAAATGGTATTAGCAAAATAATTACCAATCATTTCAGCAGCACCAAGATTTTCGCTATAATTAGAAACTGTTGCAGATTTTTTATAATGTGATGATGCTTCTTCTAATGCCTTCTGTGGTAATGCTAAACTCGTTACACTAGCTATTTTATTACCATCCCATTTAATTATACCTAATTCTTGTGCATAATTTAACTCATCTTTAAATGCATCCCATAGATAGTTATTCATCAGATTTGCTTTCTCAGCATTACTGAACTTATTCCAATTATTTCTTATTTGAGAAATAATAGAAGTTCCATATTCATTACCACCAAGATCTTCTGCTAGGTCTAATGCTTCATTAAAGTTTGAAAAATCTTTTTCAAATTCAATACCATTTAATGTAGGTCTTTCTTTCAATTTAAAGAATCCGTTGAAGTATCTGAATCTATAACCGTTTCTGTTTCCAGTGTCATAGTTCTTTATTTTTTGTTCTTCAGTCAAATTCTTCTCATTCTTGTAATTAAATTCAATGGTATCTAATTCAGTTTCAAAGTAATTGATAAATCTTTTAAGAATTTGAGCATCGAACTTTATTTCACCATTGCTTACATCAAATGGATTTTTGAAGTTATTTATTGCAGTACCATACAACGTATTATATGTTTGAGAATCACCCATAGTAGGTAAGATGATTCTACCTGCTCTGGTAAATGTCATTTTAGCAATATAGTCTTCAAGAGGGGATATTTCTGTATACTTACGTCCTTTATCTGCACTACCTTGTTCCTTAAAGTATACAAGTGTTTCAAACCCTATTTTACCTTTAGTATCCGCATTATTATACAAATTTGTTAACAATACAGAACCCTTGAAATAATTAGGATTGTCATTATTACCAGTATTGTATAACACTTTGGTAAGTGCTTCTACCGTTACTGGATCATTATCCAATCTTTGAACCATATCAGACAAATAATTGTGTTCTGATATAGGATATAACAATTTACCATCAGTAGCTAATACTGATAATTCATCAGAAGAAGGATGCAACATTGCATATGTCTCAGCAAGTCTTCCTAAGAATTTAGAATCAGCATAATACTTTGTAATACTTCTATTGTATTGACCAGGAACTACGCCACTTTCTTGAATCTTTGCTAAGTCCTTTACTTTAGAATTAAAGAAGAAATATATACCTTTATTGGATCTATCTGATAACATTGAAACTAATGACTCAGTAGAATTTGAATTATAATATTCCTTAGTAAGGAAGGAGTTTAATGATTCTAAATCAATTTCTACTCCAACTTTATTAAGTAAATCAACTATCTTATTCTTAATAGTAATTAACTTCTCTGGTACATACTCTTTATAAGTTTGACCATTTACTAGTTTCTTGTTAGGTGTAGTTTTGTATTTTTCTACAATCTTTATTATTTTATTGAATTCATTGTTGATTTCTCTAGCTACGAATTCTTCAGACTCACTAACCTTTGCTTTAAATAAGTTATCAGAAGTATCTAATACACCACTGTTTGTTATTAAATTGTAATTCCAACCCTCTAATATATTTTTAGATACTTTATTTGCATTTTCATCTTTAACATACAAGTTAGTTTGTTCATTACCGTTTTCATCTTCAACTTTTTCTGATAAAATACCAACTAACTTGTGTCTAGCTTTACGGAATGTATTTCTAAACTGAGTTTGTAAATTCTCTCTTGCTATTTTTTGAACTTCGTCTTCTTGAATACCTTTCTTTTGTACATATTCGTTCGTAATCTTGTATAATTCATTATACAAAGTTTTAAATAATGGTGTTACTTTAGCAAGTTTTGCACTCTTGTCCATCATTCCTTTGAATGTGTTTTCAGAGTGAATTTCATTAATAATGGTATTCCAAGATTTATCAAAGTCGACCATTAGAGGTAAGCCTGTAACAGGACTCTTTATTGCAGCAACACCTTGTACTTTAGTCACAGTGCCATCAGGATTTGTTTTTTGTTTCATGACAAATTCTGTTCTAGGCATTGTTGCAATGAAAATCTTTATAGATGCAAGAGCATTATCTTTAACTGAAACAGCTAATTGTTCTTGAATGTAGTTAGCCATCTGATCACCTACATCATTACCAACTGCTTTCTCATCAATCTCTGCATCAATATTTTCCTGCTTATCCACTGCTCTTATTTGATACTCATTTAATTTATTTATAATTTCTGGTTTAAATACAGTATCAAATGTATTGTATATTTCATTTCTAACTTCCCCTTGCTCCTTAGTAATAGTTTCTTTTTCAACTAACTTTGCTGTTATTTCTGGTTTTAATGCAGCTTTCAACACTCCGTAATTAAGATTCTGTAAATCATCACGCAATCTTACATTATTTAATGTAAATAAAGCACCTACAAGTGAATTTACAGTTTCTTTAAATTGTGTGTTATTAATGTTTTTAAATTTATGACCTCTTACCTTAAATGGGGCACCTGCACCTTTATATGCAGCAAGAAATTCATTTACAGCAGCTGAATTTTGTTTAGATCTATTATAATAACCAGAAGCGATTCTATTAAAAATATTATCAATGCTGGTATCAGTTCTCCAAACCCATTTACTTATGAAATTCTTAATAGCTTTCCAAGCTCTTTTAAGAAGATTTAATTCAGGATCTACTTTATTCAGCATATACTGCCTAAAGTCTTCTGCTAAAGCTTCCTCTACTTGTTTGTCACTTCCAACAAAACCAGTTCTATTTCTATAGAATTCATAAATTTTCTTTCTTTCCTTTGGAGAAATAGTTAATAACGATACTCTATGGAATGCTTCATGATACAATGTACCACGTTCTGCACCTTTCCACAGTATGGTAGAATCTTTTCTAACAAGACCCATAGCATATTCATTACCACCAAGTGCAATAGCATCTTCAACAATATGCAAAGAGTCTTCTGGTAATCCTAATTTATTTCTAAACCATTGAATTTCTTCTGGAGTTACTACTTCTGATATATTTCCTGCAACTTTACGAGTAGGTATATCAAAGTCTTCATCAATACCTAAGCTCAAAGGATCTATTTCTCCATCATTGATTATTTTCTTTACATATGATTCTTCTTTCGAAGATGGTTCCGTATTTGTAGAATTACTTAATTTTATGTCTGGATGATTTAGCAAAAATTCTACAAAGGAACTATGTGTTTTTTCTTCATTTATCCAATATTCATTTATATCCGATACATTGAAATTCTCAAGATACCATTTTGCTACTTCTCTAGAATTTCGATCTGTAATATCTTTTACTTTATCTTTTTTGAATTTTTCAGAGACCAGATATTCTTGTAGTTTTTTGGGTACTATTTCATTAACTATTCGCTTTCTTTGATCAGGATTTAAAGGTACATCATAAAATGCTTGATGTTCTTCATTCCAAGAAGAAGCATTCCAACGTTTTCCATCGTATTTGAGTATACCTTCATTTCCATTTAATTCAAATACTATTCTAGGAGCAATATCATCTGCTCCAAAGATTACTTGTTTTACAACATTAGGAAAATTTTTGAAGGTTCTAGTAGATAATTCATAAATTTCACTTCTCTGTGCTTGAGTTAAATAATAATCATCACCTTGATCAAAAAGCTCAGTTACCGGAATATACCCAGAATAATTTAAATTTGTGATTTTATTTTCAACAGCTTCTTTTACTTCAGGATTATTGATCTTTCTTGGTATCTTTTGAACATCTTCAGCATATGCGAAAGAATCTTTAAATAGTTGATCATCTAAGTCACTTCTTATTATACCAGCTTTTTCTAATACTCCCATAGTATAAACTGGAGTAGAAGAAATGAAGTCATCCTTAGTAAAGGATACGCCTGGAATAATATCAAGTGAGTCAATAGAATTATGATTAAAATAATCATATATTGAAGGTAATGCCTCTTTTACTGGTCTAAAGAAATTTTTTCTAGCTACACGCCAATGGAATCCCATTAATGCTTCAGCTATGTCTTTTTTATCCTGAGTAGATAAGTTACCAATATTGAATGTTTTTTCACCAACTATTAGATTGGATTTATCATCAATATACAATTGCTTTTCTTTTAACCAATCAAATGTTTTATCTGCAGTGGTTACTTTGGTAGCATCTCCAAATCTAACCATAAAGTCAATTAATTCTCCAGCAATAACTCCTGTATATCTGTATTCAGAGTTAGTATTAGTGCCATAATTGATTAACAAGTCAGCTAAAAACTCAGCTTGCTTCCTGTCAAATCTTTGAAGAGTTAATTGTAATGGCAACATTTGATTTGATAAAGTACTAGATTTTGGTGGATAAATAAACAATTGTCCACTACCACCTTTACCTGGCAACATTTCACCATTAGCTCCTATTATATCAGAATCTTTTACAATACCATCACTTATACCAAATGTTACATTTTCTGGAGTAATCTCAGTAATTTCTGTTGGTATCTGTAAGCCTTTTACTTCGTGTATTGGTCTGAATACAGCTCTACCATCTTTTCTAACAACATTAGGTATTCCTTTAGTTCTAACTATTGTGCTAGGTACTACAGCTTCATCATTTGTTGCAGACTCTATTGTAGAAATTACTGCATTTCTAAATCTACGTAAATCTGCTATAGATAAATCATTAGCATTATTAATAAGATTAATATCCTCTTCTGTAAGCCTTTCTTTAGGTATGCTAGATAATTTTGCTGCTAAGAAAGTTCTAGCTCCAGAAGGAGTTTTCAAAGCCATTGCATAATCGCCAGTGCCATGATGAATTAACATTATTATAGATGCAGAATCATATGTACTAGGATCATTTTCTTTATATGGTTTATGCCCCTTTTCTGTATAATCTTTATTTATAACAAACTCACAGAAACTATCATTAAAAAAGTTTGGATCTTTTATTCTCTCTGCTAATTCCTTGCCTGGCTTGGTACCAGGATAAATAGGCGTTGTAGCATCAGGATTAAAGAACAGTGTATGAGATACCTTATCTTGTACTAATTCTTCCATTTCTAAAGATTCATCCAAATCTCTAGTCTCAGAGTCCATATCTGTTCTCCTATTCATTGTGGATTCTGTAGCAATCTTCTTACGGGCCCATTTTACTTGAGATTCTTCAGTTACTTCAGGATTAGAATTGTTATATGTTTCAGATACTTTCTTATCTTCCTCATCAGAAACAACTTCAGAGTTTGCAAAATCTATTAAAGCTTTTTCATCAGCTCGTTCAAATTCTATTTCATCTTCTTCATCTTCTTGAGTTTCAACAACTGGTTGAGGTTTAGATTTAGGTTTGCTTTCAGTATCTTCTGTTTCCGGTTCTTTTTTTTCTCTTACTTTGGCTAAAGTTTCTTCAAATTCTTTGCTTAACTCTTCCAAACCTTTATTGGGAAACTCCTCATCTTTCTTTATCTCTACCTCTGCTACTGGTATCTTAGTATCAATGTCAGGAGTAGCCCTATCATCCATTATAGGAGTCTTTGGAGATTCAACCTTTTCTTGTTCTACTTTAGAAGCTACTTGATTATCTACTTGAGTTTCGTTGTTAGTAATAGGTTGTTGATTATCACTTTGATTAACTGCTTCTCTAGACATTTCTTTTGCAGCTTCTGTTTCAACAACATCTTTTGCATTTTCTTCTACTATCTTTGATGACTCATCTGAATTGTTTATATACTTATCAATTCTTTCTTTTATTTTTTTGCCTATTTGTTTTTTTGATTCATCAGAAGCATTGTTGAAATTTATGAGTTTGCCATCTTCCAAAGTATTACCAAAGATTTCATTCATCTTGTGTTCTGCTATTAGAAGATCGTGGTTTGCAATCATTGTGTTAACATAGCTATCAACACCTTTGCCAACTAAATTAGGAGTTGCTACAAAGTTTGGGCTAAATTTAGTACCTTCTGCCAACTGATTTAATTTAACATCTATATCTTTTAATATCTTAGGTATCTCTTTTGATATAGATCTACCAACAGCATTTGATTCATTTGTTATACCAAATTTTTGTTGATTTTCTTCTGGTTTAGATTCAAGTGCTGTTTTTAATTGTTCTAACGCTTGCTTTTGAATATTTAATTTAGTTAATGCTACAGCAGTAAGCTTTTCTTCTGGAGAATAATGGTTTAACATTTGATCATTTTCCAGAGTAGTATAGAAATTATTATCTGCTTCTTGTGCTTGATTGGCATTGTCAAGTGCTTCTTGTGCATCTATTGTTGCCAAGTGTTGCAACCCAATTAAAGTATTATATTCAGTAGTTCCAGGATTATATCCAATGGTTTTACCAATGTTCTGATTTACTTTAGATTTAGATAAACTAAAGATATTATTTGCAGTAGCTATCTCATCATTTAAATCTTGTTCAGTGATACCTTCTGGTAGATTGTACTTGTAGTTTTCAAGTACATCAAGTACATTTTGTTGATAGTTTAATTTTTTGTTTGCCATCTCAGAGTAGGACATAGCTTTGATCATTGCATCTTTTTTACCAATGTGATCTGCAACTACGTCTCTTACAAAAGAGTTGGCAGTCATGTCTTTGTAAGTCTTTAACCCAGAATGATAAGCAATTGTAGGTCCACCCATGTATAAACCTAATGCAAAACCACCTTTTACATCATTCCAAAATTGAGGATCATTTGCTAATTCTGATTCAGTATCTATCCCAGATAATATCTTTGCAGTACGATAGTTGGCATCAGCTAACCCCATTAAGGATTGAAAGACACTGCTAGACTTTTTATCATACTTACCAGAAATATAATCATAATCAAATATGTCTTGGTTAGCTTCTTCAAATGCTTCTCCAGTAGCAGAGAAACCTAATCTACCGAGTGCCTTGGCGGCTTGTAAGCTAGCATTTTTTACTGGAGAATTATATGCAAGTCTAGCATTAAATCCAGTATAAGCATCTATAAGTTTATTGTATTTACTTGCTGCAGCTTCAGTTAATTTTGTACCTGTTTTTAATAATGGGTTTAAAGCAGTTTTAATTGGAGCTGTTATTATTTTACCCATAGCTTTACCAAGAGGTGCAAATACTAAAGCAGATTGAGCAACATCCATAGCAGATAATGCCATGTTGTTATCATAAACTCTTTCTAATCCATTTTTCAGGGATCTTTTTGCATTGGCTAAAGTTGCATCATCTATGTTTATTTCTCCAGATATAACTCTATCGATTATTTCATCATCAGAGATTTTAGAAACATCTACATTAGGGTTTTGTTGTTTTAACTGATTTCTACCAATTTCAGCATATTGTTTAATATCAATGCCTTGTTCCTTTAGATTATCTTCAATTCTAGATCTATATGCACCATATACTTGAGCTAAAGATTCTCTATGTCTACTGTATATATTACCAGCAACACTAGCTGCAGTAGCTGCAATTGCACTACCCCACCCAATTAAATTAGATGCAGCACCAATTCCAGGGACAGCGTTCAATGCTCCAGTAGTAGCATAGTGTCTACCTAACCACAAAGCTCCGATAGCTAAAGCATCTGCAATATAACCATCAACAGTTGTCATAGAAGAACCTGTTAAACCTGGACCAGCGTATAAGAAATAATCTGGGGAATACCAAGGTTTATCTTGAGCTCTTTGTTCCTTTATTCTAAATTCAGAAGACGGTGTATAATTTTCAGATCTTTCTCGTAAATCAGAATATATATTATTTATTTCTTCATTTACTTTAGATCTTTCTTCTTCCCACGATTTTCTAGAATTACTTAGATATTCAATTCTCGCATCAATGTTATCACCTTCTTTTTCACCATATTTAGACAAGATGCTGTCGTATTGCTCTTGTCTATCTGCTAATGTTCTTTGGAGTTGAAAGTATTCAGATATTGCATTTTTGTATTCTTCAGAATTCTCATCCAAAGTAGGAATAGTATTTTCAAGATTTTTAAGCTTTTGCTTATCACTAAGAAAATTCAATTCATAATCAATATCATCTAATACGGGGTTTATATCTTTAGCTAGTTTAGCTCTTTCCGACATTAGATTGATTTGATCTCTACTATTCATGAAAGTAGTCCATGCATCTTTTAAGTAGCTCTTATCTTTAAGAGTTTCCTCTGGATTTTCTTTGTCCAATAGATACATTTCTTCATAATCATCAATTGGTGTTTGTTCCAATTCACGATCATATCCCGTTTTAATCTTTGTTAAAGAGGAATGCTGGGCGTTTACTTGTCGTATAGCCGCAGTAGTAGCATTGGTTTTAGAAGGTGTTAAACCAGCATTGTATTTGTCTAATATAGATGTTTCCATATATTATTGTAACAGATTAAGCATAGTTTGATAAAGTTCGATATCAGAAGAATATGATTCGTTATATGAACTATCATATAAATCATTTTGTAGTTTAGACCCACCATGTTCTTTATTGACTTCTTGATCAAAAGTCATTCTTGTCATACCATGTGGATCAATTGGTTCCATTGCATCAAATGTAAAGTATTCTCCAGTAAGAGCTGCACCACCTCTGGTGTCAGAGTGACCCCATGCATCTTCCACACTTTCACCTTTTATTGGCTTAACACTTAAACCAACTTCAGATGTTAAACCCATAGTTTTATTAACCATTTCTTTAAAACTGTCAACATCATAGTTAGCATTTCTTATAGACTGAATAGGTATCTTAACACTAACCCTTTGAAATAATTGTGGTTGGCCATTGGATTCACCTACCATTATTTTGTTTCTAGGCACCTTTATAACATCTTGGAATACTCCAGATTTTAGGTCTTCTGCAAAGTTTCTATTAAGTCTTGAATTATCCTGAACAGTGTATTTCATAGAAGGTACCTTCATCATTTTGTTTACAAAGTCTGTGGACAATATTAATCCATTAGTATCTGGAATAGTAAACCCATTAGTTATAGCATCATTACTATTGATTTCTACTTCTTTAGAAGATTTTATTTTATTGTAACGGTTCATAACTAATCCTGAAGTAGGATAAGTAAGCTCGTTCAACACCCTGGACGCAGTATCATAGTACAATGGTAACTTTTCTTGTTTTACTCCAACAGCTGGGAATATATCAGATTGTTTAGCAAACATATCCCTAACATCCTCTGCATAAGCATTTGCCATAGCTTCATTACTGTAGTTCTTTGATGCAGATTCTTGGTATGCCTTATACATAGTGTTGTATTCTTCTGGAGTAATAGCACCTTGTTCTAAGGCATTAGCAGCATCCATTAAAGTCTGTATCATAGATGCTTGACCTTCTATAAATGATCTTGTTCTAGTTAGATTTGGATTATTTTGCATTTGACGCTTTTCTTGAACTACTGCGTCATTATACAATTTAGTATAAGCATCTGGATAATCAGTTGGTTGTTCACCATTTTTTCTTTTTTGTGTAGCTGCAACTCTTAAAGCTTGTTGTTCTTTCAAAGCTTGCATTTCATATGGGTCTACTGTAATATTATTTCTAATGTATTCTTGATTATCTATATATGCTCTTTCCATAAAAGCATTTGCAGCATCTTCAGCGGTTGCTCCAGGGTTCTGTTTTAAGTACACTTGCATATGCATTTGAGCCTCAGGAGTAGATAGTATACCACTTCTATTTTCATCCAATATTTTTTTAATTTGATCCCCAGTTACACCAGTATGAATAAAACCATTGGATCTACCCAAATAGCTATCTTTAAGATTATTTACATATTTATCTGTAAGATCTTTTATTGATTGATAACCTAGTGGAGATACATCGTTATAAATACCTGAAGTAAATGTGTTATAACCAGTAAAATCAACATCGTGCCACAAGGGATTATATTTACCTTCTAGCATTAGACGTTGATTTACTTTTTGTCTCTCTCTTAAACCTTCAGCACTTTGACGAAGCATGCTTAGTTTAGCTCTGTCTACATTGTTTATTGCTGAATATATCTTAGATCTACCTTCTGCAGTTTTTATCATGTCTAAGTTTTTAGACAGTTCTTCAGCCACAGGCAAAGCTCTACCATAAGTTTCATCATAGTATGCTTTTGTGTCAGCTGCTGATGGAGATTGAAATTCAGCCCATTTATCTAAAGCTGTTGAATAATCTTTTAATGCTTGATCTACGTTTTCTTTTGCCTGCTTCCCAAGTGTATACAATTGTTCAAATGGAATTGGAACGTATGTATTTATGAACTCTGCTTGTGCAGGATTATCATATCTATTTACCATATTAAACTCTATTTCTAGTTCTTGTTAATAAATTATCCACTTGTTCTTTAGTAAATCCTTGACTTAAGAAATCAGCTAAGAATGGTAGTGTCATTTGATCCCTATTGTATTGATTTTGCATTAGTCTATTTACTTGAGACCATTTACCAAGTTGACTAGTTGCAGTTGTTCCAAAGTTTCTAGCAGCAGCTCTATTTCTAGCATTAAGATCATTGTACATATTTTCACTTTGTACAAATTGTTGTCCTAAATTATTAAGAGTATTTGCGTATTCTCCCAAGTAAGCATTATCGGCATTTTGTTTAGTTGCGTACATATTTGCGTTAGAAGCATATTCATCAACAGCAGCTTGAGTTCTTGCTGCTAAATTAGAACCAGTGTTAGCATTAATGTTTGCTAAGTTATAGTTTGAAATAGCTCTTGATCTACTGTTAGCCAATCTTGCGGGTTCAATATTCATTCTACGTCTAGCCATTGTACTTCTAACTGCACCAGCATATGGGTTTAATACTAATGGTTCTTCTTCTGGTCCTCTTAATGACTGCAAAGCATTATACACTGTAGGAGCCAATGATAACCAATCTGGTGAATATCCATTTTTTGGCTTACTGAGTGCACGTTTTTTAGTAGCTTCATCTGCAGATGCTGGTATATTTACTGGAGTAACAACATCATCCCAATCTATTGTCATACTAGTATTTACTAGTGGTATTGTTGGTTCAGATAATCTTTGAGTAGTGGTTTTAGTAATGTTGGGTTTGGTTGTCTGTTTGGTGGTTACGGAACCAGTAGTACTAGGAGTTTTTGTAACTTGTTTATTCGATGCATTTTTGTACGTGCTTGTTACAGTTGGTTCAGATTCAATCGGTCGAAGAGGTATGTCAACATAGATTGGCTCGTCGTTTGCATATGTGATTGCATCTACTGTTTGTGTTGGATATGAAAACCAAGCACCAGTAGTAGGAGAACCAATTGATAAAGGATTCATAGATGTACTTCTATTGAATACTTTACTAATGTTGGTGTCACCAGTATAATCCATAGAAGTGGCAGAAGGCTTTGTATTTCTTGCAGATTCTACAGCTTTAGTTATGTTCTTGTTATTTATAAGAGGACCAAATGTGCGTTTTGGAAAATACCCCAATGCTTCACCAAATTTATTTAATCCTGTACCAAGTTCATCAAAGAAATCAGAGTATGCAGCGTATGTATCTGCATTCATCTTACTTCTCACTTCGTCTACAGTTTTACCCTTACCATCTGCATATGCAGGTATTCCTTTTACTTTGGGTTTAACTCCTTTAGCAGCTTTAACTGCTTCTTGTTCTGCTAATAATTTATTGTAAGCTTTATTAGCATTTATTTTATTTAATCTGTTTGTATTTTCAGCAAACTTGTCTTTGCCTTTGCTAGGTTTCGTCATCTTAGATAATATTTGTCCTTCCTTAGCAAATGTGTTCTTTGTACCAGGTCTTTTAATTTTGTCAGATAACACAGATTCCAAAGTAGACGCATCGACTAAATGATTATCTGTGCCTGGTTTAGTATTTGGAACTTGAACAATATTTCCATAATCATCTCTAACCACTTCATTGTTGTCCAAGTAAGCTAAGTCTGGGAGTATTCCACCATTCTCAAATGTATATGCAAGATCATTATCATCCCAATATTCTCCTTCAGTTTCAGCTGCGGCATTCATACCTATTTTAGTTTTATTGAGAGTTTCTTTTCTGCGTCTTAACGCTTGCATTTGTTTCTTGCGTTTAATTGAACCAATAAGTCCACTCACTAATCCTAATCCACCACCAACAGCAGCACCAATAGGACCACCTACAGTGAGACCAGCACCGGCTAACGAAGCTGCACTGCCAATAGTACTACCTGCAATATCACCTGTTGAACCTTCTTCTGATAAACCAGAAATGGCAGAGCCAAATACATTAGCTCCACCAAGGTAGTTTGACAACTGATCCATGCCAAACGCATATGCTGGTATAGTATTTTTGTTATTTTTCTTTTTCATATTATATCATTGAGTATCTATAAGCTGTACTAATGTATGGCACTTTAAATTTATTACCACCATTGCAATCATACTTATAATTACAGATAAGATATTTTCCTTTCATCCTATCTTTGTATGATTTGTTAGCCAGTTGTTCTACTTCATTAAGCTTCAAAGAATTACGAGGGATTGCAAATTTATAAGTATCCTCTCTGTAATCAATATCTTCACTAGTCAATGTTTCACTAGTTTGTCTTTTTGTAGTAAATAATATCAAATCAAAATTAGTATCTGTAGTAAAATCACCACCATATTCAACATTATCAAATGTTTTGGTTTGTGGATAATCTTTGTTAACTACAAATTCTATTTCAGATACCTTTGCTTTGTCAGAATCTAAATCAGCTTGTTCACCACCATTATATTTAAACAGTTTCAATGATTTAAATAAATATAGTTTATCACTAAACTCTGCATAATAGTCTGGATTATAGTTATAGAATGAAGTAAATACTCCTAATTGTTCATTAAACGCTAGTGTTTTATCTCCTAGAGTAAACAGAACTTCATTGTATTTCTTATCATATACTGCAATAGGATCTTTTTTAAACAAGTCTTTATTCTTATTCAAATAAGATTGAACTCCTTTTAATTTAGATACTGTTTGTAATTGACCATTAAAACCACATATCTCATTACGTTTACTATCATACCAGTACACAGTGCTATCTGATTGAGTATTTGCTCTTAACTGGTTTGGACTTTCACCATTCATTGTAGTAAAATAGTCATATCTATCTAGTATACCACCAACACCTAGAGTAAGAGCACCTGGATTATTATCAGTTATAATAGAACGTTCATTCACTGCAACTGTGCCAAAAGCGTCTGTTTGCCAGAATACTAAATTATTTTTAAACAGTTTCATATCATTAATTGGACCAAATCTAGTATCTACATCAAGATAATTAGCTACTTTAAATTTTGTCCACGAATCAGTAACTTCATTATTTGTTTTCAGTTCTGAAGATATGATACGAGTATCTGTTAATAGATTATCTATATTATAGATAGATTTAGCTACAAATTTCTTTGCATTAGGCTGAGCAGAATATGCGTCATTGTATGCATATGATGGAGTATTTTGAGTGTATAAATCTCCAACAGTTACTATATCGTCTTCTACAAAATGATTAGCATATCCATCACCAGCTTGATAAGTTCTATTTATAGATGAATCAGCATGGGTTAATGCTAAATTAATACTTGATTCACATGGTATGAACGCACCTAAAAATAATCTATTTGATTTATTATTATAATAATCATCTGTATTGTAACTAAACATACAGTTATTATAATCAAATATGTTTAGATAAGTATCGCCACCATAACACAACACTGTGGAAACACTAGATTCAGCACTAGCTCCTGTAGTAATATACACAGAATTCTGTACAGCAGAGTAGGAATTGCCACCATAAGCATTTACACTTTGTTTCATGTTGCATAATACTACTGCATTTAAATATCTAGCACTTGAAGATCCTGATGCTAAAGATATGTTAGAGATCATATTATCACTTTTGAATATAGCACAAATCCCATGTGGACCATATTTTCTAACATTGTTTGCATCAGTCTTATCTACTTCACCATCTCCTGCAGTTTTAATATTATCCCACACCCAGTTATAATAAACTTTGTCACCAATAGTCACTGCTTCAGCATTATACCAAGGCTGATCACCGTTTGTTAACCAAGGACTACTAGGACCAGCATATTTTGCACTTTCTATTGCAGCTGATTGTACACCACTTTCAACATATAGTCCATAGTATTTAGCTAACAATGCTGCATAAAAATCATCATTATTTATCACAACACATCCTCCAGATACATAGCCATTACTAGGTTGATTACCTAATGTTTTAGTTGGTTTTATCGTAGTACCATCGTACTTTATAGATCTAGCATTTGCTAATACTTTTGTAGCTCCAGCTTCTGTAATTCCCCAATCACCGTCCGCAGTAATAGGAGATGTCATAAATCCTACCTTTTCAACTGTTTGAAACTTATCAATTAATGCATCAGCATTTTCTCTGTTGACTGCTATTTCTGGAGATACAAACATGAAATAATTGTTAGATTGTGTATCTGACAAGTTAAAGGTATATTGGAAATCTCCATTATTGTGGGTCTTTGCATAATAGCCATGCTTATTTGAATAAGCTAGATATGGGAATGGTGTTAAGATGTTAGAATCTCTATCATAATTCGTAATGCAACTTACTACTCCTTGAGCTAATATAGTTCTATCAGATAGAGTTCTTTCGCATCTAACTATCTCATATCTTACTACGTCTGATGGTAAATTCTTTACTTCAAATTCAATACCAAGAGGTTTAGTAACAACTGATAAATTAGATCCATAATCACTAGCCTCATTGGAAGTAAAAAACTTATAACCAGAATCTTTATTAGATGGCATCCTTATATCACCTATCCAATGTACAGGGGATGCTAAACCTTGTTTATTGTATAATACAATACCAAATCTATAGATTTCATCCCTCATATATCCTTTTACTTTGGATTCTATTTCAGCATTAGAATAGTTTGGTATCTTATTACCAGATGATAAACTTATTGAATTTGATTTGTCATTTCCCTCGTAGTTGATATCTAGACTAGTAAGAGATCTTGATGAGGCATTAAATGTAAATTCTTCATTTACCATTCCTCTTGATGTGGTAGATCCATCTTCTAGCAAGTCTGTAGTAATAAACCTATAAGACACATTCTTACCTTTACCACCTTGTATATATCCTCCTGTTGGAGAAGTAGTGTATTTATAAGCACTACCATCAACATTAAATGGGCATATACAATCATGATCTTTAGGTATATTTGTAGTAGTTAATGCAGATAAAGCAAAGTTTAATGAAGAGCCAGAGTTAGATAACAATAATACATTGCCAGAAGAATTAGCTCTAAATGCTCTAGCATCATATTCTACATCCCATGTTTCCTCAGTAAGATTAGCAGCAAATAATCTGTTATCTTTAGATTCTATTACTTCAGGTATAAATGTGTAATTAGCTAATGAATTAAATTCATCAATACTTAATTCCGATACTAAGCTACCGCCTTTATCTTCATAGTTTATTACAGAACCAGTTCCAATAACTATATCGTCTACTATGGATATTACAGGTACTTCATTCTTTGCCTTATAGAATAAGGAGATTATTCTAAGTCTATCAAATCCAGTGCTATTGTTTCTTACTTGTAACTTTATGGACTTACCAGTATTTTGTCCTTTAGAACTTCCTTTTACAGCATTGTAATTAGTTTTTTGATCTCCATCACTCAAATGATAAAGAGGGGTAAGTGGAGATATTGCAGACTCTGTACCTCTTACTTTAAACAATTGATAACAGTACTGTATCATTCCAGATTCTAAACTACCTGTTCCAAATCCATTAAATTCAAATGGAGGTAATGTAGCCTTTGGTAGCATTACTATAGTATCCGAAGTAATAGATGAATTACTAGATATGTGATCATCATCCACATTGATTACTTTAATTTGTGAATGACCATCTGCCCAATATACTTTTACATTATTACTTGCTTCCCATCTACATACACTACTAATTGCAGCTACGTTGCTAGATGATACTTCTATATCTAAAGGCCTATTAGTTACCACTTTTGTTACAATTGGTTCTTCCTGTGATCTAGAAAAATCAATCCTATAGACATTATTATTGCTAGTACCATTAATTTTAGTAAAAACAATCGCCCAATCTCTTACTGTGGTAACATGTATGATAGTTTCACCAGACAAATTTGAAGAAGGTCTACACGCTAAAAATCCTTCTATATTTTGCATTGCTGCAAAAGAAGATCCTTCATTCGTTAGTATACGAATGTTCTCTGCATATATATACTGGTTATCTTTCAATACGGAATAATCTACGTCCATACTAAGACCCCCAGAAAATGTATTTGTTTGTCTAGTAGCGTTCATTTGCGTTATAAATTATTTGTCTTTCCCCAGTATGTGAATAAAAAGTATTGTGATCTCTAAATTCTGGAACGATTTTATTCCAATTATTTTTAATAGACTCCATACCATCTTCATTTGGCATCAATGCCTCAGCATATGCTTGGTTTCTATAAAAATTCCAAGATCTTCTAATATCGTAGTACACTTCTCGATTTAACTTACCATTCAAATACTCAGGATACTTCAGTTTCATTGTAACATACCAGTATATAGCCTCAGTATAAGAAGTTAAATCTGGTATTAAAGCGTATCCATCTTCATCGGTAGGTATCGCACTGTATGATAATTTTAAGTAACCTGACGGAACATTACACATTATAAATCCAGGTTTGATACTATATTGCAATCCACCACTAGGATTTGCTGTATTGAACCCATCGTTATGTGTACGTTCGTTTATAAGATTTGAAATAATTGTACGTAGATTTTGATTGGTATTTAGTAATTCTAAAGCCTCTGTTTTATCTATGTTACCAATCATATCCACTACCAAGTTAACCATTGTATCCTCTTGTACAATCATATTTGGGTCACAATGTTCACAGCAATTATTATGACGGCATTCCTTTTTGTGGCCAAGTTCATCATAACAACCACAATTGCAACAACATTTGTCATGTCCCCAAACAGCAAATGAACCTGTAGCTTTCCTCATAGGAAACCAAGGTCCATCACAATTGAAAGAATATGCAACTTGATGTAATTGATGAAGATCACATGGTAACGATGCTTGATGTCCACACAGTTTTGTAATTGGAGTACCATCTTGACCAGATACTTTTGGAATAAACTGTGTAACAGCGCCAATCTTTTCAATTGCTTCTCCACACCAACTTCGTACATCTGATATACGGATGTCGTCTTCTTTCAAATCTAGATCAGCAATTATCTTAGCAATTACCGTTTTAATTGAAGTTAATTTTGTAATCATAATTCTCTATAATCTCTAATATGATTTTTGATAATCTGAGCAAGATGCCTTTTATTATCCCTTGTCATCACCAATTGATATTTGGTTTTATTTGGTGTTATCATATTCTGTTTATTCCAATATATTCTATATTTATAGAAGTTAGAATGTTCATTTAAATGATAAATAACTTTACCGGCTTTCTTGCTCTCAGCATAATCAATTCGAAGACTCTTTCCAGTATACTCTTTAGGTTTATGTTTTACTATTTGAATAGTCCCCATTCTACAAGGTAACTTAACCTCTTTTCCGTTTTCTATTAACTCATCTCTAAGATACTTGAAATAATCGTTTATTATATCTCTAAACACTCTATACTCAACTTGGTATAGTGGGTTGTCTTCTACATACTTAGAATACGAATCATAAAAATTGTGTCCCGTATAAGCTTTCGTCTCCATTATTGAACTTTTACATCATTTGTACTATTGTTAGTAGTATCATTTGGCATTTGCAACATCAAGTTTAATTCTTTAGTAAAGATCATATCTTTAATTGTGGGTATCATGTTTGCAGGAACAGGATATGGTGTATCATCCCTATCAAAACATTCACCAATTGATGTTGGGTCCTCTAGTATACCATCTATTCTAACATACTCTAGATGTTCTGGTCCCATTATGTACAAATGATTTCCTTTAAGATATGCAATATAATCATTGCATGTATATTTTCTATTAATTTGATACTTTGCTTTGGTTTCAGTTCCAACTTGAATCAAATTACCATCTAAGTCTTTTACACAAATCAATCCAGATCCAAAATGTAAATCTATAAACTTTGGTAGTTCTTCATCAGATTTATAATTGTATCCATCTGTAGGGCAATTACGTACTTTAGAAATATGTAATGGTCCTATTGTTTGAACATACGATTCATTTATGTCTCTGCCTTTATCTAGATCTTGTTTGATCAAGTATGCTCTGTATTGATGAATCCATTGCTCTACTTGTATACGACTTAGATTTTCACTTTCTGATACATTATTATCTCTTAAGATGTTATAAATGTCGTCTATAATTGCGTTTAGTGAATTAAATGTCATTTCCACGAATTATTAATTGTTATTGTTATGGATTCTTTTTTATCCTCAGCTTTCTGAAGTAAAGACATAAGTTTTTCAAATGCTATTCTAGAGTCACTTATCCAATCTTCTTTTTCACCATCCCAAGTACCTACAAGTATACACCCTTCTGTATCTTTAGAACTATTACCAGTATGAATTCTAATCCCACTAAAATTAGGTACGTTAAGTATTTCTGGTAATATTTTCTTGAATCTTGGTGAATAAGTTAATTTAACTTCATAAGTACCTTCGGATATTGCAGTTTTACCATAAACTTTTTCTCCTTCTGGTCTCACTCTATCTTCAAGAGTGTCTGCTATGTGTTCCCCATCAACATACAATTCTCCAATGGTTGCAGAACTACCTAGAAAGATTCTATTTAATTTTAATTCCATTTTATGCAGCTGACGTTTCTAATGCAGCAACTCTTGCTTCCAAAGCTTCATAATCACCTTCTAGAGTAGTCAATCTAAGATTTAAAGCTGAAATCAATTCTCTTACTTCATTATCGTTGTAATTAGATAGACCTGCAAGTTTAGATTTTTCAGCTGTTGTATAATCTTCAGTAGATAATTGCTTACCTTCCACTTTGTCTACTTTGGATTCTTTAAGAGTTTCCACATCTTGTTTTAAAGTACTAATGTCTTCAGTAGCTTTGTTATTTACCAAAACCCACTTGGTACCGTCAAAATATTTCAAATCTCCACCATTTGCATTAGATGATAAATCTGCCCAATATTTAACAGAAGCAGGGTTGGGTTGAATTGTACTAGCTAGGATATCGTATTTGTTATTGTATAATGTGCTCATATTGTTTAAAATAAAAAAAGGTTGACTAAATAGCCAACCTTTGTGTTTTAGATTTCTTTTTTTATTTCTCCTTCTGGTTCTACTTTTTTGTCTTCAGTAGAATTAGGTGGAGTATTTTTTATTACTTCCGGACGAACAGCAGATACGTTTTGTAAAAGTTGTTTAAGCTCTTTCACTTCAGCTTTTAAGTCATCAAGTTCTTTGAAATCTTTTGTCACATTGGTTGTTATGTCCGAATTTACATTAAGTATTTTTAAGATGTCTTCACATCTCCTCATCTCCTCATCAATCTTACTCAGGCTCTCTTTCTTAATTCTACAATCATCAAGAGACTGTCTAACCATGTTAACAATTTGTGATTTTTCTGTGGCTATAGTAAGACCGATGGATGAATCGGTCATCATTGTTTTATCTTCAGATACTGACAGTTTTCTTTGTTCACCATCACACGAAATCACTAGATCCACGAGCTTACGTCTATTTTGCATAGGCATCGGAAATTGTGTCGGTGGCACTGGTTCGTCATAGGGTTTTGATACACTGACTACCGTTCCTAAACTGTACGTTGTGTTCTTTTTAAAAGTACCTGTTATCTCGAGTACGTGTATTCTGGTACCCGACGTTAACTGAGAGAATGTCATATCTTTATAAGTTTAAAGAATATGGGCAACTCTCATAGCTGCCCATATATCTTGATTAATATATTAAGCAGCTGGTGTAGGAGCAGCAGGAGTATAACTCATTAACTGTATTACATTGTCACATTTGTTAAAATATGCAATGTATCTGTTCCCAGCACTAACTTGTGAACCAGTAATTGGTGCACTTGAAGCATTTACTAAAGGTATATTGTGAGTATTAGAAGCAGTACTTACAGAACCAGAAACTGAAATAAACACAGGTAGACTAGCTCCCGATGCTTCTGCCGTGTGGCGTACCTCCAAAACAATTACACCTTCTTTAGGTAATCTATACCATACTTTAGGACAGATACCTAATACTACATTTTCAGTGGACTCACCTAGTGCTATAGTTTTTACTTTAGGTATTACTAGATCTAAAATATTTACGGTGTTGTTTCTACCAAATGGATTAAATACGAAAGGATACATAATTGCCTCCTTTCTTATTAAGCGCAACAGCTATCGCCGTATCCGTAAGGATAACCGTAACCGTATCCATTTAACCCACCATTACATCCATAAGGATTACATGTTAAGTAAGCAGGAACCGGACAAGGTCTAATTTGACTAACGATATTAGAAGTCTGTTGTTGTAGCAATGCAGAAGATTGCAATGCGTTCTTCTCGTCACGTAACGTGTCGATCTTATTCTGCATTTCTCTCATCTCTAATTGACAGAACTTGTCATTGATAATCTGAGTCTGAGCATCTATCTTAGCACCAAGAATGTTGAATCTTGTAGCATTTTCACTAGACAAGGTATTGAAACCTGAAGTAATAGCGTTCTGCAAAGTATTAGTTTGCTGACAGATAGACAATCTGTTATCAGCATTCATCTGAGTCAGATTCAAATTAACTGAATCAATTGAACGTTGAGTTGTGCAACAACAGTCACTAATAGCTTTGATAACATTGCAGTCACCTGCGTTAACTGCATTAATTACTCTTTCTGCAGAGAAACCTACTTCACCGCCAACTTTACCAATTGCATTCTGGATAGAACACAAAGCGTTGTCAATTGACTTAACGTCGCAGTTCAGATTAGTAGATAATGTATTGATTGCATCTTTATTACCATTGATTGCTTGCATCAATAAGTCTGTATTGTTGTTTTGATTACCCATAGCAGCTAAACGAGCGAAATCCGAATTTGTTTCTGCTTGGTTTCCACGACCGAAGCCATTTCCACCCCATTATCTCTGGATTCTTTATCACGGTCACGCATTTCTTTTTCACGATCCCCATATTCATACTCTAGTTCATAATATCTATTACGACCAGGTCTTTCATACTCGTCATAATATTTAGAGTAAGGATAATAACGTTCGCTTTCTTTATTTGCATATTCCATTCTACCAGAACGTCTTGCATAACGACCATATTCTTCTTCACGATCTCTGTGCATACGTTCGTATGCTTTATAATCGTTTTCTTCGTCGTCACACATAATGTACACATAGTAGTGCCACATCTTGCCTTCTGAAATGTCTTTGTCACAAAGCCAAGCTTTAGCTAATTCTGCGAAATATTTGGTATTTGCGCTACCAGTCATTGCTACTACTGCTTTATAAAAGTCTGAATATATCATATTCATAGCAACAAACCAGTCCCACTTGTTATGTTTCTCTGATTTTAAGTTTATGCCCATTTGATTGGCAACGGACGTTGTCTCTTCAACCGTCCAGTGAGGTCCTTTTGTACCATCCTCATTTTCCATACCCTCTACTGCGTAATGAGCATGTTCCTCATCAAAATGAGGGCCATTTATAGCTTCATACATATTTGCAGCCAATTCTGACTTTAAAATAGTGAAGCCTTTCTCCAACAGGCTACCTTCATGCTTCTCTAAAGCTGTTGCCAACTTATCTATAGCTTCTGTAGGGGATTGATGGCGTTTAATTTGTTCTAATATTTTGTTCAAATGCATAGTTTCAATTTATTTATTGATTAACACTAAATTGAAATGTATTGCAATTATTCTGATATGTGTATTACTCTAGTATCTAATACTTGAATTAGATCGTTAGAGTTTATAATTTGATATTTACTTATTTTATCTTTTTTAAAATCGAAGTGAATTAATCTTTGAAACCAATTCTTATAACGTCTTCTATAGACTTTATCTTCATATACAAATAAATCTTGATGATTTAGTATTTCCATAGTATGTGTGAACACGCTATCTTTTCTAGCCACCGTGATGGTTGTCAATTGATTTGGTTTTAGCTCTACACAGAAATCCTTTTCTTTCGAAGGGATTATTCTTACTGTGGTATCTCTAATTACGGTCTCAGTAGATGCTACTTGACGTAGTTGCTTATCTTTGATATTTAGCTTCTTTTGTTGATCTCTGGCGACCTTTATTAGACTATCATTAGAATTTTTAAAATCATTTACTGTCAATTCCAACAACCTTGCTTCATTTTTATTTTGATTTGCAATATTTTCCCATACTTGAGCATTATTCATTGCAATCCCTACTTGTTTATCTAAGTCATTTACTTTCTTAGCAAGTCTGACATTATTAAACAATAGTAAACTAAAAATAACAGCAATTGCTAATTTTACTTTGGAAAATATCATTTTATCTTTTTTACAAGTTTCTTTATCTTTGGTAAATCATCTTTTTCTATTGTAATATCCAAATACTTTTCTCCTTTGCTTCGTATGAATTTACTGAAGATCTTCCACGGTCCAGTGGGATCAATTGCTTGTAAATTTTCGATCATTGACCATAACTCAACTCCACAAACAATACCAGAAAATGCTTCTACTAAATGCATGTCAATTGACTTTACTATTTCTGTGTTCATAAGATGACAACAAGAAATTATCATTGCACAGTTTCCGAATTTCTTTAAAGTAGACCATAATCTTCTAGATTCAAACTTACCACCACGAGTAATTGATACTTTGGTGCCAAGAATTGCATCTATAAGTATAAATACACACACTACAACTATTACTGTCCATATTGGAGCAAAGAATGTAGATAACCAACCCATTGCACCAGATAGTAAACAGGCAACAAATTTAATCGGTCCGTCATTAACTAATTCTTTAAAGTAATTCACTGTAGCTACACTTTGAGCTGTTAATATAATATTATTTAGTTTTTGTAACATTACAATAATTTGAGAGGATGTGATTGAAAAACAAAACGCTAACCAATACAAAATTAGCTAGCGTTCTGATATCTTTTGACAGTTTATTTAGTAAACGTCAATAAGGTTTAAAAGTTCTTTATTTATAAATTGACACTACCCTAAGTAATAGCGGTTATTTGTTCACTATTTGATCATCTTGCATTTGTTCATAAGCAATGAAATCTGAATCTACTTGTTCCTTCAATTCTTTTCTCTTTTGTAAGAAATCTTTGTAAATATCTATATAACTTTCATCTAATATCCCTAGTAATGCAGCATTATAGTCATTCAGTTTCTTTGCTTCAACATCTGTACCCCATAATTCATTAATACATGTTTCTAATATCTTATTAGCAGTTAATGTGGGCCATACAGTTACTTCATAATAGGAATAACCAATATACTCATCTCTTTGTTCTTCTTGTATATCCCATCTATATAGATAATATCCACCATTATCTTTTTCTATTGTACTGGGTATTTTATCACTATATGTTCTATTCATATTATTCTGTAGTTATTTCAGTTGATTTATATTTTGGGAAAAAGCAAAGGCGAGACCCGATGTTATTAGCAATACCAGACGAATTAGTCGCACCCACGTCAACTAGGCCAGCATTCAACCCATCATCCGAGCGACCACCAACTACTACCAATTGCATGCGGCTAACTGATGTGCTGGTGTAGTAGTTGTCACACCAGTAGGTAGAGGTGCTACCGCCGACCTCCGTGGCTATTATATCGCCATCTTCCCCAAGCAACATCTTTTTGACGTGACCATTTATACGACAGACATTACCCTTCTTGTCATAACCCGTGTAAGAGGTATCGCTGAAGTTCGATGGGTCACTGGTAGTCCATAGTATAGATAATCCTGAATCGCCTGTGGTAACCTGTATATTGGCCCCGTCAGTGTGTTTCCAGATATGACCGAACGGATTCTCTATACCACGATACCTGTTAGCCATCAATGTAGCATGAGTGCCATCGGAAGCATTTTTCACCACATATGCCTTCTCTCCAGATCCATTACCAAATTCGTTAGTATAACCACATTGAATAAGTGGATTATTATTATTGAAATTTGTCCAATCTGTCATTTGTGTTGGACCGTTTCCTAACCCACCCTGTGAGAATCCATTAGCATCTTTTTGAGCATTAAATGGTTTTTGACTATTTAATGTAGCATATTCTACTGCAAATAACCAGAATAAGGTTTTATGTGCTCCATAGGTGTACATCTCCCAACCACTTCCACGTTTTCTTGCAGCTTGTCGGAATTGGTCTCTGGTAAGGTTGGTAACGGGACAACCTAGCAAGGAACGGTAGGTGCTATCCCATTCAGCGGTGTTATCACCACCTCTTTTATTTACATTTGTACTTCCAACACCATAAGAAGAAATCAAAGTAGAGGAGCTTCTATCTATTCCAGACTCAAACGAACTTATATAAAATTGATTTATATGGCTATATCCTGGTAATGGAATAGCGGATAGCATCATTCTAAATTTAGTTCCGTATTGATATAATTTATACCAATGTTCAGGTATTTCAGTCATTACAGACTCTGTTAAATATTCTGTATTTATATTACTCCAATTTGAATTATTTAGATAACTTTTTATCCCACCTTTATTATCCAGTATTACTCCCCTTATCTTACTCTGGATAGGTAGTTCTCTATGTAATTGCATATTACCTACTCTAACTCCATCAGGACTAGATGATGCAGTATCCCACTCAACACCATATGCGTACCTTTCTTCTAGATCTGGTACATCTTCCCAAGCTGGAGACCACTCGGTCGAAATGTCACCATATTCAAGTTTAATCTTATGGATGGTAGAAGTTGATGTGCCAGTTTTAGGAGAACTAAATACAACCATATGTGTATTATCAGCTACTGCATTTCCGATATTAGTAATCCATTTAAAAGTCTTACTGGCCTTCCCATTTACAAAGTCAGTCTTACTGAACTGAGCCATAGAACCTACTGCACCAGTAGAGTTATATATAGTGAACATTTCCTTATCATCACCCAATTCTCCAAAAATAGTCAATGTTACTTGTGTTCCTTTAGATATCTGTTCAGTTAGCCAATAATCAGCCATCTCATGCTTGGAATTACTCACCTCCTTCCCCGATCCCAGCAACAGGTTCCTCCCGTACACGGGAAGCTTACGATACTTGCCATCATTCATTAAAGCTTTTGATCCGTCACCTGTAGTATGTATTATTACTTCCTTAACATTAGGAACAGTAGAATTATCTGTAACACTTGCCTGTATAGAAATTCCATCAGTTACCGGAATTAAATAATCATTATTAACCTGAATTTCCACATCTAAATTCTGACGTATCCACATTTGTATAGAATAATGATTAACCCCCATAGTTTGTTGCGCATAAAACCAAATAGAATTATCACCATTGGTGTTATATCCGCCAAAAAGACTTGATACATACTCACCATTATCTCTAATTGGGAGTGTATTAACAAAACCGTTTGGAACCTTCTCTAGTAATGTATTATAGTCTTCTTGAGATATAGATGGAGTATCGCCGTTTGCCACTTTCATGAAGATGTCAAACACTGTACAATCCGCTAAATCAGCTTTAGTAGCTAATTTATCATCTACATATTTTTTGTTAACGTCTACGGTAGGTATGGTAGGTTTACCAGTAAGATCGTTGTAACTACCAGATGTAGCTACAGTAGCCAATATTGGTTTATTCAATATCAATGCATCTCCTTTTGTAGCATTCCAATCGGCATTAACATTTACTTCAGCACCAGCAGCAATACCATTCAATTTTGTCTTATCTGAAGGCAACATCAAACCAGCTAAAGCTGTAGTAGATGCAGGAAGATTTAATTCTATATTTTCTACTACATTGGTTACCAAGTTCCTTTTATCCAGAGTAATAGAGATACCTGTTGCTGTAATATTCTTAGTAGCAGCTTCAACTACCTCATTGATGTTTGTAACTTTGGTTTTATCTGCAGTAACATAGTCATTAGTACTTAACCCCTTACCTTCTACTTTATCAACTTTAGTATCAATAGCATTATATACATCAGTAAAATCAACTTCTGGTATATTTACTACAGACCATACTCCATTCTGCCTAGCATATTGCTTACCATCTTTAGGTGCTTCTTCTACTAGTTCCCGATCATGATCACTACTTAAGTATGGTATTTTAACCCATTCCCCATTATATTTTACTTTAATTACCATAATTAAATATTAAATATTTGTTTGCCAATTGTTTTAGCTTCTGTTCTAAGTGTTTGAAAAGATTGCCATTCATCATATCTGGTAATAGGTTGACTGCCACTAAGCAATTGTTCAACCATATTAGATTTTAATGCTGCTTCCTCATCTGCACTATATCTAGTTCTGATAACCTTACTTACGAAAGAATCATAAGTTGGTTCTTCATTGAATTTTAATTCATAATAAGCATAACCATGTATATCTTCAGAATTAATTTCTTCAATATCCCATCTAACTGCCCATTCATTCATTCCTAGGTATTCTATTACTTCAGGTATATGATCACCTTGTACTTTCTTTAATTCCATAACTACTTAATAATTTTTGTCTATAATCTTTAAAATTATAAGATCTCGTAAAGCGATACCATAAATTATGACAGTTTCCATATTTACACCATCCCCAATAAGCTGCTAGTGATGTTAACCTCTTATTCTTACTTTTATAACCTAATTTATAAATAAACTTCTTTTTGATATCTTTCCTGAGTAAAGTATGACCATGGTAAAATACATAACCAATAAAATCTATACCTCTTGCTTCTACAGGAAATATCTGCCAATTACGTTTTACTTTTAGTTTCAAGTTATCAGCTAGATATTTTTCAATCTCTTGTAAGCAATATCTTAAGTAATCTTTATCTGGGTGTAATATAACAATATCATCACAATACCTGTAATAATATTTTATTTTTAATACTTGTTTAATCCACCTATCGAACCAAGTCAAATTCAAATTTGCTGCAAATTGAGATATGTAATTTCCAATTGGTAAACCTTTTGGTGTAGAATAAACTACATGATGTAATAATCTTAATAGTTTCTTATCCTTAAATACCTTTTCAAATTGTGAGTATAACACATCTTGATCTACAGAAGGAAAGAACTTTTTAATATCTAATTTTAAACAATATTTTGTGCCCTCTTTATCAGCTTTTAAATCTCTTTTCAATCTCTTTACTCCATAATGAGTACCTCTTCCTTTTAAACAGTTGAAGGTATCTGCAGTAAATCTATTAACAAGGTAAGGTTCTATAACATTCATTATAGCATAATGGACTATTCTGTCTGGATAATACGGTAGCCTGTATATTTCTCTTTCTTTGTTACCACGATCGGCGATGATTGTATATACGCAGTATTCCGAAGTACGATAAGTATCTTCAATTAATGCCTTTTGTAACCGGACCAGATTTTCATGTGGATTCCTGTCAAATTTCTTAACGCCGTATCTTTTAGTTTTACCTAGCCTAGCCTTCTTTTCAGCCCGGACCAGATTTTCATATGATATTATCCTGTTAAATAAATTGCCTATTCTTTTCATAAGCTATTTTGGTGGTAAGACCCGTTCGCCCAATACTACTAGGATCTCTTCAAAGCACCTGTTATCTTTTACCTAGAGGTAAGGCTGATCTAAGTTCAACAAACATTTTTGAAAGTATCTGAAAGTATTTGTTAGTTCCAAAATTTCACTGATATTCGTCTATGAATTCGAGGATGCATTATTAGCATTAGCTATGAAGACTCTGCATTGAGAACCATTATCTGAATTACCTGACTGTTTTTTCAAGTATGAAATAATGTGACAGCAGTCTTACTATAAAGTCATCTCATAGTAATTCTTTTAGATCCCGCCCTTGTTATTAATATTTAATTATCTATATTACTCAGGACTATGCCTGCATTTTCTTAAATGTATCTGAATCAACTACAACGATCTTACCGTAAAAGGCTAATCTTGCACCGACAGCCGTCCACGAAGACGAGGATGCATCACTAGCAAAAGCCACGAAAACACCGCACCGAGAACCATTATCCGAATCACCCGACCGTAGAAAGATTCTATTTCCTGTTGGATTAAACCAACTATAGTCAGAATAGTAAGTAGTTTCAGATCCACCATGTGCTGTAGGAACTACATCACCATATTTACCTTGAGCTACGGCTTTAGTCCATCCATTATATGCTTTTGTTGCAGCTGGATTAGGTTCATATCCTACAACTCTGATATTAGTAGCACCTGCTGCTTCAAGCTCTGCTACATCCTTATCTGGGAATGAACCTCCGTCATATACAACGTATTTACCTTTTAAAATGTTTATTCCTTGTACAAACTCCCACTTACTGTAATAGCAGTCTTCAAGTCCTAAGAAGTTAGTTGAATAGTATGATGTATCACTTGTAGTAGCCTTTTTACCATCTCTATTACCCAATGTAATAGTTGCTCCAGTAATTCCATAATTATATCTTTTGGTTCCACCAGAACAAGGTATTGCTGAATTAGGAGTACTAATGTTAGTGGTCTTATAGTAAGCACAAAACATTCTAGCTATAGTAGCGTGAGATCTATAATCTCCAATACCCCATAAAGGGCCGTTTGACTTAGCTTGAGATACAAATGTAGCCATTGTTTGTGAAGCAGTAGACGTTACACCCCATGCAGACAATAAAGTTCCATCAGTATTAGTATAAGCCTCAAAAGTACCTAACAACATTTCAGGTTCTTCAATATAGTCACTATCAATTTGTTGTTCAGATATATAAGTTCTCCAAATACCAGGTGATCTTTCAACAGTCTTGTGATAGTATTTTGGGAAATGTACCATTCTATTTTCTTTTCTAGCAAATACAATATCAATACCAGAACCATCGGGCCAATTAGCACTATTTTCTTCATTACAATAACTAATTAATGCAGTATCATCTCCATATGGTTTAGCAATACATCTCTTGAACTTACTTCTTAATGATTCAATTACATTTCTATTACCACCTGTTGCACATGTTGTGGATGAATTGTTTTCATCATTTTCATACCAGTATGCTAGAGTATCTTCTAGATTAGAAGTATCTACTAATGTTTTATAATACCAGGTTCCATTATAAGAACCGAATAATATGGAGCTTTTATTAATTAAATTTACTTGACCTGAACAATATTTTGGTAATCCTGTTGTGTTATCTTTTCCATCATTAGCATAAAGATTCAAAACACACCACCCCGAGACAGCAGGAGTAATCTCTCCTTGTAGCAATACATGGGAAGTTTCATCCGTATAATTGTTTATTGCCCATTTACATAATGCAATCAAAAAATCCTCTGTCGGATAGCCAACTGTCTCATAATCTGATCTTAATAAACCCTGACTTATTAAATCAGTTATTTTTGGAAAATTAATATATAATGCAAGATCACCATTTTTATATCCGGCATGGTATCCATCTAACAAATCAGCATCTAACCCGCTACCTGAACCATCATTACCAGCATGCCACACTTTATTACCTTTGTAAAGAAACCTATTTTCTCCTACTGCTAAATTATTAGCAGTTTCCCAAGGAGAAGTTCCCCAACCAATATATGCATGAGTACGTGTATATTCAGATCCATTATTTCTAATCATAGAACCAAATGAATATGTAACCTCCTCATTTACATCATAAAACCTCAAAGCCGACGCCGACTCACCCGAAGAAAAACTATGAACCTGTGCAAGCTGCGCTCCTTGTAATTTTAAATTACCATTCATAACGTCCCCGGACTTCTTAACATATCTAGCATCGCTAGTATCTTGAGTCATTGCAGTAATACCTTTAGCAAATGCAATTTTAGTACCATTCTTTGTAGCAGCAGTAATTACATTACCTGTACCGGTTACTTCAATTGTCTCAAGTTTATTTGCTTTTATATTAGTAATATCCTGAGTAATTGTAGAATCATCGTAATTACTCAACCCATCAAGTTTAGTCTTATCAGCAGCAGACATTACACCAGCTTTACTAGTAGTAGCTTTATCAATAGTTATTGCACTACTATCTGCTGTACCTGTTGTAGGATTTTTCTTTTCCAGAGTAATAGCAACAGCATTAGCATCAGCAGTAGCACCTGTAGCATTAGACACATAACTACCTAAGTTAGTTACTTTCTTTTTATCTTCAGCTGTATAATCTTTAGTAGATAAACCTTTACCTGCTTCCTTCTTTACAAACAACTCATCGGCTTGTGCTTGACTATAACCATCAAATGTAAAATCATAGTTTTCACTGGGGTCTAACCACATGATCTCTTCCTCAGTAGGTTCAGTATCTGAGATCTTAATATCCTCTGGTATAGTTACATTCTTATCTACAGCGTTCAAAAGTACCCTTTTGGTAATGGTTTCAATCTTATTGACTTGTGCACCTGCTTCAATACCCTGTAACTTTGCAAAGTCTTCTTTAGACATCAAACCATTAGCTGTCAATGATGCTAATTCAACAGTACCACCTAATGCATCCCAACCTTCACTTGTCCATGCGTAGTTAATATCGTTCTTACGAACATTCCACACATCACCAATTACATTACCTTCAGTAGGCAAATCTTCAATCGTATCTACAGATCCTTTGAAAATATATACAGAAGTAAATTTACTATCTACTTGGGATTTATTATAGTAGTTGTTAGCAAGATCATCTGCTACTACCTTTATGTTAGCATCAGTTTGATCCTTAGTATAGTACCTAGTATCATGAGTATGAGTAGTTACTTCACCTACTAATACAGCTTCAATAGCTGCTTTACTAAGTTCAGCATCTTTACCGGGTTCTCCTTGAGGCCCTTGAAATCTACCCATATTAACCCATTCAGTACCATTCCAAAAGTATAAGTCTGTACCAACAATATAAGAATCACTAAGTTGTGGATCTACTATAGTATCTAAATCTTCTGGACTATCAAGACTACCTTTTAAGATAATACCTGAGGATGGCCAACCTGTGTTTACATATACATCATTAACTTCATCCCAAAGATACCAATAACCATCATCTCCTACTTTGGGAGGATTGTCTGCATATTCTTTAGCTCTATTAGCCTGAGTATTAGCATTATTGGCAGCAGTAGTTGCATTTGTAGTAGCCTGTTGTGCAGCTGTTTTAGCCTCATTTACGGCAGTTATAGCATCAGCTGTATTCTTTTCCCTTGCAGCCTCTTGAGTCTCTCTAATCGCCTCATTTGCCTGTCTAGTGGCTTCATTTGATTCCCTTTCCTGTTCTGCTGTATCACGAGCTGTTTCAGCTGCTATTCTAGCATCTTCGTTATCTACACGTTTGGTTTCAGCTGCGACTCTTCCCTCTTCAGAACTGATTCTCTTTGTTTCTTCCTCAATTCTTTTCTGTTCATTTGTATTGCGTTTAACTTCAGCAGATGCTCTTAATGTTTCTGCACTAGCTCTAGAACTTTCAGCAGATATACGATTAGCTTCATTAGTTTTACGAATATCCTCTTCAGACTTTCTAGAGTTCTCTGCAGCAATACGCTCATTCTCAGCAGTTACCCTTTTAGACTCTTCTGCTTTCCTACTGTCTTCATTAGATATACGTGTATTCTCATTACTTACTCTGGTATTTTCAGCATTTACTCTACCTTGTTCCGCAGT
>OLIW01000576.1_pt1 | contig 40228 bp, 39 predicted proteins | sample 1601321 | NCBI WGS metagenome assembly OLIW01 (sample SAMEA2452114, study PRJEB22498) | human gut metagenome
TTTCTAACCCGACTGATATTTATCCGGTTATGTTCTACGATCAAACTATTTTACCGTCTACAGCTGCTGGCCGTGCAGTTCTTTACGGAAAATAGACAACAGTTATTTATAAGAGAAAAAAGCGGAATATATATTCCGCTTTTTTTATTAAAAACATTTAATTTATTGCTCAAATAAAGATTTTAAGCTATTCTATAGATATGATTAAGCAATTAAAAATTAAAAACTATATATTAATTGATGAATTATATGCAAACTTCCATGCCGGTCTGAACGTAATAACCGGCGAAACCGGCGCAGGTAAAAGTATTTTAATCAATGCAATCGATATTGCATTTGCCCCAAGGGTATCAAAAGAAGTTATAAAAACAGGATGCGAAAAAGCTGTAATTGAGCTTGTTATAGAAAACTCCAAACATGAACTAAACACATTATTTGAAGAAAACGGAATTGACTATTTTTCTAATGAAATTGTTATTACAAAAGAAATCACGCAAAACGCAGTTAGAACAAGGGTTAATGGGACACTTGTCAGTCAGGATTTTGTAAAGAATTTACGTTCGCTTTTCTTAGATATTCATTCTCAGCACCAAACGTATTCGTTTTTGCAGCCAAAGTACCATATAACCCTTTTAGATACTTATGCAAAAGACGTTTATGGCGCGCAGCTTGAGGATTACAAAAAACTCTTTAGCGAATACCAAAACCTTAAATCAGCACTTGATAAGGCTAAAAATACGGCTGATATTACAGAATCACAAATTGAATTCTTAAAGTTTCAAATTAACGAAATTGAAAGCGCCGAAATCCAAAGTGAAACAGAAGACGATGATTTGAATACAGAACTTGAAGTTTTAGAAAATGCAGAAAAACTTAAAGAGCTTACGGGTTCATCTTATTGGGCTATAAACGGAGATGACGGCTCCATTCTTGAAGCTTTGGGCAAAATAAAACAAAATATCTCTAAAGCCGCTGCTTTTGATACAAAATTAACTGATATTGAGCAATCGCTCATTGATAATATAGAAACTTTGAGAGATTTGTCGTCAGATTTACGTAACTACAGCCAAAATCTTGACAACGATACCGAACGCTTAAATGAAATTCAAGAACGGCTTTACATGCTTGATAAACTAAAAAGAAAGTATGGAGGCTCACTTCTTTCAGTTCTTGAAACCTATAAAAAACTGAGCGATGAGCTTGCGTCAATCGAATTCTCTACCCAAAATATTGAGGAAATTGAAGCAGAGCTTACACAAACCCTCAAAAAACTTGAAGTAATAGCCGCCGCAATTACTGAACACAGAAATAATTATGCAAATGTTTTATCTGCGTATATTCAAGAAAAACTGGAAAAACTAGAACTGCCGAAAGCTAAATTCCAAATAGCAGTAACCCCAAAGGATTTAGCGTCAGATGGCGGCGATAATGTTGAATTTTTAATATCAACAAACGTATCTGAAGACTTAAAACCACTTGCTAAAGTAGCTTCAGGCGGTGAAATATCAAGGGTCATGCTTGCTATAAAATCAATATTTGCACAAACTGATGACATAGATACGGTTATATTTGATGAAATCGATACAGGAATCTCCGGTAAAGCCTCACAGAGCGTTGCTGATGAAATTGTTGAGTTATCTAAATTTCACCAGATTATTTTGATTACGCACCAGGCCATAATTGCCTCAAAATCCGATAAACACTTTTATGTTAGAAAATCTCAGACAGATGAAACTACTGTAGAAGTTTACGTTCTGACAGGCGAGAACAAAATTAAAGCACTCGCTGAGCTTGCTGGAGGCGAAATTAACGAACAATCTATTGAATTTGCAAAATCACTTATCGGCTAAAAAAAAAAAACCGGCATTAATGCCGGCTAGATTACATTAGTCATCGATATAGTCTTTAAAATGTCTGTATTCGCGCTTTTCACGAATTTTGCTTAACGCTAAATCCTCTAACTGTCTGATACGTTCTTTTGAATACCCCATTTCTATCCCTAATTGTTCAAGGGTTCTAGGGGTTTCGCCGTTAATTCCAAAACGGCAGTTGATAATCTTCTTTTCTCTTTCATTAAGCGTTGAAAGAAGTTCGTTAATTGAGCCTTTAAGAGAATTATTCTTGGTCTGAACATCCGGAAGATTGTTGGTTTTATCCTGAATGTAGTCGCCCACGTTTAAATCATCTGTAACAGGTGTTTCGAGACTGATAGGCTCTTTGATAATTGCTTTTTTAATAGCAGATAATTTCTTTTCTGAAAGCTCCATTCTTTCAGCTATTTCCAAATCAGTAGGCTCTCTGCCAAGCTCAAAAGACAACATTGTAAAAACGCGCTTATATTTACGAATTTTGTCAGCCATATGCACAGGAATTCTAATTGTACGTGAATTATTAGAAATAGCTCTCATAATTGTCTGTTTAATCCACCAGGTTGCATATGTAGAAAACTTAAAATTCTTTGAATAGTCAAACTTTTCAGCTGCTTTAATAAGTCCTAAAGAACCTTCCTGAACCAAATCCATAAAAAGAACCCCTTGACCGATATATTTTTTTGCAATGCTTACAACAAGTCGAAGGTTAGCTTGAACAAGTTTTCTTTTTGCAACATCAGCCTGAGAAGGTTTACCCTCTTTAATCTGCTTGCCAAGCTCTTTTTCTTCTTTTGACGTAAGCAGTCGTATCTTACCTATATCTTTTAAATACATTTGCAGTATATCATCATCGTTAGAAATAGAACTAAAAGTTTTAGGCTCATTCAAAGCAATATCATCATCAGTATCAGCACAAACAATATTATCATTGATATAAGTACATTGAAGATCTTTATAAAGATCTTCTTCGATTTTTGGTAATTGCACATTCACACTCATTAAAAAAAATCCTCTTCTTATCTTCTGCAACTCTTAATAATACTACTGACGAACAACTCTAATTTTTGTTTCAAGTTAACAGTTGAACCCCATTCTCGTAAAATTTTTGCAGCATAATAAAAAAGTGATGCTGAAATTGATTGGCAAAGCAAACCTCAATTTTTGTCATCCTGAACTCGTTTCAGGATCTTAAAAATTTTGAATGATCCTGGCCTAACAAAGTCCAGTACCTTACCAACTTTCGGATAAATCTTTAAGGTCTGGATTCATTCAGCATGACAATTATTTTGCGTTTTAATAAAAACACAAAGGAAATCCAATGAAAAAGCCACTAAAAAAGAGCCTTTTCTGGCTCTTATTATAAATGGGCGTTAGAAGACTCGAACTTCTGACATCCTCCTTGTAAGGGAGGCGCTCTACCAACTGAGCTAAACGCCCTCAGCAAGTTTTATATTAACCAAAACATTTATGGTTGTCAATAGGTTTGTGAATAAAATTTTTATTTTAACATTAGATAACTGATTACTTTTAAATATATTGCTGATTAGTTTGTGCTAAAATCAAATTATGCACGAAAATGATGTTGTTACTCTTAATATCGAAAAATTCTCTAACCTAGGTTACGGCATAGCTAAAGTCGATGGGTATGTTGTTTTTGTTGAAGGTGCCTGTCCTGGGGATGTTGTGTGTGCAAAAATTCTTAAAGCTAACAAAAATTTCGCCAACGCAAAAACCCTTGAAGTTATGACGCCGTCTGCACACCGTGTAAATCCTTTTTGTCCAATGCAGAAAGTATGCGGGGCATGCCAGCTTCAGTTTATTGATTACGAATACCAGCTGGAACTTAAAAGACAAATCGTACAAGACGCAATCCGCACAATTGCTAATCTTGATATCGAAATTCCAAAACCTATTCCAAGCCCTGAAATAAAAAATTACAGGCATAAAATTCAGTACCCGGTTTCTCAAACAAAAGTATCCAAAAGGATTTTAGCCGGGTATTACAAGCCGCAAAGCCATGAAATTGTTAATATAAAATACTGCCCTATCCAGCCTGAAATAACAGACAAAATTATAAATTTTATAAGAGAACATGCTTTTGATTTCGGCGTATCTGGCTTTAATGAGAAAAAACATTCCGGCGATCTTCGCCATGTCGTAATCCGCTCATCTTCGTTAAAATCCCAAAATCTTGTAACTCTCGTCGTAAATGCAACTAAAAGTTTTGAACGATTAAATGATTTTGCAAAAGCTATTTATGATGAATTTTATGAAGTTACAGGTGTTTGCCTAAATTTTAATTCTAAAAAGACAAATGTAATTCTTGGGCCAAAAACCGAATGTTTATTTGGTCAAGATTTTATTGAAGAAAAAATTCTTGATAAAACATTCAAAATCGGTGCTGACACTTTTTTCCAGATTAACCCCAAAAGTGCCGAGAATATTTTTTCTTATGTAAAAACATACATTGAAAAAAATTACAAAAATCCGCTGGTGCTGGATGCCTATGCCGGGATTTCGGCTTTCGGCATATGTGTTTCAGATGCGGCCCAAAAGGTTGTTACAGTTGAAGAAAACTCTGAATCAACTGAAAGAGCAAAAGAAAGTTTAAAAATAAACAAAATAAAAAACGTTGAAATTCACAATTCTGATGCGGCAGAATTTTTGCAAAAAGAAACCCGCAAATTTGACATTACCATTATTGATCCGCCTCGCAAAGGTTGCACAAAAACGTCTTTGGATGAAGTGTTAAGGCTCAGCAAAGGGCACATTATATACGTAAGCTGCAATCCTGCAACGCTTGCACGCGATTTGAAATATCTTACAGAAAAAGGCTGCCGCGTTGAAAGCATCCAGCCTTTTGATATGTTCTGCCATTCCTATCATATTGAAAATGTTGCTATAATTAAGGTTTAAGGATGTTTCAAATCTGATAGATAATTATAATGCTCAATTGTATTGGTTAATTTTTCTTTTATATCATTCAAACAACTGATATCATGCTTTAAGTCTCTTGTAAGTTGTTTTTTCGCCGTAGGACTGATATTTGCGGCTTTCTTTGCCTCAGCATATACAGATTTCATACGGTCTTGAAGTCCTGAAAAATAACTTTTAAACATAACTTTATCAGCTTCTGAAAAACAAATTGGCACTTCTTCAGAAATATCGTATAAGTCTTTATTTTTAGCATTAAGGAATAGTTTTTCAGAAATTTTACCTCTAAACATTTGTGTAATAAGTTCAATATAGCGGTTAGCTTTTTGAGAATGAGAACCAATTGTGTCGTCCTCAAACTTCATGGCAAGTTCATCGAACTTTCGCAATGCATCATAAACATAATCAGACTCATCATGTTTTGCTTTTGAATAATTTGGGCCAAATAGTATAATTAATTCATGCTGAATAGGATTTTTATTTTTATCAAAATTTCTTATAAAGCGCATTTGAATATCTTCATAACCTGATTTTTGCGGTTTGCTTATACTATATCTCAAATCCGGAGAAAGTTTTGTAACTTGCTCAGAAACATTATCCAATCTTATATCTAAATCCGGTACAGTTATTTTTTTATTTAAATCTGATGCTTCAAGGGAGTTTGGGAGATAGCCTCTTTTTATCAAGTCTTTAATAGATTTTTCAGTTGTTGAAAGAATAAAGCCGCGTTTTTCCATTTCAGGAAGAAGGCTGTCGTTCAGCAAAGACAAGTCATAGGAATTATTACAATACAAAGTCGATCTGATTGTATCTGAAACCTTAAAATGGCCTGAACGCATAATTTTACTTGTATAAGCTTCCGGAGATTTTACTGGGTGAAGTTCAGCGTATGCTCTATCAAATAAAAAGCCCTTATCTTTCAAACGAAATGCAACAGATTCTAAAACATCCAAATAAGTTGTTGCTATACGCGAAAGCCGGCCGGAATCAGCCGCAACTTGCGCCTGCAAATGGTCTGCTACAGTATTAACCGCTCTTGATATATTACCAAAAGAGACAGTATCATTTACCAAAGTATGTGAATACTTTGGTAAACTAACAGTACTGTTAGTTTGAGAATTTTGTTTTGCCGATGGCAATGCCTGAAATTTCGGGGTAATTGTTAAATTCATATTCACATTTCCTAAATCTTTTCCATATTATATAAGGTATCTGAAATATAAATTTTACTTTTTCTAATCCAAAAATTCAAAAGTTTTACATAAATTTACAAAGATATTTTTTTGTCAAAATCATATGTTTGTATTACGATATAAGAGTACAATTATAACCAAAGAAGGTGGAAAAATATGGTAAACAAACTTATTAAAGAAGACACGAAGATGTTTTTAACCGGAAATGAAGTTTTAGCATATGCCGCAAACGCAGCAGAAGCTGAATTCATGTATGGTTACCCGATTACACCGCAAAACGAAATTATGCACACTTGGTGTAAATTGCTTCCGAAAACAGAAGCAGGATTTTTACAAACAGAAGATGAAATATCTGCCGGTTTCTCAACCATCGGCGGAATATTAGCTGGCAAAAGAGCTTTCACAGCAACAGCCGGCCCTGGTAACGTAATTATGCAAGACGCCCAATCTATGGCTGAAATGATGAGAATACCTTTTGTATGCGCAGTTATGCAAAGAGGCGGCCCGTCAACAGCAACCGTTATCTACGCTCAACAAGAAACAAGATTGACTTGTTACGGTGGTAACGGAGAAGGTTTCAGAATCGTTTATTCAACTGCCGGCCACCAAGACTTATATGATTATATGATTAAAGCGTTCAACACAGCTTGGAAATACCGCTTCCCAACATATGTTCTTGCTGACGGTTACCAAGGTAAAATGAGAGAACCTGTTATGTTATATGATCCGGCTAGCCGCGGCATTTCAATGGTTCCGACTGAAGCTGCCCTGTTAGCTCCTGGCAAAATCGGTGTTGACAGAGAATCAACTCACATGAGAAATACTTACAATATGGAAGAAGAGTTGATGGAAGTTCTCGACGGATATCAAGCTGATTACGACAAAATGGCTGAAGAAGTTGCGGAATACTTTGAATACAAAGCTGATGATGCTGAAATTCTTATCATTGCACACGGTATTGTAGCTCGTTCTGCGATGACAGCAATTGATGAATTAAGAGCAAAAGGTATTAAAGCCGGCTTATTCAGACCTATCACAATCAGACCGCTTGCAGTTAAACCGTTAAGAGAAGCTGTTAAACGTGCTAAACAAGTGTTGTTTACAGAATCTGCTAACGGACAATTAGCTCAAATGGTATTAGAAAAATTATACGGTTTAACAACACCATATTCAACATTATTCAAAATGGGCGTTGGCGTAACCGGCGACGACTTGGTTGAAAAAGTTGAAGCAATGGTTAAAACACCTGCTACCGTATAAGTATTAAATCAAAAATAAAATTCATAAGGAGAAATAATATGACAGAGGTATTAACATTACCACCAAATCTACCTAACGCGCAAAATGCCCAAGTCGGCGCAAGCAAATTCTGCCCGGGCTGCGGTCATGGTATGATTTTAAAATCTTTAGCTTTTGCTATTGATGATTTAAATTTAAAAGAAAAAGCCGTTTTTGGTTGTGATATCGGATGTTCATTGCTTAGCTGGAACTATATGGACGTTGACACAGTTCAAACTCACCACGGACGTACAACTCCGGTTATCTATGGCGTAACAAGAGCTAACCCTGAAGCAATTGGTATTGCTTACATGGGCGACGGCGGCGGCCTTGCAATCGGTTCTCAACACTTGGTTAACGCTAGTGTAAGAGGCGAAAAAATGCTTATTATCGTAGCTAACAACACTAACTATGGTATGACAGGCGGTCAAATGTCTCCAACAACAATGCCAGGTCAACGTACAGAAACAACACCTTACGGACGTGATTGCGAAGTTACAGGTAAACCGGCTAAAGGTGCTGAAATGGTTGCCGCTATTGCTAACCCTGAAAAATCTTACGTTGCACGTGCTTCTGTTTCAAATTTAAGAGCATTAAGAAAAACCTTCACAAAAGCTCTTAAAAACGTTGAAATGGGAGGCTTCTCATTCGTTGAAGTACTTTCACTTTGTCCACTCAACTGGAGAACTAACAACGTAGATACTTGGGGCAGACTAAAACAAATGGAAGAATGCTTTGAAGTAAAAGAATTTCTTTCAAGAGAAGGTTTATAATCGGTAAGCCCGTTTAAAAGTAATAATTAACAATGAAAGGTAAATAAAAATGGCTAGAACAAAAATGGTATTAGCAGGCGAAGGCGGACAAGGCGTCCAATCCGTTGCTAAAATTCTTGTAGAAGCCGGTTATGAAGCTGGTAAACAAGTATTATATATTCCGAACTTCGGTGTTGAACAACGCGGCGGCGTTTCAATTGCATTCTGCCAAATCGCTGATGAAATTATCGGTGAACCGCGTTTTTCAAAAGGCGACATCATCATTATGTTGTCAGACCGCGCAATCGACAGATGCGAATGCTACGTTGACGAAAATGCAACTGTAGTTTATGACACATCAGTTTGTACTAAGAAACCGACTTGCAAATGCAAAAGATTAATCGGTATTGATGCAAACAAAATCGCAAACGAAGACCCATCACTAGGTGCTCGTGTATTCAACATCATCATTTTAGGCGTATTGTTGGCAGCAACAAATGTACTTAAAATCGATGATATTAAAAATGCAATGGAATTAGCTTTGAAGAAAAAATTCGATGCTAAACCTGAATTAAGAACTAAAAACCATAAGGCTCTTGAAGTTGGTATGGAATTAGTTAAAGAAAAGGCAGGTGTATAATGACAAATTCAGTAGAATATAAAGGTTACAAAATCGAAGGCGTTGGCAAAGGTAAAGCAGATTATTATGTTTACACTGACCTTTGCAAAGGCTGCGGCTTATGCATTGCTAAATGCCCGATGAACAAAAACGGCGAACAAACTTGTTTGAAATGGTCAAAAGAAACAGGACTTTTCCAAACACCGGCAGTTGAACCGGATCCAAGTGTTTGTATCGCGTGCGGAACATGCGCATTGGTTTGCCCTGATTCTGCAATCAGAATTGAAAAGAAACAATAAGTTATATTTCAATAACTAAAAAGCGGAGTTTTCGGACTCCGCTTTTTTATTAAGATTTATTTAAAATTAATAACAATTATATTGTGTTTTTTTAACCACATGGCTATAATATAAAAAGAGGGAATTATTATGAAGAAAATTTTAGCCATATTTCTAGTCTTAACCACAATAAATACACCGGTTTATGCATCATATATAGACAAACAGCTTAAAGAAATGCAAAAGACGCCGCGTTATAACACAGTGCAAACTCACAAGAAAAATTACGAAACGCAACTTAGCATGCCTCAAAAAGCAAGCATAAACACTAAACTTAAAGACCCCGGCTTAATTAAACTTTCTAACGTTAAGCCTGTAGATCAAAAACTTTATGATGAAAAAATTAAAAAAGATGAAGAAATCTATAATACAAAAATTAGAAAAGCAATATTCAAAAAAACAAATTCTGTTAATGTAAACCCTGATGCCGTTGACTTTTATAATGTTTACAGAATTTCTGAACGATTAATTAGAGCTAATAATCTTGATTATATAAATTGGCGTATAGCAATTAGAAAATCTGTAGACTTCAACGCTGCTTCATTTGAGGGGAATTACATCCAAATAAATACAGCTTTGTATGATACACTTTATGATAACAATGACGCGCTTGCATTTGTAATTGCTCATGAAATGGCTCATCATATCTTAGGACACTCGCAAAGGCAAATTGAAAGAGCAAAGTTTAATCGGAAAGTATATGGGGCTCCCGAAGCAACATCCGTTAATGATCCACTTTTCTTGCAAATAAAAACACAAATGGATAGGAGAGAAGATAGGTTAATGGAACACATGGCAGATGCAGAAGCCTTTAAACTTCTTATCCATGCGGGATTTTCACCTGAGCATGCAATGGAAGCTTTAAACTTCATGGCGGGTCTTCCAAATGTAAAAGATATTTGGTCAGGCCACCCTATTCCAGCAGACAGGATAGAAAATATTAAGGAAACTGTAATGTATGCAAACCCTTATTGGGTCGAAATTGGTAAATTAAATATTTATAACAGCAGCGTTTTAAATTGTAAAAAATCTTCAGACAGGGTTTCAATAGTTATAAGCAGCACAAACCGACCTGATGCATTTTATGAGCCGGAAACTGTTGAACAATTCTTAACTAGAATGGCATACTTAAGCTACAAAACCGGAAATATGGAAACAGCTATAAAATATTTTTCAAAACTTGCAAAGATAAAAGAAGATTATGTTTCATACTTGTACATTTCGTATGCGTTCCAATATTTATATAATACAGAGAAAAAGCCAAAATATTTAAAACTCTCTGTCAAAGCTGCGCAAAAAGCAAAAGACATTGAACCTCAAGACAAAAATGTATCTGAACAGTTCGACGAAGTTACGAAACAGTATTCCGTGCTGTAAAGAAATTTCCAGGTTACATTTTTATATTTAAAACACTTTTATTAATTCTATTAGCACATTTTTTTATCATGATATGCTTTATATACCAAGGCATAGGTATGGACATTAATTCTTCAGGTTTGGTTATTTTTTGTCATTACCGGCTTTATAAATATCATTTAATATCCTCATAAAAAAGGACAGTTGATTAACTGTCCTAATCACTTACACTACACTTATCTAGCCTTCTGAGGCCCCAGATGAAGCTGCAAGACGCTGTTGTTGCATTATAGCGACTTTTTCTTTAACTTCATCAGGTAAATCTGCTAAATTATCTTTCAAAATTTTTACGTCTTCCCTATTTTTGGCATCAGCCATTAAGAAATCGTTTTGCAAAGAAAGTTCACGAATTCTTGCTTGAGCAAGACGAGTTTGTAAATCTTTTATTTGAGAATAATTTTTGACAAATTCACGATTTTTGTCATTCCTATGATTAAACATGCTAAAAAGAGCACCAAATGCTGTAACGGTAGGAGCCCAGCCGAGAATGGTCTCGCCAACTGTTTTGAGCGCTCCATTTTTCGCTAACTCTTTAGATTTATTATTTAATGCTTTTATAAAGCTTGAATTATTTAAGGTGTCGGCCTTAGCTGCAAAATTACTTGTAATTTTTTCAATTGATTCGGCTTTAATGTGTTTTCCAAGGGTTTTAGCCAATTTGGGCAAATATTTTGCGCCTAGTTCAATTCCGGCAAATGATGCTGCAAACAAGCCTAATTTTGTCAAAACAGGATTATCTGCTTCTGTTTGTCTTAATTCAGAAGATTTTTCAGCTGCAATACGATTAATTGCAAAAACAGCACCAATCGCACCCAACAAAGCAGCGGTAAATAAACCTGCTTTTGTACCATTTAAGAGTTTCGCTGAAAATCCTGTTATATTTTTATTAATAAATTTAGATTCAGGTTTAGATAACACGCCTGAAGAAATACCTGTTATTACAGGAAAAGCGTATAAAAGAGCTTTCATAAGTCTGCGGTGTCGGGCTTCTTCAGGGGTATTCATTGTTTTTTGATAAGCGCGCATTTTAATAGCATTATCATCAAGATTTATCAATGCATCCACATTTGCACGTCTGTCTTTTCTATCATAAATTGAACCATTAGCTTTTAAGTTTCTGTCATGTTTAGCCTGAAAACTTTGGCTGTCAACTGCGGCAAGCTTCATACACACACCTTTCACTTTTTCACAAAATTATTATACTATTTTAAAACCGGAAAGTAAATTTTTTTGCTAGTATTTGCAATATTTGTTAATTAATATTTACACAAAAACGCTTTTTTTATATTATAAAAATTATGAAAAAGTTTTATATACATACAATGGGCTGCAAATCCAACCAGTTTGAGAGCGCGATTATAAAAGAAAACTTAGAAAAAAATCATATTTCTGAGACAAAAACAATTGAAGAAGCAGACTTTTACATTTTAAACTCCTGCACAGTAACGCATAAAAGTGATAACGAAGCTTTTTATCTTTTGCGTAATGCGAAGCACAAAAATAGTAATATTATAACTATTCTAACCGGTTGTATAGCCCAAGTTGAAAAAGAAAAACTTTTGGAAAAAGAGTTTGTTGATTATGTTATTGGCAATGATGAAAAGTTGAACTTTTTTGAAACTTTTTCACAAATTCAAAACCTTGAAAAACACTGCTTGGCCAATGATATTATGCAGCAGACCAATTTCAACAGAACAGTGTTAAACGACACAACAAAAACACGTGCAAGTTTAAAAATTCAAGACGGCTGCGATAACCGCTGTTCTTATTGTATAATTCCTTTTGCAAGAGGAAAAAGCAGAAGTGCAGATAAAGATTTTATCATTGAACAGATAAATAATTTTTCAAAAAACGATTTTAAAGAGGTTGTATTTACAGGCATACACATCGGACAGTGGGGCAAAGATCTTGGCAGCGAACTTTTAGACCTTTTGAAGGCTGTTGAAGCAAATACAACTATAGAGCGTTATCGCTTAGGCTCGTTAAATCCGCTTGAGATTACAGATGAAATGCTTGAGTTTTTAAAAAATTCTAAAAAATTCTGCCCGCATTTTCATCTTTCGCTTCAATCAGCCTGCGACAAGACTTTACGTTCAATGAACCGGTTTTACACAACAGAATACTATCTTACTCAAATAGAAAAAATAAATTCAATTTTTAATCTGCCATTTTTGGGCAGCGATATAATTACAGGCTTTGCAGGCGAAACAGACGAAGATTTTGAAACAACCCGCAAAAATCTGGAAAAATCAGGACTTTCGCAAATTCACACGTTTCCTTACTCCTTAAGAGAAGGCACCCTTGGCGCCAAAGCCCCTGAGCAAGTTGATGAAAAAACAAAAGAATTACGCGCGGATATAGTTAAACAAATTTCCAAGAAAAAGTACAACGATTTTATACAAAAAAATATAGGTACAGTTCAGGAAATTTTAATAGAAAAACGACCTTCTAAAAAAACAGGAAAATTAAAAGGTGTTACAAGAAATTATCTGACAATAGAGACAGACTCTGATGACTTAAATCTTTTGAATACCTTGCATCTGGTTAAAATAGAAAAACTTTCTGACGGAAAACTTTATGGGTACATACTAAAAAAAGCGCCTTTCGGCGCTTAATAAAACTTAGTTTCTACTGTTTAACTTTGCTAACAGCCTTAGAATTTCGAGATACAACCACACCAGAGTAAGCATAAGGCCAAAAGCACCATACCATTCATAATGTTTTTCCAGCATAGCCTCTGAGCCTCTTTCGATAAAGTCAAAATCTATAATGAAATTTAAAGCTGCAATTACAACAACAAATACACTAAATCCAATACCAATTGCTGAGGCGGTAAAAATCTGAGGGATTCCACGTCCGAACAACGATGCAATAATTTGTATTAAATAAATCAATGCAACTGAAGCTGTAGCAATAAAAATAACAGAACGAAATTTTTCTGTTGCACGTATAAGGCCAGCCTTATATAACAATAGCATTGTGAACAAGCATCCAAAAGTTCCAGCAACTGCTTGAATTACAATACCGGTATACGCCCCTTCAAAAAATGCTGAAATACCGCCAAGCACAAAGCCTTCTGCAACAGCATAGATCGGCGCAAGATACTGCACATTTTTGCTTCCTCTTGTAAAGATAATTACAAGCGCAACGATTAAGCCGACAACTGCTCCAATAGTTAAAAGCCCAACTGCTTTATCCATAAAACCATTGAACACAAGCCTCCAGGTATAAATTGCTGGAACTAATGCACATGCAAGCAATATCAATGTTTTATTGATTGAACCGCTTATTGTCATTGGTTCGCCTTCCAGAATCCGCGTCTGCTCCAAAAAATTCTCATTTAACACTGGATTTGCCATAATACACTCCTTTCATTAATATATGAAACATTATAGCACAGTTTTTAATTTTAAGCTATAATATCTAGAAAGAATTATGTTTATCGAAAATCTAAAAAAATTTATCAATTATTATGGAGAAGGAAGAAAGTTAAAATTAATAGGATTTTCTTTACTTTCGCTTTGTGCAGGATTGTTAGAATTTATAGGGATTGCTTTGATTTACCCTTTCATCCTGATGATAATAAATCCGTCTTTGCTTGAAAACACAGGTTTATTCGACAAGTATCTCCCGATACTGAATAATTCAAACACGCTCAAATCATCTTTAATAATAGGATTTTGTGTACTTGCTGTATTTATTTTCAAAAATATTTTTATAATTTTCTCTCTTGCAATGCAAACCCAATTTATTTCTAATTGGCGAAGAGACTTATCAAAAAGGTTTATGGAGTACTACCTTTGGGCGCCTTATGACGAGATGATAAAAACACCGCCTTCTCATAAAATATATACAATTACCACGTTATGTTCCCAGTCTGTAGAACTTTTTATGATAAGATGCCTGAATTTGCTGACCAATACAGCAGTAGTCGGCATGATTGTTCTTCTGCTTCTTTGGAAATTCCCTATTGCGGCAGCCGCAACCATAATGTTTATTTCTATATGCTTGTCTTTACAAAATAAATACTTCAAAAAACGCGCACAAGAATTATCAGAAAAAATGGTTACATCAACAAAAGAGTACAATGAAATTTTAATTTCTAACACTGAAAATTTAAAAGAGATTAAAATTTTATCAGCAGAACCCTACTTTACAAAAGAATTTGACAATATAGCAGACACTTCTGCGGTGTACTATTTTCAGTTTAACTACTTTAATGCAATACCGCCATATATTGTTGAAATTTTAATAGTATGTTCTCTTTTGATACTTGGCGGAATAATTTCTGTCCAAAACATAAACAACAGTGCAACAATAATCGCTTCATTTGCTGTAATTGCAGCGTCGATTTTCAGAATTGCACCCGCCTTAAACAGAATTCAATCTTCAATAATCAATATAAACGCAGGGCGTAACTATGTAATTGCTCTTAATCAAGAGTATGAAAAATGTAATCTAAAAACATTCAAATACAATAAAAATATTTCAAAAAACAGGGTAGACTTTTTCCGCAAAATAGAACTAAAAAATATAAATTATTCTTATGATGGGAAAACTAATGTATTAAAAAACATATCATTTGAGATTAACAAAGGGGATTTTATAGGCATAATCGGCCTTTCCGGAGCCGGAAAAAGCACACTCGCAGACATTATTCTAGGACTGTTAACCCCGCATTCCGGAGAAATTCTTGTCGATAACACAAAACTCAATGAAAATAACTTTTCTGAATTTCGTAAACTAATAGGCTATGTTCCTCAACAAATAAACGTAATTGAAAAAAGTTTCAAAGAAAACGTTGCATGGGGAATAGATTACGAAAAAATAGACGAAGATGGTGTAATAAAAGCATTAAAAGCCTCACAGCTCTACGATTTAGTTGAAAAATTTGATGAAGGCATTAATGCGAAACCTTTTATCGGTTCAACGGGTCTATCTCAAGGGCAGAAACAGCGTTTAGCAATAGCAAGGGCTCTTTATCGGGATCCGGAACTCCTAATTCTTGATGAAGCAACGTCTTCATTAGATGTAAAAGTTGAAAACGAAATCACATCCATGCTTAACAATTTAAAGGAAAATAAGACAATTATAGCAATTGCTCATAGGCTTTCAACACTAAAAGCATGTACAAAACTTATTTACATGAAGGACGGAAAAATTGTAGATATCGGGACATTTGAGGAATTATGCGGGCGCTACAAGGATTTTGAAACCCTTGTAAAGCTATCATCAATAAAATAAAAAACACAAAAAAGGTCTTGACAATAAATTATGAAGATGATAAACTAAAAACTGTTGAAAGACAATATTCCTCGATAGCTCAATGGCGGAGCAACCGGCTGTTAACCGGTAGGCTGCTGGTTCGAGTCCAGCTCGGGGAGTTTTTTCGTACATTAGGGCTTAAATCACCTTCAAGCCCTTTTTTAGTGCCGTTTTCCAGAGTTCGATTGTTGGCGTTTTGTGCATTCAAAATATACTGATTTTCTACGATTGTTTGGAACACAGGCTTCAATATCAGATTAAAAGTTTTATCTTTGTATGTGATTTTTTCGCTGATTATCTCTAAAATTTTTCTGCGTTGAGCAATACTGCCTTTTAAATAATATTCGTACGCATTGTCTGTAAATCTAAGCAGTGCGTCAGCTTGCTCATAAAATTGTTTATCAAGTTTGTTGATTTCTTCGAGCTGAATATACATTTTATCTTTTTCAGCCTGCCACTTATCATTTTGTTTTTTCCAAAATTCATGAGTTATAGTTCCGTCCAGTTTGAGTTCAAATGCATGTTCAATTCGATTTTCCAATGTTGTTATCTGTTTTTGAAGATTTGTTTTAACTTCTTTGGAATATCCATTTTTCTTGTCATGTAAAATTTTTAACCCGTTTGCAATCCTCTGTCTTACTTCCATTGGAATAATTATGAGCTTTAAAACTTCCGCAATAGCCATATCAATCTTTGTTTCATTGATATAATCACGCTTGCAATTACCACCTTTGTTGCCTGTGCAGTGATAATAGATGTATTTGTCCTTTTTAAGTTCTGCCGTCAAAAGACAACCGCAGTGCTCACATCTGATTAAGCCTGTATATGCAAATTCATAATTTTGTTTCTTTGCTTTATCAGGGCTTATAAGCCTGTCTTGAACTCTGTAAAACAAGTCTTTGCTAATTATGGCTTTATGTTTTGCGTTTTCATAAATTTTATCTTCAAACTTAAATACACCAGTATAAAAAATATTTTTCAAAATGTACTCAATGGTTGTCTTAGCAACTTTTTTTCCTGTTTTGCTTCTAAAGCCTTCTTCATAAAGTTTTTCCGTAAGACTTCTAAGCGAATACATGCCGCTATCATACATTTCAAAAGCTCTTTTGATATAAAATGCATTCTTATCATCAATAACAATAGCTTTTGAGCCGTCTTTATATTTAACATTTTTATAGCCTACCGGTGCTTGATGAGGGTATTCACCTTGACTTGCCTTTTGTCTAAGTCCTGCTACTGTTCTAAAACCAATGATTTTTCTCTCATATTCGGCAAAACTCATACCGATATTACGCATTAAATCGCCTTCAAGCGTATCTACATTTGCTTCTGTTGCAGACAACAGTCTTATCCCTTTACGTTCAAATAGAGGTCTTAATACCCCATGATAATCGGTTGTATTTCTTGAAATACGGTCTAAACGCCAGATAACAACAGCACTTATATGATGTTTCTTTTTACTGCAATAATCCATAAGTTCTTGAATTTCAGGTCTTTCAAGATTTTTAGCAGATTTTCCCTCATCTACAAAGACTTTATCAACAAAATACCCATTCTTTTCAGCAAATTCTATACAGACTTTCTTTTGATTTTCAATACTAAAACCATGTTTAGCCTGTTCTTCTGATGATACTCTAGCGTAAATAACTGCCTTTTCCATATTCCTAACCTCTTTTAATCTATTTTATCTTATATACACCTAACTTGCTACATCTTCATGAAGTTTTGTATCATCGTAAATTTCTTTAATTGCATAGACATAATCTGTAAGCAGTTCAAAATCCCGCTCATCAGAAGATTGAGAGGTGCCTTTGAGTATATTTATCGTTATGCCGTCAGCTTTTAAAGAAATCATTTTATAAAATTTGTATAATTTTTTGTATTACAAAATTACAGCACACGAAAATACACCCCAAAGATAACACAGAGTTACCTTTGAGGTGTAATTTCCCCGTAATTACATACTATTACCTTTCGTTGCGTTGTCTAAATCTTGATATGTCATAACGCCACATGGACTAATACCTGCAAAATCATCAAGACCAGAAATATTAAAGCATATTGAGCTGACAACTTTACTTCTGTCACTGTCATATCTTACGCTATGATTATTGCCCCTAAAACGTTTATGATTTTTAGCGTATGCCAAAAATTTCTTTTCATCTATCTGCTTTGATTTATCATAACTGTAATACTTATTTATAGCACTTAAAATCAAATCTTTATGGAATTTGATATGAGTTTCTGTAGTATCTCCAAATTCTTCATCAGTAATTTTAAAATGCGTGCCTGCTTGTATAATACCTAATTTAGTCAAAATAATAATGCTGTCAAGCACCTTTTCAACAGGTGTTTTGATACTTTCGTATTTTGCGATTTGCTGTTGAGTATATTCAATGACCTTATCTTGCAGTCCATCAATACTAATACCTGCAATTTTAAGCAACAATAATGTTCCGGTATATGCGTATGCAATATTATTGATAATACGTTTCTGCGTGTCTTGAACGTTATTTTCAAGCATTTCAAAGGTTTGTTCATATAGCTTAAGCACGTCATCTTTTGAAAATTTAAGAAATTCAGGCAGAATTAAAGAAAGTTCTTTGAGATTATTGCCACCATCTTTGTCAACTTCATGATATTTAAATTTATCAGCCTTAAAAATTTTCCCGAAGATTTCGACAATATTCAGCCTATTAACAACTTCCTGCAAATCAGGCAGGGCTTCATTCGTAGAACATGCTAATGGACTGCAAATATGCATATATTTAACGTCTTTCCCGTATGAAGACATCTTTGTACGAGGAATTCCCTTGTAAGCCCCTTTGATTAAAGCTGTAAACTTGCTTGAATTAAGCGTTTCGGCTTTTACGTCATCTATACAGACATTCAGACCATTATAATTAGAACTAAAAAATTCAAGACTTATTGCCGTAGCCCCGCTTGCAGTTAAAGCCTCTCTGTGTAGTCCGAATATTGCAAGACCAACTGTTACAAGCGTTGATTTTCCAGTTCCGGTTCCTCCATAAAGTATTAAAGTCGGACAGCCGTAACGTTTAACAAACTCCTCAAAGGATATAGACATGCTCATATCCCCTAACACAATCAACGGCACTATAAAATTGTCGCTCCAACATTCTATAATATTAGTTATCAAAGCATTAGCGATCTGTTTTCCGTTTTTTAGGCTTTTAGCAAGTTTTGGCTGATAGTGTTCAGCCTCTGCAAGCTTGATATATAAGTTCTCTCCTATTTTTATGTATCCATCTTCATCCGCCCATATAATGCCCTCAGTTGTTGCAAGAGCATTTTCATATAATAAATTACCATCTGGAGTAACGCCTGCATTTTTGTATATTATTACCTTTGAAGCAACTTTGGGCGATATATACTCTGCAACAAAAGCTTTGAATTCTGCTTCATTCATATTAATGACAAAATCATTAAACTGACTATTTATAGATGCCTGGAACTGTTTGAAGTCTGTCTTAGAGTTGCCAGTAATTTCGATATTCTTTTCTATTTTCCCGTTATAGTTTTTAAGGGTAATAATATAATATTTTAATGGCTTTTTACCGCTTTTATCATTAAAAATATAAGTGCATTCTTTAACATCAATAACGATAAAATTAGCTAATAACGTTATACTCAGCTTACTCTTCTTCTTTGAAATCAAAAACGTTTTATTCCACGATTGATGCATAAACTTATTCTGATTTGGCAATTTGTAATCTTCTGCATTAAAGTTTATGCTTGCAGTAGAAATAAAAGATAATGTATCAAGCAGCTTTTTATAATCTTCATAGAAGTCAAAAATTGTCTTTTTACCCTGTTCAAGCGGATTTTTACCCGCTTGAACTTTATTTTTACGTGCGGTATCTGACATAATTACACCAACCTTTCTGATACTGCTGAATGGCAGTCTTTGCATACTTCCGGATAATTTGCTGATAAATATTTACAACTTTGAGAATGCCCAAATTGACGGGCATAATCGATTTTCTTCTGTGTTTCATCATAACTGTAGCCAGGATAAGGCTCTGACAGCCTGTGAATTAGGTCATCAGAATCTTTGATTTGTGCAAGAACCGTAATCATAGAATGCCACATAGGTTCAGATAAATCTTCCGCATTATCTCTGCAAAATCGTAAAAATGCACAATGCTTAAACACTCTTTCAATGTTAATATTCGTGTAAACCTTACGTTCAGAGGTATTTGTAGATTTATAAGCCGTTGCCTTTGTGATTTTAGCGTCTTTATTGATATAATCTAGCCATGCTTGCGGCAAATCAGCTATGATAAACTTTCCGTTTTCATCTACACCGTCTATGATTTGATACTGCCTACCATTTATAACAGATGGTGCTATCAGAATATAGCCGTTGTACTTGATATCAATATCCTTGTCAATTTTGCCTATCGGATTAGTAATCCCTTTGTCACTAAATATATAATGCCGACCGCCTCTTGGTGTTTTTTGAGTTAGTGTTCTAGGCAACTTGCCAAGTTTTGTTTCAAGCTGTTCTAGTGCTTTAATGCCATTGTAGCCTTTCGTTTCATCAAAATCGCAGTCTATAGTTACAGTTTCAGCTGCCTTATTATACATTGCGATATTGTAGCCAGCATCTAGAATCGCAGTAACATCTTGTCCGAACCTTGCATCTTTGAAGCCATTTGGCGTAGCTGGTATTTTTGAATCCTTCCTGCAAGGGAATGTGGCAAAGTTTCGCCAGTTCTCATAAGGAACATGAATGCACATAATAAACCTCCTTTCGTGCATTTATTTTATAAACTGTTACAAAATGAGGTTTACAGGCTTCCTTTTCCCAAATTTTTATATTATAATATCTGTACGTAAATTAATTTAGTGAGGTAGCCTGCAGGTTGCCTCTTTTTGTTATGTTTTTATTATTTACAAAAAATTTTATTTTGTAAATATTAATATCTTGAAAATGCTTGTTATAATTGAAATATTGCCCAATTTATATATCGTCAAAAGTAAGTCTAAAAATATAAAAGCACAATAATATCAGAGCATACACAATAGAAAATTTTTATTTGAATTCATTCAAATGAAAAAGTAATAAAATCAGGCATTTCGCCCCAACTAGGTTGAAACAGACAAAAATAAATGTTTTTAGTCATTTGTAAAATTTTATGAAGCTGGCTTAAAACTTGTAAAATAATAACCGTCTTTTACGCTGATGAGCATGTCAAAATAACGTTCAAAATCAAAGTCTTGATAAGAGAATTTCTTATTAAAACCGTCAACCTTTTCATAAACAGTAGAGGGGTAACGGTCAGTAACAATCCATTCGTTGCCTTCTAACGGAATGAACTTTGGGGCAACATCTTTTAGTTTCTTTTTTATCTTGCTTTTTATTCTGTAAGATAAATTTTTTCTTGACTCCGACTTGCATTCGGATTTTATTTGTTTCATTAATTTTTCTGCTTTTACACGTTCCCCTTTTTTAGTTAAAATGGCTTTCAGAAATTTATATTCTTGAGCATTCAAAGTGGTAGTAGCTCCAAAAAAGAATATAGCATATTTTCTCGGGTCAAGAAGCAGCTCATGCTTCATATACAAATCTTCCAATTCGTCTTTGCTTGCTGTATATAATTTTACTTCGAGCCATGTAGGATATTCTTTGTAAGTCATAACGGTACTCCTCACTTTAATTTTACACAAAATTAACTATACAGCAATAGCTATTATTTTTTTAACAATTATATACCGTTAAGTACATCCGACAGATACGTTTTGTAATACTCTCTTAATTCCGCAGGCTTTTGTATTTTTACGTTACAGCCCCATTTGAAAAGCTCCTGACAGATTGCATAAGTTCCGCCTGATGTAAATTTTACCTGTATATTCCCATTTTCAAGCCGTTTCATCTTCTGTGTTGGGTGAAAATGGTAGTTCAAAACATCTTCTGCTACTGATTTATCAAAATCAAGCGTTATATTTAATGGCTTTTCCTGATAAACTCCGAAAGAGTTGTTGCAATAATCTGTCAGTGAAAAGTTTTCGTCTTTTTCAAAATATTCATCAATAATAGCCAAATTACCGATTTTATCGACTTTGTACTGCCTTAAAGCATTCACATAATCGTTAAAGCCGACAAGATAATATTTATCTGCAATAACAAGTCCGTACGGATTGAGTGTAATTGTCTTTGTTTCATCGTTTATCGGATAATCAAAACATATCTTCTTAAAGGCAAGCATAGCAGACCTTAATTGTTCTAAGACTTTCGGGTCTGCCTTCGCTCTTGAATACTGCCTTACAGCAAAACCTTCTGCTTCCAAAATTGCTGAAACATCTGTATCTAGTGTTCTCAAATTCTTTTGAGGTGTCAAAGCCTTGATTTTTGCAACAAGTTCATCAAGCTGTTTTTGTTTGTTTTCATCTGTTGACAAGCCTTTTAAGTATTCAAGGTTTGCAAAATCATCTGCCGTAAAAGATATTAAAGCATTCATTGTACCTTTTACAAACCGCCACCGCTTTTTCTTGTCAGATGTTGGAACTTCCTCAATCTTTTCGGGAAACAAGTCAAACAAAAGTGCTTTCATCCGTTCTGCTGAACGTCTTGAACATTCAAAATGCTCCTGAATATCATCAATGCACAACCCGCAATAGCTGTTCTGAAACATCATTGCAAGTTCTATTATTTCTTCCGCTTTGTTTAATCTTGACATGTTACCCTCACAAGTTTTATACCTTATGATAATATAATAAAGCACAACTACGACAAAAAGGGGCATAGTTGTGCTTTTTATTGATTTTATTTGCAAAATTCGTTTAGAGCGTCTCGTAATCCGTCTATATAAACTGCTTGTATCTCATTTAGTTTGTTTTCTAAAAATAGTTTTACTTCTGATGAATCTGAGCATTTATAATATTCATCCGGTGTCATTAGCGGTTGATAAGTTGTATAAGCCCATTTATCGCTTACATTAAATTTTTTCTCTAATTTGTTTTTTAAAAAGTCTATAAGTTCATTTCTTTTTCTTATATTATCTTCACTGTCCGTTTCATATTTTCCAGTTACTCCAATTTCAACATATAGACATTTTTTCCACTTAAAATTACATACATAATGCAAATGTACAATAATATCATCTGGTTTCCAATCTGCAAATTTTAATTTATCTACGTTGGTGATATTGGTAGGTAAACACACAATACACTTATCTTCATTAGATATCACATCTACATCATTTCGTTCATGTAGTTTTTCAAGTAAAATTTCAAATAATTCTGTTTTAAAATCATTATTTTCATTGATTAAGTCAATAGCTACTTTATTTTCTCGATAAATTTTCCGGCATAGTTCTACAATTTGTTTATCTGTTTGTCCCATAATGTTCCTTTCTATCATGTTATTGTAATGTTCAATAAAGATTCTTACATCTTGACTGATTGTGTCTGATTTAAAACGCAAAACTTTATTGATAATATTATGTACCTGTTCATAGTTCATCGGGATATAATAAATTTTACTTTCTTTGTTGTTTCTCTCAAGAAGCTCTGATTCACAGTCATTATACGGTGCTAAGTATATATAAAGTTTTTGATAATCCTTAAACTCTGTATCTACTATACCTGCATAACGTTCTAACTGACAGTCATGCTCTCCAGTCCAAATTTTGTTTTCAACGATACAAACAAATTTGTTCTGCGGACTGACAATAAGTAAATCAATATTTTTATATTCCCGCCTTATTTCAGCATCATCAAACTTTAAGAATGCAATATCTTTTAATGACAATGATATATCAGTATTTAAAGAATATTCCTTAATAGCTGATTTTAAAAACTCTTTCAAAAAGTAATCCCCGAGTTTATGGCTTTCATAGGGAGCCATAAGCCATGCTAAAAAGTTTGAGTGCCGAATTTCATTATTTTGCAGTTTCAAAGCATTGAAAATATTAAAATGCCCTGTTAAATTATTTAGTTCTTCTAAATCTTCTGATAACATAAGTTTATCTAGTTGCTGCTGTTGCTCAAGTTTTTCTGTCATATGCGAACTCCTATCTATAGTAATGTAGTAAGTAAATTGCCTTTACCAACCAATCTTGAATCTCTATCCCTTGTTTCATTTGTTTTTGGGTCATAAATTCCTTTGAGAAAATTGAACGGGTCTACCAATTCTAATTTCCCATCACTACGTGTTCTAATTTTTCCTATCAGTTTGTTGTTTCTGTCTCTTAATTCTTGATCTGCCATAATACCGCCTTTCTTTTTTACCAACAGTGTAGCATACGACTCCGTCAAAACTTGTCGTAACAAAATTTATAACAAGACCCAGAGTCCGTACTAGACTGTGGGTATTATAGCACAATATTATTATGGAGAATAATTATTGCAAAAATTTTGCTTTAAATGTTAAGAAATATAGAGAACTAAAAAATTATACCAAAGGGAAAATGGCTGAATTAGTTGACTGTGACCCGTCTTATATCGGTAAAATTGAACGCTCAGAAAAATACCCGAATTTAAAAATGATTTTTAAAATTGCCGAAGCTCTTGAAATTCCTGCAAAATCTTTGTTTGAGTTTGACTAGAGTGATTCTAGAATTAATCTGATTAAACTTTCTGATGTATTGATAATATTTTATATTTAATTATCTGCAAAAATTTAACTAAAGTTATTCTGTAAAATCAGTTGTTTTGTGCAAAAAAAAATCATTTAAACTAATGCTAGTTTAAATGATACATAATTATATTTTGTATCATTCGTTAAAATACCTCTGTTTATTATCCTGATTTAACTTCAATAACCTTGTAAACCCTTGTAAATATTAGGGTGTACATAGAATAATACATAATTTATAATATAAATATATTATGTATTATTGAATATGACTGCATTTTAGCCATAGAAAGAGGTTAAAAATGGAATTTGTACAACCTATCAGAGATGTAAAACAAATTGAAACTATCAAAAAATTGCTTAAACAACAGAGTTTACGTGATTACTGCCTATTCATTCTAGGTATAAATTCAGGGCTTAGAATAAGCGATTTGCTGAAACTTAAGATTTCTGATATTTCAGACAAAGGGAGAATCAAAGACAGAATACGGCTAAGAGAGAAAAAGACTAATAAGTTCAAAGATTTTCCGCTATCAAACAGTACAAAATCAGCATTGAAAGAATATTTAAAGGCAAGAGAATATAACGAAAATGAGCCTTTATTCATATCAAGAAAGAATAAAGGCTTTTTATTGCGGCAACAGGCATATAAAATCATCAATGATGTTGCAAAATCAGTCGGAATAAAAGAAAAAATTGGCACTCATACACTAAGAAAGACTTTTGGCTATCATGCTTACAACAACGGCTATGACATAACGCTAATTCAAAAACTTTTTAATCACTCCTCACCAAGTGTAACACTCCGCTACATAGGAATTACGCAAGATGAAATGGATGATGTCTATTTGAGTTTGGATTTATAAAAATAAATGTGTTAGTTCTTTAACAGTACGTATTTGTAACATGTTCAATTTTGTTATTCTTTTATTTCTCTTATTTATATTATTCTACTTGAAATAATTGTATCATACCTTATTTTTCTACTGTTTTGCATTGTTTATCTCCTTAAAAAGCCATTTCTTCATTTTCTTTTTTGTTTTTATGTTTTTCTGCTTCTTTCATAAGTTTTAAATCTATATCTGCTTTTTCTTTTTCACCAAGTTGTAAATACGCTTTACTTCTTAACTTGTAGTATTTTATGAGCAAGTCATACCAAGACTTACCAGCAGCTTCTATCGCTTTTGTATAAAATTCAATCGCTTTATTATAATCTTTGAGTAAGTTATAGGTTTCGCCTAAAGAGACATATGCAAAATGTTTTATATTAATATTATTCTTAATATCTAATGCAGTATTAAAATCTTTTATAGCATTTTCATATTCCTGAAGTTCAAGATAATTTTTGCCTCTTCGTATATAATGACTAAATACATTTGGTTTCAGTTCTATAGCTCTTGTGAAACAAATATCTGCATTCTCATATTCTTTATCTGCGAAAAATATTTCCCCAAGGGTTTCATAAGCCTCACAAAAATTTGTATTATAATTTATTATTGCTATATAATCTTCTATTGCCTTAGATAATGGTAAATCACAAAAAGGAGAATAATATATAGCAGCTCTTGACCAATATGCACTAATATAGTTTGGTTTTAATTCAATTGCTTTTGTGTAGTCTTTAATTGCCTTTTCGTCAAAATTTGTAAGCATATAAACATCACCTCTGTATTTATAAGCATTGGCATTATTGGGATTTAGTTCAATTGCCTTATCAAACATTTGTATAGCTTTTTCAAAGTTATTTTTTTTGTAGTTGTATTTTAATCCTTTTTTTATAAGCTTTTTTATTAATTTATTAATATGTCTTTGTTTTTGATTAATCATACAAACCTCTTTCATTAACTTCTTGCTTGAAAATGTAATAAAATAGCATTTGCCAAGTTTTTATATCTTGCTGTTTTAGTGCTTCTCTGTTGAAAAATACAGGTATATACCAGTCATAATTGTCTATAGTTACGGCAGAAAAATCTTCTAACATTTTAAATCGTTTAAAAATAACTCTTTGCCTTATCCTGCCGTTTACAACATTTCCTATCAGCTTGTTTTCTGAATTTTTATTTTGTCTGCCTGCTTGCGGAATGGTAACATAGATTTTGACTGATTCTTCCCAAAAGTCAATTTTGACTTCTGTCCGAACTACTTTCTTTAAATGCTCTAGTTTGTGTTCTCCTTTTTCATTAAATATATTAGTAACCAGTTCCACTATCTTGTTCCTTTTTGTCTGTAATCTTTGCCATCAAGTGTTATTAAGAGAAAGTTTTCTTCAATTCTGCTTTGAATTGCTTTACCTTTTTCTTTATAATGAGCTGTCATATTTTTCATTGAGTTTTCAGTTGTAATAATTGTGGGCATTTGTGTTTCATATCGAATATTTATAATCTGATAAATTGTTTGGCATACCCATTCAGAATTCTTTTCTTTACCAATATCATCAATAATTAATAAATCTGTATCTGTATATGTTCTTATATATTTTGGAATACTCATCCGTTCTTTTAATTCAGATATCATTGACACAACATTAATAAATTTTGTAGGGACACCATGTTCTATTGCATAATGAGCAATCGCACAGGCTAAATGAGTTTTTCCTGTTCCGACTTTCCCTAAACCTTCAATAACAAGGTTGGTACCAAAAGCTAAATGAGCATAAATATTTTCCGCATAGTCTACTGCTGATTGTTTTGCTGATTTAGTGATTTCATCAAATGTTTTAAAATTATTAAATTTTTTGTCGATAAAACGTTTATGGATATTTGATTTTTTCAGTAGTAATGCTGATTCTTGTTTCAGTTTTATTTTTTCACAAAATTTATCAACTTTTTCAAAATCTTTAGCTTTTTCCCAGAGTTCATCAGCTTCTGTTTTAGCTAAATAATTATCATAGATAGCTCTATAATTACTGGATAATACAAACAAATCATCGCATGGTAGCCTATTTTTCATTAGATTATTCCTCCGCCTTAAAGTTGTATAACGGTTTCAAGTGGTCTATGATTTCAGCAGTCGGCTCAATAGCTTTTATAATTTCATTACTGTTTTTGTAAGCCATTGGAGCTTCATCAAGTGTCGCTATTGAAACACAGCTTGAAAATATGTTTTTCATCTGCTTTTTATATTCTTGCATTGTTAATTGTTCTTTTGCCTGCGTTCGGGATAATGCTCTGCCTGCACCATGCGGGGCTGAATTATTCCAATCAGCGTTGCCTTTACCGATACAAATCAAAGAACCATCTGCCATATTGAGAGGTATTAGGATTTTTTCATCCTTATAGCAAGAAATAGCACCTTTTCTTATTATATTATCCTCGCCGATATAGTTATGGATTGTTTCAAATTCATCTTCTGATTTCCAACCCATATTATTCAAAATTTCTTTTGCAATAACATAACGATTGAAATGAGCATATTCATTACAAACTTTTGCACAGTATAAGTAATCATCTGCATTTTTGCCAGTCAAGAATGATAGATTTTTAAGTTCTCCCTCGCCATAACAATTTTGTTCTATTGCTAATTTTTGAAAATGGATTGCAAGTTTTTTACCAAAATTTCTTGAACCAGTATGAATAATCAAATAAGTGCCAGTTAATCCTTTTTCTATTGAAATAAAATGATTACCGCCGCCTAATGAACCGATTTTTATTAAATCACTATCAGGGCTTTCATTTAAGTAATCAGTTGAAATCTGTTTAACTTTTTCTATCAAATCATCAGGTACAAGCGGACTTATCTCTTTTCTGCCGTTTTGACCGAATGGGATAAATTCTTTAATAACTTTGTCTAATTTTGTAAAGTCATTCAAGGTTTTAGATTTTTTGAGTTTTATAGCAAGCATTCCGCAAGATTGGTCAACTCCAATAATATTTGGAATAATCTCTCCATCCTTTGGCATTTCAGCAGTAAAACCTATTGTACAGCCTTTGCCTTTATGACAATCAGGCATAATTCTTATTTTACAGTCATTGAATATCGGATGATTGCAGAGTGCCAATGTTTGTTCTGTAACATCGATATCTTCAATTTCTGTAAAAACTTTTGCTGATGTATATCTGCCTCTTATGTCATACATAATTATTTCCTTAACTTTAACTTTCTTACAATTTGTGCAACTGTTCTTTTGTCTATATGTAATCTTTCAGCTACAGCTTGAATATTAAACTTGCATTCGCCCCAAATTTTAATAAATTCGGAGTTTGTAACAGCAGTCCCTTCACAACGACAATTTGACGGAATTTTATCCTTTATTGAATATCCCATTGATTCTATAAAAGTCTTAAACTTCCCTAAGTCGTTCCATTCACCGCTTTTGTCAGCCCATTCCTTAGTTTCTGATTTATAAAAATCTGAAATGTACTTCATTATCATTTGCATATTGCCGCTAAAGACTACTTTGTTTGCTCGTATTAAATATTTCATGTTTTTTCCTTTGTATTTTTATTATGCAATGTACCTATGTCAGATTAAGTCATAGCTGAAATAACTGTAACTGCATATTTTGTTTTTGATTATTTTTCAGTTCTATAAGTTCTTGTTTTGTGTCAGAATTGATTCTTTGAAGTTTATACTCAATACCGCTCAGAAAATAGAAAGGAGTATAAAGCACCTGTTGAAATTTCAATGTCAAAGTGTCGCCCTGTATTACTTTTGCAGGAATTCCAAACAGTGTTAATTGAATGTATGCCATCATAAAGCTCATTTCGTCTATATCAATCGCCTCAACATAAAGCTGTTTTTGATAATTAAAATTATGTTCTTTCATTGTTTCTGCAAAAGCAATAATCATTCCGCCGCTTCCACAGCAAGGTTCGGAAAGTGTTATCAGGTTATTATTCGCAATCTTTTGAGAAATTTCGAGTTCTGAAAAATTTATTTCTGCCATGAATTTACTTACTGTGTACGGTGTTTCAAACTGACCAATAGAAGAATTGCCTAAATTCAACCGCATAAATACTTCACCTAAAAAATCTTGATACTTGTCTTCCAGTGCCATAACTAAAAAAGCAAGCAGTTGTGAAAATTCTTCTGCTTGCTCTTTTGTATATTGTTTTACTGTTTGTAAGTATTTTTGCTCTAGTTCATCACTTCTGTGAACTGTCTGTGCTAATGAACAGGTACATAATGTCAAAAAGTCTTTAAACACTATCGTTAAACTTCTTGAACGGTCTAAAGATTGCAGTTTTGCCATAAATTCTTTTAAATAATCTATCTTTTCCATAAAAATACCTCTGCAGATACGAGATTGACACGCGTTGAACTTTTTTGAATTTTATATATATTTATATTTAAAATACCGTTTCCGTTTAATCTCGTTTATTCTGGATTCAGCAATTCTGTTTGAATGTTCAAAAGAGCCTGAAATAGCCATTTTTATTATTATAATTGGAATAATATGCCCTGTACATATTTGTATCGACTGTGTTTTAAGGATTTTTTACAAAATATCGCACAGGGGTTGAAATATTGCACCAATTTTGGTACAATATAGATATAAGAAAAGGATAATTAAAAATGATTGATAAAAAACATATAGGCACCAGTTTTGATAGTTTTCTTGAAGAAGAAGATATGCTTCAAGAATCAGAAGCTGTTGCAATAAAAAGAGTTATAGCTTACGCATTAGAACAAAAAATGCTTGAAGATAACATTTCGGTAAATCGCTTAGCAAAAGAACTTGAAACTTCAAGAACAGCTATTTGCCGTATTTTAGATCCTGAAAATACTTCAATCACCTTGAATACAATAGAAAAAGTCGCTAAATACTTGGGGAAACGTATTATTTTATCTTTTGCATAAAATGCGATAGCCGGAGTGTAGTTGACGGAAACGTTGAGTTTTCGGCAACGTAACTTAACGATAGCGACGTGGAAATCTATGATTTCCTCAGGAGCTCTTTATAACGTTTGATTGCAACATCTAAATCTCTTTGCGGTGTCTTTTGTGTTTTCTTGATGAATGCGTGTAAAAGCACCATTGTATCATCTTCAACATAGAAGATAACTCTTGCAATCCCGTTCGATACATTACTGCGGACTTCTTCAAGACCGTTTGTTCCATGCAAAACTCTAGTTAAAGGCATACCTATCGGATAGCCATATTGAACAGTTTTGATATCAAAGCCGATTGTACGCTTATCTTCCCTAGGTAAGTCTTTTAGCCACTCTCTAACAGGCTCATTTCCCGAACTCGTTTTATAAAAATATACTTCCAATGCCTCTGTCCGTTTTGCCATGCGTTTATTATAGCATAATCTGTAAAAATGTTAAATTTGTGTTATATTACATATATGGTTAGTATGATAAATGATGAAAAGTGTTTAATTACAGATTTTGATAATACTTTATTTGATTGGTTTGACAACTGGTATCAAGCGTTTAACGGTGCATTAGAGTATATATATTCTCAAGTTCCAACGTTAAATAAAGAAGTTTTGCTTAATGACATAAAAAGTATTCACTTAAAACATCATACAACTGAATATTTAAATGTTTTTTATGAAATAGGGAAATCTTCTAAATATAAAGATATTTCCAACTTTTATAAAATTTGCAAGGACGCAACAGATCTAAGAGAAAAATTAAAGGTGCAGAATTTACAATTGTTTCACAATGTTATTGACACACTTAAATTTTTGAAAGAACATTCTTATAAATTGATTATATTTACAGAATCAGAGGCCTTTAGCACAGCTACAAGAGTTAAGGAACTAAATCTTGACGGAATAATTGATTATATATTTGCTCCGCCTGCAAAAAATTTTGGAGATATAAACTTACAAACAACGCAACTTATTTCTTTTGACAAACAAGCTCATTACAAACCTGAAAAGAAAAACTTAGAAAAAATAGTAAATGATTTACATTTAAAACGAGAGAACTGTTATTATTTAGGTGATAGTTTAATAAAAGATATTAAAATGGCTCAAAATGCTAAAATTATTGACTTCTACGCAAAATATGGTGAAAGTTATAAAAATAGACCAGAGTATGAATTACTAAAAAAAGTTACTTTTTGGACTGAAGCACTTGTCAAGGAAGAAGAAAAGATAGATGTTGAAAATATAAAACCTACATACATATTAGAAAATTCAATTAGCGAAATTCTAGATATATTACATTAATGAGGATAAAATGTTTGAATGGTTGAAAAAAGATTCTAAAGAAACAGACAAAAAATTATTACTTGAGGCTTGGAAAGAAGTTGTAAATGTCCAAATGCATTTTAATGATATGGAAATGAAAATTCGAAGTTTAGCGGTAACAGTCATAACTGCTATTTCTGGTGCTATAGGTTATTTATTAAAAGAAAATATTCATCATCAAAAAGAATTTATCGTATTATTGTCATTTGTAGGAGCCGCAGCTTGGCTATGTTTTTATTTAATGGACAGATTTATGTATCATAAATTGCTTATAGGAGCAGTAGAAGCAGGTATTAAAACAGAAAAGAAGCTAAAAGAATTAGGTATTGAGGTATCACTTGGAGAAAAAATCAAACATGCTAGTCCATTAAAAAACTTATTTTGGAGTAACTTAGAAATGCACTCAAATCAAAAACTTGATTTTTTCTATATAGTTGTACCGTTAATATGTATAAATGGAATTTTAGCGTATTTTAAGTACAATTTTATCTGGACATTAATACTTATTATTTCATTAGTAATATCTGGAATTTATATGTTATCAAAAGGGTACAACAAAGATAAAAATTATAATTTTTTACCATTTTTTATATTTATAATACTTAATATCTATATATTTTGGATTTGTATTATTGATTATTTCACTGTGCTATAACAACACGATTAAAAAATTACTTTTTATTACAAAATGAATTACAATCAAGATGATTGCCCTCATTATCTTTCAGACCACTTTTATTCATTTGTAATTTTGTAATACTAAAAATCTTAGAAAAAATAAAAAATGAATAGATTGCAGAAGAACTTCTGTGAAATCTTAGGCCTTTTAAATATATAAAATTATTTAAATGACTAAAACGTTTCATCTTGAATCATCTGGTAATCTTTCAATAAACATCAGGCTAATGTTTTAAATTTTCTATTTGATTAAATATACAAATACTATTGACATCAATTATTTTGTTGTATAATTCTGTTATAAAAAGTTCCAATGTCGTACAGACAGCGGAGCCATAAAGTAGATGTCAAATGACATCTACTTTATTTATTCTCAGGGGTTACAGATGCCCTGATTCTTTTTAATTATCGCCTGTAACATTAATATTATTATCAATTATTATTACCATAACGGTATCACAAAAATAAATTTTTCAAATAAGTATTAGTTATAAATATATAAAATATATATATTGTAATTTTTCATAATTCGTATTATTATTAAAAAAAATTTTTAGGGAAAACGAATTATTAAGGAGTTATGATGCAGCTCTCTGGTATTAACAAAAATTTTATCTATTACAAAAATAACTATTACTTTTCAAATTCTAAAAAAGCTAAATCTAATTTTGATAATTCTATAGAGCAAAAAGATTTAAATTTTAAAGATGCCTCTATCATTAACAAAAATGTCGCTAAAGTATCTTTTTTAGGATATAATGTGTTCATTACTGACGGCGGGAATCATGCGGATAACATGCTTCACTTTGCAAAAGCTATCAGCAGCGATATTGAACCCATTCTTGAAAAGGTTAAAATACTTCCAAATGATCCGAATGTGAAATTTTTAAAAGACTTAGAACATGTATTAAAAGAACTCCCTTTAAAAAACAATTTATTTGGCCAATATGTTGCAATACCCGCTGCAGCCTGTGTGCCTATTTTGAATTTGCAAGATCAGGTAAATAAAGTTATGAGAACTAATTTACAACTTACGCCAGAAAATATTAAGGCTCATAAACCTATAATTTTAAACTTCTTGCAAAAAATTTATGAAAATCCTTCGTATTACAGAGAATATATTGGCTACATGGATAGTGTAAATCAAGGTATAGAGCATACTTTTGGCGTTATAAAACAAATCAACAATCTTATTAAAACTTACCATGCAAAAGTATATGTACCAGCTGGACATCCTTTTGATGAAACTTTGAAATGGATGGCAGGTCAAAGAAATCTAAAACCTGAGCTTTATAACTTCATAGCTACAGGAGAGGACCAAAATGGTGCTGTAAAAGCCATGCAGCAAGAAATTAAAGATAAAAATTGGTACAATTTTAATTTACTGACTTTGTCCGATGCACGCAACATTACAATTAAAAATAAAGGCTGGAATAAAGATTATATTTTTGCAGGTTACGATACGTGCACAACTGATGGCGCAAGAGGAGTTTATAATTTTTCTCCTGTAAGAGACGACAATAAAAAACTTATAGGATACAGTTACACAGACACCAAAACAAATGAATATCCGTTTAAAGAATTTCCTGCTAATGACGAGGTCGCTAATCTTGCTAAATACGTTGGACTTGATGCTGACGATGTTATTGCAAATAGAGGGGAAATTATTCAATATAAAAGCGGTATTTATAAGGACAAACTCTTAAACAAACTTTATCCGATTGAAGAGATTTTCTCTAAATACGAAATAGCTGATAAAAAGTTAAGATTAAGAGGGGATTATGTAGACAGCACTAAAAAGCTATTTTTTAGAAAAAATAATGAAAACAAAATAATTTTTCCTTATACAGACTGCGAAGGAAGTGGTAAACCTTCAGTATTACCGATGTGGGGCTGTTGTTTTGCAGTATTTAATGCAATAAAAAAAGATATTTATTATGATAAACTTGCAAAACAGCTTTATAACACAGGGGCAAGAAGCTATGGTGCATACTTGATAAAAAAAGACAATGTTATGACGGATTTGCTAAACAAAGCCAGAAATGCATATAAAAATAGAGACTTTAACTCAGCAGAAATGTTATATAATGAAGCTATTGATGCGAGTAAGGCGTCTGAAAAATATGGATTTGAAGATATAACACCCTATATAGAACAAGGTGAAATGTTTTTTAAATTATATGACTTTGGCAAAGCTTCAGGATGTTTCAACACAGCAATCACAAAGTTGAGCCGTAACATTAATAACTATTTATCAATACATAAACTTAAATTTATTGATATAAAGTTAGGCTGTGAAAAATATAAAAAGCACGTTAACGAATATAATGATGTATTAAAAATCGCAGATATTTACAGAAAAATAGGCATAATATGTTTTGATAAAGGGGAAACAGAGTCAGCAGTCAGATGTTTTAAAGCTTCAAGTGAAATAAAAAATTGCACAATAACAGGTGAAAAATTAATAGCACGACGCGCTGAGCATAACATGTATATAGGAGATATTATAAAATGAAGGTTCAAAATGTTTCAAATTCTAATGTAAGTTTTAGCGCAAAAATAATTGATTCACACGTTCATAGAGGATTAGATAACAGTTTATGGAATTCAACGAAGTTTCCTACACACGAACTTGATACATTTATTAAATCACCACTCAATATTTCAGTAGCAGGACAAAATCAAACAGATAATGTCATGAAAGTATTGGTTTCAAGTATAGATGGACTTGCCTGGTCTGAAGAACAGAAAAAAAGAGTTTTTGCACAAGGTAAAGATAAATACAGCTTAAAACCAGAAGAAGTCGAGTTTCAAAAAAATGAACTGGCCGCAAATCTTGATATGATTAATAAGTATAAGCAAGACAATTTCTATGCAGTAATGGCAGTATGCCAGCCATCTAAAACCAACGGGTCTGCGGACAATATAAGAGAGCTTGCGAAACAAAATCCTAATACTATTACAGGTTTGAAATTTCACCCTCAAGACTTACTGTTAAATGCGAATTCAACTCTTTATGATGATTATCTGAAACTTGCAGAAAAAATGCACTTCTTTTTCATTCACAAGTAAATATAGATTATGCAGCAAACAATGAAAAAGAAATCTTAAACTGGGCAGATCCTGAATACATTTATGAATTAGCGAAAAGACACCCGAAGGTACCGGTAATTATGGGGCATATGGGCGCCGGCGGGAATTTAGCACATCAAAAGGCTATAAGAATTCTGGAAGAATCAATTCAAAACAATGATGCAAAACTTTATGTTGATATATCTTGGTTGATTTTGCAAACGACTTGCCAAGATATATCAACATAAAGTTTGATATATCTTGGGTTGATTTTGCAAACGACTTGCCAAGCGAAAACCCTCACAATATACTGGATGTAATAGACAAAATGAAAAATGCCGGAAAGTTAGATAGAATACTTTTTGGAACAGATGCACCTCTTGGCTGCTATGGAGAAGCTGAAACACTTAAAAGAACAAGAATGCAGCCAAAACAAGCTTATGAACTTACCGTAAGCCGCATCAAAACCGCGATTAAAAACAGATTTGCAGACGAAGCCGACGCAATTATAGAAAAAATCTTTTACGAAAATTCAAACGAACTATTTTTTGAAAAGAAATGGGCAAAATCCGGCCGAATTGGCAAAACAGCAGGAATTATAGCCGGTGCCGGCGGTGTTGGAGCAATAGTTTACTCTATTTTAAAACACAACCCAAAAGACAAAATTCAAAATAACTAAACCTTTGCGTGAATTTTTCAAACCCAGAAGATAACTACCTCAAACGTATTATGTAAACTTTTATAAATATAAGGCAAAAGTATGTAAATTTTTAAAAATTTTTGCATTAGTATAAATGTCTGAAACATAATGAAAGATATTTTATGCGAATTAATAACATTAACAATACCCCCTATGCTATGAATCACGCACCTTTAAAAAGAAGTAAACAGCCGTCTTTTAAAAGTGAATATGAAATTGACGGAAATACAATAGCATCCAGACAGCAAGTCTTTACAATGGGAATGCTTATGAGTAATTTCTGGATTAGAGACGCGCGCAACACCTTTAATGATATAAAACGCAAAGGCATTTACGGAAAGTTTAATATAAAAGTAAATGACTATCGCGATGATATTGTTGAAAGAATTTTAAACAATAACATGATAAAATTTACGAAAATTGACCCTAATAAAAGAGGATATTACTATTACTAACTGCTACGGGCAGCCTTGTGTCGCTCTAACAAAACCATTAAAACAGATATGTCCGCCGGCTTAACTCCTCCGATACGGGAAGCTTGAGCAAGTGTTTTAGGTCTGATTTTATTTAATTTATCCTTTGTTTCTGAGGAAATATGATCTATTTTAGTATAGTCAATATCTTCTGGAATTTGAAATTTCTCAAGCTTTCCAGCCTGTTCAACCTGGAATTCCTGACGCTTTAAATACCCGTCATATTTAATAAGAATTTCAACCTGCTCATACACATCACGCGGCAGGTTTAAAGTCATCGTCTCACTATCGAGCTCTTTGAGAATTTTGTATGAAATATTGGGGCGTTTTAGAAGTTCAGACATTCTCATACCGCGTTCAAGATTTTCGCCATATTTTGCTAATTTTTCATTTACATCATCACTTGCCGGGATTTTTTGAGCCTTTAAACGTTCTATCTCAGTCTGAATACTTTTTTGCTTATCTTCAAAAATCTTGAATTGCACATCGTCAACAAGCCCGATTTTGTGCCCAATCGGTGTAAGCCTGAAATCCGCATTATCCTGACGGAGCAGCAGTCTGTATTCTGAACGCGAAGTAAGCATTCTATAAGGGTCATCTATATCTTTTGTTACCAAATCATCAATCAAAGTTCCGATATAAGATGAGCTTCTGGAAAGCTCAAGCATTTCTGATGAATTTAAATAATTATAAGCGTTTATACCGGCGATAAGTCCTTGTGCAGCTGCTTCTTCATATCCGCTGGTCCCGTTAATCTGCCCCGCAAAAAACAGGCCTTGAATATCTTTTGACATCAATGAATGTTTCGTTTGCACCGCGGGGACATAGTCATATTCAACAGCGTAAGCCGGTTTAATAACATGGGCTTTTTCTAATCCCGGTAAAGTCCGCAGCATTTGCACTTGAACATCCGCCGGCAGACTGCTTGAAAAACCTTGAATATAAACTTCATATGTACCAAGTCCTTCCGGTTCAATAAAAATATGATGAGAAGGATTTTGAGCAAATCTCACGATTTTATCTTCAATAGAAGGACAGTAACGCGGCCCAACACCTTTTATTAAGCCTTGGAACATCGGGGATTTATCCAAATTAGCTTTAATAATTTCATGCGTGCGCTCATTTGTTCTCGTTAAGTAGCACGGAACTTGCGGGCGTATAGGACGATTAGGCTTGAACGAATAAAAGTTTAATTCGCTATCGCCCGGCTGAATATCCATTTTAGAATAATCAATAGATCTTTTATCAACACGCGGCGGGGTGCCGGTTTTTAATTTTTTTATATTTATACCAAATTTTTTCAAAGAGTCAGATAAACCAATAGCGGCTTTTTCGCCTAACCTTCCAGCACTGTAAGAGCGTAATCCTACAAATATTTTTCCGCTTAAGGAAGTTCCAGTGGTTAAAATAACAGCTTTTGCCTTGTATTCAATACCGAATTCATCTACAGCACCAGCAATAACACCATTTTCAGCAATCAAATCCGTTATACAAGCCTGACGTAAAAAGATATTTTCATTATTTTCAATGAGATTACGCATGTAATCCATGTACTGCCTTTTATCAGACTGGGCACGCAAAGCCCTGACTGCCGGCCCTTTTGAAGAATTAAGCATTTTCATTTGAATATAAGTAGCATCAGCGGCTTCGCCCATAACCCCGCCAAGCGCATCAATTTCTCTTACTAAAGTTGACTTTGCAGGGCCTCCGATTGCAGGATTACAGGGCATAAGGGCTATATTATCCACATTTAAAGTACAAAGAAGCACTTTTACGCCAAGGCGCGCTGCCGAAATTGCGGCTTCGCATCCTGCATGTCCTGCCCCTACCACTATTAAATCATACTCATTCTTCAAATATTCCATAACTTTATTATATTACAAAGAAACTTTTTTCCAACTAAAGTATAAATAAGCTGATTATCTAATATATTTATACGATTTTTAAATTGAATAATAAAGTTTAATATAATAAAGAACGATAAAATTTTTATACATCTTATTTGGAGCTCACAATGTCAGAACAAATTCTAACACAGCCAATAACCGGAATAATAACGGCTAACGCCGAAAAAGCTAAATTAGCGTTGGAAAAAGCCAGAATAGCACACGAAAAATATTTAATCCGCCAAAACAATAAGGACTTAAATGAAGCCATTGAAAATTACATTGACGCGGTTAAATATGACCCTACAATTCCGGAAACATATTACAGATTGGCTTCACTGATGTTTGAGCAGGGACAGATAAGCATTGATACTGCAATTGAGCAGTGCAAAACAGCGGTTTCACTGGCGCCTAGAAACATGAATGCCCATATGTATACAGGCTTTTTCATGAAGCTTGCCCAAGACTTTAAATCAGCAGAAGAAGAATTTAAATCTGCTATAAAGATGGGTAAATTCAAATCTGCACGTCCGCGCTTGATACTTTCACAAGCCATTTTACAGAAAATAAATTCTAAAAATGGCAGCATGGCAGATTACATGAACTTTTTGTACTATTTCTTGTCAGGCAGCATAATGCTTGCATGGGATAGGCCTACAATTAAAATGTTTTACAAAAACATGTCAGACGATTTTTCTGTTTTTACATATAACACTGTAGGCAAGTTTTTAGAAAAGTTCAAACTTTATCCTGCTGCTGAAAACATTTACAAAAAAGCAGCGGACTGTACGGCTCATAGCGAAATTTTCTACAACAAAATGGGTGATTTAGCACTCAAGAATAAAGATATGGAAATTACCATTGACTGCTATAGAAAAGTTTTAGAAGCTAATCCTTTAAACCGTGAAGTTTTGATTAAGCTTGCAACTGTTCTACAGACTTATTTCCCGGAAAACACAGATGAGACTATCGACTGTTATGAAAAGCTCCTTGAGTTTGACATGGATAAAGCGCAAATTTATTATGAATTAGGCCACCTTTATCTGAAAAAAGAAGATAAAATAAATTCAATAAGCGCATTCAAACTTGCACTTGAGAATGCTCCAGAAAACCCTTTTTACAATAACTCATTGGCATATGCATACTCAAAAGCAGAACTTTATGAAGATGCAATAGAACATTACAAAAAAGCAATTGCTCTAAATCCCGATAAAGAATGGACAGCAATCGTATGTCAGGCACTAGGAGCAATTTATGGAGAGGTGACCGGAAACATAGAAGCGGCGGTTGCAACTTATCAAGCAGGAATTATTCTAGACCCGAATAACTATGACTTATACATCGCACTTGGCGACATTCACATGGCTGAATACGACCTTGATAAAGCGATTAAAGCATATTGCGACGCAATTACTCTTAATCCTGAAGACTATCGCGGATATTCAAAATGCGGAATTGCGCTTTGGGAAAAGGATTTTCTTGAAGAAGCGCTTGTGTCTTACCACAAATCTCTTGAATTAAATCCTGAAAATGAATTTACAAATAATAATTTAGGCATTTTATACTTAGACGGATTGATGGATGCTGAGGAAGCTTTAGAGTATTTTGAAAACGCAATTGAGCTTAATCCAAGTTATACTCTTGCATATTTTAATGCAGGCCGCGCAAGCCAGGCGCTGGATTTCAGAAATGATGCGGCGCATTATTATCAAATGGCTATTGATTTAAATAAAATTACTCAAGACCTTGATGAAGAAGACATACAGCAAAGGTTAAGACAACTATTTGAGGTTTAGCCGCATAGTGAGCTCTTAAGTATGCCGCTGGTTTAGGAATTAAAGTCCATTACCCGATTCCTCACGATATTAGCTGGAAAGTACGGATCTTATCTTATCTTGGTTTTAAAATAAATTAAGACTTGATTTTTTCAAAAAAAGATTTATAATAGATATAGAGAAAGGAGCCCAAATGTATGAATATTATTTCAAAACCTAAAAGACCACTGGGGGG
>OLIW01000586.1_pt1 | contig 39754 bp, 36 predicted proteins | sample 1601321 | NCBI WGS metagenome assembly OLIW01 (sample SAMEA2452114, study PRJEB22498) | human gut metagenome
TGTTGCCTTCTTATCTTCAAAGGAAAATGTTTCCTCAAATTTACGGAAATGAATCCTTTTTCCAAATATTGCCTTTTTTACTGCACTATAAAGAGTAGTAGCAGTTTTCTGTACGATATTGATTCCGATTCCGCCTTCATATCCGGATACCTTGCCTCTTCCAAAATACGCATGAAAGTCATACTCGGTAAGCTGGTAAGCTGCAGCACATATGAATATTTCCTTGCTCCATCGCTTGCTTTCTGTCTCATCCTTGCATGCGAAGAACTGTCCCAGGCAATATTTATACCAGACATCTTTTTTCAGCTCGTTCAGCTGCTTAATGCAGTGTCTTACACCGGCATTATACATACGCTCTGTAATCCTCATTATCTTATTCAGTTTGTCATATCCACGGTCATCAGTTATAATTCGCCTCGTTACAACAAAAGACGGGGTAGTGTTTTTTGCCATATAATGCCGGCCTCCTTTCTTAAATTCTTCTATACGTTTTTCTGGTTTTCAATATACTGCTGTACAACACTTAAGGAGACAGCTCCAACCGAAGAGATAAATGCTGCACGCGTCCATAGAGTAGGCAGCTTTCTTTTCAGTTCAGGAAATTCGTCACGTAATATGCGAGAACTCTTTCCTTTTAATAACTTTACGACATGTTCAACGCTAAATCTTGGGTTGCAGTCAATCAGTATATGAACATGGTCTGACATGATTTCCATATCTAATATATCAAAACCGTTTTCTTCTGCTATCTGTGTAAAAAGCTCCTTTGCCCGTTTGGCAATTTCTTCTGTCAAAACCTTTCGTCTGTATTTTGGACAAAAGACTATATGATATTGACAACTATACACGAGATGAGAAGAATGCTTATATTCTTTTTTTACTTCTGGATAATTCATATTTTATAACCATCCCACTTATTATTTATGATATATACATTGTATAACAAATAGCATAAAAAGTCAAGCTTCGTTTTTCTTAATTAATCTTAAGCTGGGGCGCGTTTGTCGTTTTCATCTGCACGGATAAATCCGGCAGCATCCAACTCTGTCTTTCCGTGAAGAGAAAAGGCTATACAGACATTCACGCCCTGGTTGCATTCTCCGGAAAGGTAAAACTGGAAGACAAAGAGTATACAGAACCGGGAATGAACGGCTTTGCAGAAAAGAAACTGCCGGCTGAGTTTGACTCTGACAACTACAACGTACTTATCGTTGCTGATAAATATCAGACAGGCTTTGACCAGAAGAAGCTCTGTGCCATGTACATCTTAAAGAAACTGCATGATGTATCAACCATCCAGACGCTGTCACGCCTTAACCGTATCTGCCCGCCGTATGACAAACATACTTTCATTCTTGACTTTGTAAACAACTATGACGACATCATCAAGGACTTTTCCAAGTTCTACACTGTCACAGAGTTATCCAACTCAATAACTCCGTCTGCAATGTATGATATTGAGGCAAAACTGGACGGTTATTATGTGATTGACCCGGATGACGTGGACAAATTTAATGACTTACTGTATTCCGGTGATATATCTGCAAAAGCAAAGAAAAATATGACATACCTGCTGCAGAAGACCAAAAAGGCAATTGAAAGTCATCCGACAGAAGAACGCAATGAAATCATCCTGACAGTCAAGCATTTTGTAAGGTTCTACGAGTTCCTGATTCAGGCTTCCTGTTTTGAGGACAAAGAGCTTCATAAGAAATACAATTTCTTAAACTATCTGAAGTCATATTTAAAGATGGGTGGCTCCGGCGGAGGCTTCAACCTGGCCGGCAAGATAAAGGCTTCCGGTTTTGTACAGAAGAAAAAAGAAGAACATAAAACAGACACTATAAAATCGGACCCGGTCGTAAAGCTGCCGACCGCAGAGCAGATTGCCCTGACGCCGCAAAAGACCGAAAAACTCTCTCAAATCATCGCTGAAATCAACAGCAAAACGGGTAAGTCGTACGACAATGACGTTGCAGTGAAGGCGATGCTGCAGATTAAAGATATCATGATGAAGTCAGAAGAACTAAAAGCAAGCGCCAAAAATAATACGGAAAAAGACTTTGAATTTGCTTATTTTGACAACATTGACGATGCTTTGATTGAGGGGCTGAACCAAAACCAGGATTTCTTCTCCCTGCTGCTTGGAAATGATGAGATTAAGAAAGAAGTGCTTGGCATCTTTGCGGAGGAAATTTACAGGGGGCTGAGAGCGGGAGAGTAGAAAAGACTGCCTGCAGCAGATGCTTGCGTAATGGCGAAAGATTTGGATTGGAGACGGGAGAAGAAAACAAAAAAACAAGCGATAAAAGCAAGCGATAAAAACAAGCGAAGAAAATAAGCGATAAAAAAGAAAGGAAAAATAATGCCATGAAAAAATTTAATGTATCACACAACACTTACAGAAATTTTAACGAAGAACGGGGAATCACCAGCCGATAGTATCGTCTGCGGGTAAAATATTCTGTTTTTAACTTCGCATACGGGTCTGAATCCCCGTTCGAAGTCTGGTTACGAGCGCAAAGCGCGAGTTATCAAAGAGATTGAAAAATTGCCGGAAATCGGGGATAACTATGACGGCCGAAAGGTAATTGCAATTAATGAAATCGGGATGGACTGCGAACAACCGTTTGACGACAATTTTAATTACGATTTGTATGAGATTGTATGTGAGGATGAGGATGTGAATACCGTGGAATGGTATGTGTGTGTAAGGAAGGACGTATAAGACATTGCTTTTGATAAGTAGTATAGGGGCGTGAGTTCACATCTCGCGCCCTAAAAAATTGCAACAATACACAAGAATTTCTTTACTTTTATTTTTTGATGATATTTTTCATATTAAGATTGAACAATTATTACTGATAAATAAGAAAGGAAGATTATTATGATGAATTTTGATGATTTAAGATTAATTGATAAAAAGAAGATTGTTTTTATGCCAAGCAATCTTAGATGCAAGTTTTCAGAAATCCTTGCTGAAAAGAGACCTGATATTGAACAGGAATCTATTGGCAGAATGTCCATCACTCCAGGAAGTAAAGTTTATTTACAGAGAGCCGATTTTTATGAAAAACATAAAGACTTATTTTCTGATTCAATATACGAGAAAGATTATCCTGTGGAGAGATATGAAGCTTTCATTTCAAAAATAGAACCAAAGCAAATATTTGAGAAGCTGAAATATTTCTATCTTGGAAAAGAAGACGAAGAGTTTCTGGAATGGGATAAAAAATCATCTCAGCCTTGCTTAACAAAAATTTCAGAAGAAGACGATGATGTAGTGGTGCTTCCATTAGATTGTACAAAATTTGCTACAGTAGGTGACTTTGAGACTCTCGAAAAACTTAATTCACTAATGGATAAAAAAGGATTAACTGAAGCTGATATTGAGTTGATTTTTTCTGCAATCAAACAAAAAGATTCAACAGGACGCAATTAAACGCGTCCTTTTTTTATTTTTTTTGACAATAATATTTTTCTGCATTTTTAAAAGTATAAAAAAGAAAAAAAGAAGGTGATAAAAATGTACAAAACATCGCCAATTAATAAAAATAAGGTACTAAGCGGATTGCAGAATTTCACATTTGATGAAATTGAGAATTATAGAACTCATGTATTCGAGAAGCATTCTGTGATGGATGATACCAAAAATTTAGACTTAGTTTTACGTGGAAAGAAACAGGCACAAAGTTGTTTTATTGCAGACATTAATAATCCAGGTGATACTAACGCAAATGTTAAATATGCAAAGGAAATTATTAGTAATGCTATAATGGATAATAGCAGTAAAGTCGTTAATTGGTTGGATGGCTCAGATAACGGAGACACATTTGAATTATCATATGACGCATGTCAAATTGTAGGTGTTGGTTTCTTCAATAATAATAAAAACTTGATAAAAGAATACTCTTCGAATAATGTCATGGTTATACTTGAACGAAATGACGCAATGAAGTATGGCTTCAATGTACTTACTGCATACCCAGTAACTAATAAAGGAGAAAGAGAAAGAACCGAAAAACGTCTTGACGAAATTGCAGTAGAAACAAATGCATATAAATGTTCAGATAATGTTGAAAAAGCATACCTAATATACAGAACTGACCCAGCCAGTAAGTTTGAGATTAATTGTAAAGAAGACAGAACTACAGGAAATTCTACAATTTCTGTAACATTGAAATCAAAAAATCCAAACATTATTAGCAAAATACGAATATCTGATAAGCAATATTCTTTAACGACATATCGAAAGGAATACAATGGAATATCATCAAATCCATCGTTAAGGCCAATAGAAACTAAGTATACACGATTATCAAGTGAAAATGGACGTATATCTTTAGTTGCAAATCTGCATAAGGAAGAAGTCTTTAAACAACTTAAAGAGTCATTGCCGATTGTTGCGCGAGACGTTCAATATATTTATGACCTTATAAAAACAAATGGAGAAGCACGAAGGAATGTTTTAGAGGCAGAGCTGAAAAATGATATGGAAAAATGAAATTTAGCACCAGCTTAAAGTAGCTGGTGCTAAATTTAATCCCGGTAACAGTCTGTTTTTGCTGGTTCACGGAAGGAAAGAGTTGGAGGTTGCCGGATTTATCTGTGCGGAGCAGTCAGTATCAATATTTCCGCCAGACCTTCAGCAAATCGCCAGCGGTAAATCCATCCAATTCCAAATCGTAGTCTTTCAGCATTTGTTTTACAAATTTTGTATCAAACTTATCATCCGGCCCCCCCCCATGAACGCTTGCATTCAATCTCAAGACAGTACTGTCCCATAGTATCAACAAAGCCTTTGTGGTGCCTCATCCAGTCTTTTATCAGTTTTTCTTTTGCTTTCTTTGCCGCATCCTTACTTCTGTCCATCGTCTTGTAATTCCATGCGGCCATTGCCTTCTGTTTGGTTTTGTACCCGTATCCCTGAGCATTGTCCAGAACCTCCCCGGTATCCACATCTACCACCACAAACTTCCATTCATACGGCTTTGACAGCGATTCTGATTTAACCACCCTAACATTTCTTTTTCCTGTACTTCCCCTGCTCTGGTCTATTTGTTCCTCTCACTTTGGACTTAATTCTTCTTCAGCCTCACGGATTGCTTCTTCAATATCCGTTTCCATTGCTTTTCCTGGCATTTCTTTTCCTCCTTTTTTGTTGTTTTTTTGTTCTCTTTTTTCTTATATTTAATATGCCGGATTTTTTTGAATGTTTTTTGTCAAAAACATATTTTTTTGAAAATATTTCGCATATTAGATATACAGGCATAAAGCTGAGTTTTTAGCAGGAGGATAGACCAATGTATAATACGGTTGACGTAAATGACAGTTGAAAACAGTTGAAAATGGAACTAAAAAATAGAGCTATATTTACAGGCGCATTGATGCTGTTTACGGGAATGCAAGTATTTTCGGGTATCCGACCTGTTGATGCAGCTGAGACGCAATCTGCGGGCGTTTATGTGTTTAAGGACGCAAAGAAGGACGGTACCGTTACATTTACTAAAAAATGGAAAGACAACAAAGATAACGACGAAAGACAGATTCCTGATATAGAAATCAGCACTACAAAACCGGAAGGAATGATTGTTAAATATAAAGTAACATTTCACGGTAACGGACTGGCTTTTGATGACGGGACGACAGAAAACGAAATGACGTATACAGAAAATGGGCAGATTCTTGATGGACAGTATAAAATGCCAAGTGGAACAAACGTATGCTGGTATACAGATACTTCATACAACAACAGAGTAGTAGTGGCTAATGATGGAACACTGAATACTGAAATAACAAGAAACATTGATTTATATGCAAAAGAAGCGACATTTGTACTGCAAAACGGAGACGATTTTAATTCATTGATTCCGGATGACGCAAGGACTGTTTATTTTACAGATGAGATAATGCCAGAAACAGCAAGCCTGATTGATGTTGACAATGACGGTGATTGCGGCGTTGTGGCATGGATGGATGGAACTGTTATGAAAGTTTCGTCGCAAATCAGTGATGTCAGCGTGATTGCAAATCAAAATTGCAAAAACATGTTCAATAAAAAAAACAAATCTTTCAGAAATATATTTTGATAATATAGACACATCAAATACGACAAATATACAGTCAATGTTTTATGGGTGCAGTGGATTACAAAAATTGGATTTAGCGTCATTTAATACATCAAAAGTAATTTATATGAACAGCGCTTTTGCAAATTGTAATCAATTAAAACAAGTAAATGTAAAGAGTTTTGATACATCAAGCGTGACTAATATGAACAGTATGTTTTCCGGATGCGAAAACCTTGAGAGTATTGACGTATCAAACTTTGATACAAAAAACGTTAAGAATATTGGATATATGTTTGTGTCATGTAAAAAACTTGCAAATATAGACTTGTCCAGCTTTAACACAAGCAATGTAATCAATATGGATAATATATTCCAGAGATGTAGTGGACTTAAATCTGTAAACATTGAAGGATGGGATACCTCAAAAACTACATCCATGCAATGTATGTTCTCTGAATGTGGTAGCTTAACAGAGGTGGACTTATCTCATTTTAACACATCTAATGTCGTAAATATGCGAAGGATGTTCCATAGATGTGGAAAACTTGTAAGTATTGATGTAAGTAATTTTGATACCGCCAAAGTAACAAACATGGAAGCTATGTTCTATAGCTGCAGCAATTTGCTCCAATTAGATATTAGCCATTTTAACACCAGTAAAGTAACAAATATGAGCATGATGTTCTTATCATGTTCAAAGCTGACAACGCTTAGCGTGAAGAACTTTAATACAGCATTGGTTACGGATATGTCTCATATGTTCTCATCCTGTCAGATGTTGACAGATTTGGATACTTCGTCATTTGATACATCAAGAGTCAAGAATATGCAGCAGATGTTCTATGATTGCAATAAACTTGTTAATTTGAATATGTCTTCATTTGATACGTCAAATGTAACAAATATGAACAAAATGTGGTATAACTGCAGAAGCCTGACACGATTGGACTTATCAAACTTTGATACTTCAAAGGTAACCGGAATGGATTACAGTTTTTATGCCTGTCATGGTATGAATACGCTAATCCTTGGAGAAAAATTTGCTTTTGTTGGAAGTACATATTCAATCCCATTGAGCAGCTGGAGAAATTCAAGCGGAGAAACATTTGATTCTGATGGAACAATGAGTAATATTCCAAGTAATGTAGCTGATGTTTATTCAAAAATGTAAGAAGATGGCCTTAATGCTAAGGCCGTCTTTTTTTGTTCTGCGTTGTGGTCGGCATATTGGTAAGATTTCCGGCACCAAATATTCAGCCGAATATATCGCTGAATATGTAGTACCGTTTGTATCTATGTCGGCCTCTGATATGTCTGCTGCCGCATATTCTCTTGCTTAATCTTCGTGCTTTGCCCGGAGATTTTTTTGGGTAGAAAAAATAAAAAAAAATGTAAAAAAACATTACAAAAAATAAAAAATCCGGCATATTAAATATGAAAGAGATAAAGCCTGCGGAGCAGGAGCGGTAACAGCCGTCCTGCACCAGTGTATGCTAGCGTATCGCTGGGAATATGGGTGTTGCCGAAACGCGGATACTTAAGTTCTCTTCATGCTTTGCAGCGAGAAATTTCCGGTAAGGTTGGACGTGTGGCTGGAAGCCGGCATAGCCGCCGCAGGTAATGGCGGATTGCACACTGAGCTTCGTGTAGCCGGGGCTGCAAAAAAATATTTTATTTTTTTCAAAAAACGTTACACTTTTTAAAAAATTAAGCATACTATATATGTAAGCGTTAATGGAAGCTGATTCTGGTTTCCTGGCGCTGGCGAAAATTTCGGCTTTTAGCAGACCTGGCATTCGTGCCGGTTTAAGGCGGTTACTTCAAATGTTATTGGATATTTTTTATACATACTTCTACCGCCGCGACTCCTCGAAATTTTTTTTAAAAAAATTCGTAAAAAACGTTACACTTTTTATTTTTTTAAGCATATTATATATGCAAGCGAGAAGAGCGAACGAACCGCGCCGGTAGGATTGGCGAAAGCGGGGATTGTAGTCTCTGGGTACTTGCATATGTGACGGGATTTTTTTTACGCTGGAGTCTGCTGGACGCCGCCCTTTGTGGAGGCACGGCAGGAAAAACACAGACTTGAAGAAACCAGAAAAATTAAATCGTATTTCGGCATTTTTGTAAGCGTTACTTCATTCTTATATAACAAATAACTACAAAGAAAAAAAAACTCCCGGAATATGCTGCATATGCGGCAGAAATGGTGAGATATAATTTTACGCTTGCCGTAACTCGAAATACAAAAAAATAGCGGCGAATGAACTTGATTTATTACTAGTTCTGGTTCGGTTACTCCATAATAGAAAACATAAAGCTGCCAGCAAACCTGAGCGGCCGGGCATACCGGCAAGTGCTTGTGCATGCAGGCAAAAACAATTACTTTACCGAATCGTATACTCGCGAAGATTTCTCTTCCTGTGCTGATGCAGGATACACACAAAACGAAAAACCTGAATTTCGGCTATGGCATGCGTGCCATATAAGCGGTTACTTCTTTGATGAATCAAATACTGAACAAATTGTCTTTACCGCTTAACATACTTGAAATTCATCGATGGACGGGAAAACCCGTCCACGTCTGGTACACGCGAGCATAGCTCGCGGTATCAATTCTTTTTGCGGCTTAACCGGGCGACGGGAATTTCCCCACCGGTAATTTGGTTACTCCGAAAGTAGAAGAAAATGGCGATGGCAGTTCTGGAAACAGGATGGCTGTGCAATGCCGCTGGTATGCTATACATGCGGCAAATTATCGACGGGCGGGAAAAACGCGACTAACTTTAGTTGTCCGTCTGTCTCAATGTAGTTGGACACGTGCATGGGAGTATGAAATCCCGCCCGCGTCTGGTGCACGCGAGCGCAGCTCGCGGTATCACGAGTTAACTTATTGAAGATGTCGCGCCTTGCATGATATACGGCATGCAACAATGCATCTTCAAATAGCAACAAATTTTACCAAATTAATCACTCGCAAAAACAAAAAAAAATAACAAAAAAATAGCGGCAAAATTGCTTGGTTACTACTTATAAAAGAAATTACATATTTATTAACGAATGCCTTGTGTAAGGCGTAAAAGCTGCGAAGACAGCAAAAAAATATGATGGTGCATCCGCCTGATGCACCTTAAAGTATACAGGCGGAAACAAAGACCATGCCGGATATACCGGCATTGCACGATGCATTTTGAAATTTATACAGCGGCGGCCTCCTCCATTGGCCGTAAAGCGAAGGCGTTTCCTCCGCAACTCTTTTTTGAAAAATTAAATTTTTTTAACTAATTTGTGCACCAAGCAGGTCACTCGCTAAAATTCTGAAACGGCATGCCAATTCACGACTGGCATGCCGTTTCTTGCAATATACAAAAAAATGAGGTGATAAACATATGCGTTATGAAATTAAGGGTGAGACCCTCCCGGTTGTGATTTGTTATCTTGACGCCGGAGAGAAAATAATAACTGAAAATGGTGGTATGTCCTGGATGTCCCCGAATATGGAGATGAAGACTTCGTCTAACGGCGGAATCGGTAAGATGTTCGGCAGGATGTTTTCAGGCGAGAAGATGTTCCAGAATATTTATACTGCTAAGGGCGAAGAGGGTATGATTGCTTTTGCGTCTTGCTTCCCGGGTTCCATTAAGGCTTTTGATGTGTCAAAAGGAGATATGGTTCTGCAGAAAAAAGCGTTCCTGGCGAGCGAAGCAGGAGTAGAGCTATCCGTGTTCTTTAATAAGAGAATAGGTTCCGGTCTGTTTGGCGGTGAAGGGTTTATCATGCAGAGACTGTCAGGCAAAGGCATTGCTTTTGCTGAATTTGACGGTCATGTAATTGAGTATGACCTGGAAGCTGGCCAGCAGCTGGTTGTAGATACAGGGCATCTTGCAGCTATGAGCGCTTCCTGCAAAATGGAAATCAGAAGTGTTCCCGGAGTTAAGAACATGTTGTTCGGCGGCGAAGGGATTTTTAATACAGTTATCCATGGCCCCGGTAAAGTATGGCTTCAGACTATGCCAATCTGTAATATGGCCGGTGCGTTGATTCCGTATCTGCCAACATCGGGAGGAAATTAAAAAAAAGACCGTCAGCGTAAGTGCTGGCGGTTTTTGTAGTTTAGCAGATTCCTGAGGCTTCGGCGTTTGTGCCATTACGGATAATCGTCTGTTCGTGTACATCTTTAGCAGCAATTAAAATCTCTGACTCTGAACGCCTGGAAAAGTATGCCAAAATATCATCTTTATTAACAATGCCTTTGATAACGTATCCTTCTCCAAAACGATTGGCAAACCATTCGGCTTTGTCGAAATCATATGTCCAAGACATGCCTTTTGGGTTTCTTCCTTTTGATACTCCGCGGTATACTTCAAATACGCTTGGAAGAGAAGAGTATGTTTCGTATTCGTCTGGCTTCATTAACGCTTTCTTGTCAAGCGCTTTGAACCATTTTGCAGACAATGATACCGGTACATTTACATCTCCGTTCGGATTCTCCTCCTCAACCCAGGCTTCTGAAAGAGCCTTTGCGAAATCATCAGCTGACCAGAAGCGCCGGCTGAACTTAAGAAAAGTCAGGTAATAAGAAGAACGGAATGTATACATCAGCAAAAGCGGTTCTTCTGTCTTGTCTATTTTCTGTTCGTACGCAGCACAGGCTTTCTCAAACGCCTCTTCTGAATCCTTAATGTTGATAATTTTTTCATTGTCAAACCAATAGGGCGATTGAAATACTGGATGGCTCACGATAAAGTCAAACTCTGTCTCTGTCATTGGAAGATGAAGCATCATTTTTGCTACACTCCTCAGCCCGTTAATATCTGTTGTTTTTCTCATGTTAAAATACCCCTTTCTTGTTTTATGTATACACATAATATGCCGAATTTTGTATGTATCTAAATGTCGAAAAAGAACGGTATTTTACGACTGGTTTTTGTGGAGATTAAGGCATGTGTAGTGTATGATATATGTACACACAAAAACACATAATAGGAGGTTACACATGAACACAAACACAGTACATGAAATAGTAATAGGGGCAATTGCAGAAGATGGGGTCTCAGAGGAATATGCAAAAATCCAGAATGAATTCTCAGAAGGCTCAGAATGCGACAAGTTATACGAAGAAGTGTATGAAGCAAAGCAGCGTATCAGTCAGAAATTACATAAAGCCGGAGAAGAAGACGCTGATGTAGAATTGATAATCAACCATATGTTCGACATCTGTCGTATAGTTAGCACCAAAATGTTTGAATATGGTGCAACAACTGCATAAAAATGTATACATATAGGCAGCCTGACAAAGCAGGCTGCCTTATTTTTAACCATTTTCTTAACTATTTTGAGTTTTTTTTCTGTCTTAATTTTAGCGCCAGGCTGGTAATCTTGCTTACCATATGCAGACTTTATTTTGGATGTTTCCTCAAGAAGAAAAAGAATACGAAAAAAGATTCTGTAAAAAGTAAAAATTATACTTAATATATCTGTTTTTGATTTTCTGCTTTTGTTTTTCTTTTTTTTACTTTTTTGTAATGTTTATTTTTATTGACATTTTTGGTGATTTTGTTTAACTTATTTGACGTTATGCTTTTTGGCGACTTGACTATTAGACGGTGTGTAACTGTGGCTTTTGATGATTATTTTTTTGCTTTTTTTAATTTTCTGTGGTTCTGGGTGTTGGGTTTCTTTTTTTATTTTTTTTGTGTAGTCGTTGGTGGGGCAGTAGTGGAGTATCGATGACTATTGAATATTGCTGTTTTTTTGGTACTTATGGTAAATCTGACAGTGCTAGACCGGGAGGTTTTTGGACATATGTTGTCTACTGCTGGTAAAGCAACTTTATTCTATGTTCACATATAGATTTGCATTTTTGCTTTGACTACGCTTTTCTTGTTTTTTTAATTCGTATTTCTTTTCTGTTCGCTATTCGTACTGGCTGCAATTGCCGTAAAAGATGTTGTTTGGCTGAACTTTTACCTGTTAAAGTCATATGTCGATGCATCTTCACTGATAAACATTTTGCTCCTTAAAATTCCCTCCACGTTTTGATTCCGTCTGCCATCTACATTCCATGATATTTCTGATATTCTGCCGGCAAAAATGTAATGATTTGCCTGTATTGATAGCGTTGATGTGTATATATAGTGTGTACACTTTTTTGTGTAAACATATAGGTATATATAGTGTATGCACATTTTGTCTATATCCCCTGCCTGCTGCGGCTAACAAGCGTATGCATTTTATCATATATTGTTTTGTATGCATATAAGTATGTACATTTTTTGTGATATTGTGTTTTTGTGTGTATGTAAGTATATGCATGTTTTTGCGTAAGTGTTAACAAATCCCTGATACTTTACGTGTACACTTTTTATAAAAATTTTGTGTATATATAGCATATACTGAATACGTTAAACGAGGCCAAACAAAAACTGGATATAGTGGGTGTGCCAGTATGGTCTGGGAAAGCACGTTGCTTTTTTTGCGTAAAGATGCAAAAAGACACAAAAAAAGGAAGCCTTCGGCTTCCTTATGACGTTTGGACATATCGTTTGGACACAACCAGCTCTTTGTAGCTGGTTTTTTTGTTAACCTGGCATCCGGCGGCTTATCCAAGACGCTGCAGAGCACCGCATCCGATGATGCGTCCTGCTTCGTCACGGCGAAGGTCGGCGGGAACAAGAACGTCAATTCTGTCCGGCACGGCCTGGGCAACCAGAGTGGAGGTGAGGTAAATCACTCCAGCCTGAGGGTCCGGAAGGTCGGTGACGACAGTATCGAATACTGTCTTGACAACCGGAATAATCCCGATTGTTCCGACCTGCTCCACGTGGGAGCCCACGCGAGCGATACTTCCGGAGGCCGGGATTGTCATGGTGCTCTCATCCTGAAGGATGAGGTTGACATCATGCGGCGTTAAGTTGATAAACTCAACCTGTGCCTGTGCTGGGTTAATATTGTTTCCATTTTTAATCTTTGTCATGATTATAGTTCCCCTTTCATTTTAAGCCTTTAAAAGGCAATTTTAATTAAGTTAGCAATTATAAAATGCCAAAAAATAATCACAATAAAAAACGTTAAGAATATCCTCCATAAAAATAAGGCATAATTCCGGTAATGCCGCGAGCTGCGCTCGCGTATACCGGACGCGGCGGACAGGATTTCAGGCTATATACAATAATCGTATTCTGCATACTTTTTGCCGGTTTTTCTGTACTGCTGCCGCACGTGCATACTTTTATTCCTTTCTTTTCTCAGCATATTAAATGAGATTAAAAAACAAGAAAGGAATGAAAAATAATGAGAAAAAAATTAATCACAGTAATAGTAGCAGGAGCAATGATGACTATGGCAGGAGCCCAGATTCAGGCAGCAGAAGGAGAGAAAGATGTTGTTGTTGCCCAGGCTGATGGAAATGTCAGCCAGGATTCGGTGGACAGGGCAAATGAACTGCTTAATGCGATGCCGGAAAAAGTATTGGAAAGTTTTTGCGATAATGGATGGAAGTTCTATGTTACAGACAAAAACCTGGCAAATACATTTTATGCCGGTGTCTATAATTCAGTGAAAGGCGTAACTGATTTTGATAATCACGAAATTTTCATTGAACAGCGTGAGGCAGCAGTAGAAACGGCAGTCGTCCATGAGTTTGGCCATTACCTTGACTGTATAAACGGATACCAAAGTAATACTGTAGAATTTGCTGATATATTCAACAGTGAGAGCAATTCTTTTGTCCAGACGTTTAATGTTGATTTCCATTATGATGTCGGAGAATTCTTCGCTGATGGTGTTTATCGGTATTACGACGGAGAGCAGGAAACGCTGACTCAGGCATGCCCGAGGCTGGCTGCGTTTATAGAAAATATCGTGTCAGAATCCTGATGTCTCAGGAAAGGCTTTCGCGCGTAAGCGCGAAGGCCTTTTTTGTCCTCCTTCAAAATCCTGCATATTACAAATGTAAAAATATCAATAAAAACACCAACAAAGAAAGGAGTCAAAATTATGACAAACAATTTTCCAAATTCAAAAACCGTAGAAAGGCTGCGGAAAAGATATCCAGAGGGATGCAGGGTCAAGCTGATTCAGATGGACGATATTATGGCGCCGCCGGCGGGGACTTGTGGAACTGTCAGCTATGTTGACGATATCGGTAGTATACATGTCAACTGGGATACCGGAAGTACGCTGGCCATTGTATATGGTGTTGATTCATGTATGAGGATAAGAGAGGAGTAAAAAATGATAGACGAAACAGAAGAAAAAAGACAGAAAAGAAACGTTGAATTCGGCGTGCTGCTGATGATTTGTGCGGTGATTATTGCATATGAGTATAATTTGCACGGCTATGCATTGGCTCTGTCGTTTATAATTGGCCTCAGCATCATGTGGACGCCGGTTGTGTTGTTCTGGATTGCATATTACGTGAGAGCAGAAAGAATTATCAGAAAGAATCTGGATGAAGCGGAATATATGATATACAAACTGATGCGGAAAGACCCGAATCATGTGTATCTTATTAACTATCCTGACCAGAAGAAGCTGAAAGAGGCAAAAATGGATATTAAAAAAATTTTTGAAAGACATCGCTGGATGAGTAGACTGGATGTGAAAATGGAGTGGTAAGATTTAAGCAGGCATATTGTTGCCTGCTTTTTTTGCCCGCATGGCAGCAGCCCTATGTTGCCGTATACTTCCACAAATACAGTATATCAGGCTTTTCTGCAATACACAATGGAAAAAGACTTCCCGCAAAAGATTTTTTCGAATGTAAAAATTCAGCATATTAACTCTGAAGACAAATAATGAGGAGGAATCTAAAAATGATTTATTACACTTCAGATTTACATTTTGGCCAGAAATCACTGCTTGCAACGGGGAAATGGAAGGAGCGTCCTTTTGAAACCCTTGAAGAGATGCATGCAGCACAGATTAAGAGATGGAACGATAAGGTTACAAATGGTGATGATGTCTATATTGCAGGAGATGTAGGTGCAAGAGGATATCATAATATGTTCCCGGAATTACTGGCACAGTTGAAAGGCAGAAAGCACCTGGTTCTTGGAAACCATGACGACGTAAGTGATTTGAGAGTGCGTCAGCAGTTTGTGGAGATTGTAAACTATAAGGAGCTCACAGATTACAGCAAGGGAGAAAAAGGTAAGGGGAATGAAGCCCGCAAGGTTGTTGTTTCTCATTACCCGATTCTGATGTGGAATGGACAACACAAAGGCGTAATTCTGCTTTATGGTCATCTGCATAATACTGTAGATGAGAAGCTCTTTCAGCAGTACCTGAAAGAGTACAATGAGACAAGGCCGCCGAAGGTATCACGAGGCGAGACAGAATGTCGTGCATTTAGTGTCTGCCAGTGCTTATGGGATTATGAACCAGTATCTTTGGATGAAATTCTGGCAAGAAACAATAAAGATATTGTAATAAGGTAAGCGAGAGCAGAGAGCAGGCAGTGATGCCTGCTTTTTTGTTTGCTTCTCGGCTTTGCATATTATATATGACTATTAAATTTTTTATTATGAAAGGGGATTATTGTTTATGGATAACAATAAGAAAAACGGAAACTGGTTAAAAGAACTTTTTGAAGAGCTTAAACTATCACTTGTAATATCTTACTTGGAGCTCTTCGTCACATGTGCTGATGCGAAGGAATATGTCCAGAAAAATAAGGACAACTTGACTCCGGCAGCGCTGAACAAACGCGAGATGAAGAAAGTAAAAGCCGCTCCGTGGCTTAACTTATTCGGCTCGTTGTTTTTCCTGCTGGCGGTCGGGTCGGTTATCGCAAGTTTCGTATTACATATGACACTTTCGCCGCTCGTGTTTGTGGCTGCAGATGTGTTGTTTGTGATACTGGTTGTGATGCTTCCGGTGTCAGCGAAGAGAAAGGAGGTTTGCAAGAATCCTGACGATTATGAAGATATGCTGTGCGTTTCACTAGCTGTATTGGTGATTGCACTGATTGCTATCTTCTGTGCAGTCGTCGGGTAGCCGTAAGACAGGAGAAATCCTGTCTTTTTCTTTTGCAAAATTTCGGCATATTGTAAGCAAAACAAAAAAGAAAGGTGGAAAAATAATGACAAAAAAATTAATCGTAGAGACATGGGATGATGTTAAGCGGCTGACTCGCATGCTGTGTATACAGCTGCAAATACTGATATGCGACCTGAGATTGTTCCAGCTTAAAGAACAAAGGTTCTTTCTAAACCGCAAGATAGATGTTGCATATGCAAAGCTTACTGGGGATACTGCGGAGGTTTTTAGGCTGCAGCTGTTCCGGCTGATGATGGTGTTGTTTAAAGCGGCGAATTTTGTCTTTGTAGCAATCTGGGCGTCGTTGTTTTTGTGCAGGATTACGGAATATAATATTTACCCGATGCACGGCGAGCTGCTGGAATGTACATACAAGACTTTTGTGTTTTTGGTGCTTTCCATTCCAGCGATACTGACAACTCCTGAATGCAAGTCTCTGGTAAAAAAGAACGGGCTTTGGCTTACGTCTGCGGTATATATTTTTGCATATACAGCGGGGTTGTTCTTAATACTGGCATTTCTGATGTAAACGGCAAAGCGGGCGAAAGCCTGCTTTTTTGTTTGCTGTTGGTTCAGGCATATTAATGTTGCTAATTTAAAACATTAATTTTTTTGATGCCGATTCACTCGGCAAGAAAGAAAGGAAGGAATTATATGATGCCAAAATTAAGACGCCGTTTGGCGCGTAAAGCAGCAATGGAGAAAATAATTGTGGTGGCTTCTTGGCTGCCGCCGGTTATCGTTTCCGGTGTAGCGTATTACGCTATCGGAAAATGGCTCCTGGCCGCCATCAAAAGCGGCCTTGCTGTCAGGATTCTCCTGACGGTCGCCAAGGTCTATGCAGCTCTTTGGGGCTGTGCTGCGCTTATCCTTGTGATAAGTGTAGTATCAGGTCTCGCTCTTGACCCGTTGAACCGGGTTTGGCGAGAACTTGAAGACCGCCGGGACCACCGCCGCCGCTGACCAGGTATTAGCAGGTTGCATTTTGCAGCCTGCTTTTTTTGTGTGCTGAAATTCAGCATATTAAACCTGAAACGTAAAAAGAAATTTAAAAAGAAAGGAATTAAAAAAATGAATAATGAATACGAACACATGGAAGAAAAAACTCAGGAGGGCGTATGCTTTCAATGGGATGAATCTCACGAAGACATTGTTGATATGAATGTGGAAGCCGGAATCAAAATTGTTGAACTTCCTTCAAATATCAGGATACCAAAAACGGAAAAGGCATTTCCTGATGTTGAAGAGCTGGTAATCGCAAAAAATGCCAAGAATATTCTTATACCGAATACTCTTTTTCCGAATGTTAAGAAGGTTACTTCTCACAGTTTCCATTTTGTGTCTGGAAAATATCTTGTTAAGAAATATCGTGGGATGTATGCAAAACTACTGAATGTGTTTTGCACGTCTAATGACATTAATTTGAAATGTGATTCCGGTTATGAAAGAGTGTCATTTATTGCTAATTATGCATTTGCTGGAAGTAAAAGCACTGTACTGTTAGGAACCGATTCTATTTCATCATGTGACGAATTTGCATTTAAGGGCTCTACTTTTGAAAATCAGCCTTTTATAAATGGGGTTAAGGAAGTCGGAGGGATTGTTTTTGATATAGATTATGATGCTGACGAAGTAATCCTCCCTGATGATGAAAAAACATTGCGGGCGTATGCGAATAACATAGACTTATCAAAAGTTAAGAAACTTGTTGTTCATAAAGCTTACAGCCTGAATTATTTCATGACATCAAAGGTACCGCCTGTGATTGTTGTTGATTCAAACAATGTTTATATGGATGATATGGTAAAAATAGCGCATAGTTCAAGAGGGGATTCCGTGGTGAAAGATATACAGCTTACAGATAAAGTAAAACGTTTCGTTATGCATGACGGAATTGTTTACACTTCTGATATGAAAACTCTTGTTGCCGGGCTTCCATTTAAGAAGGAAGTTGTCATTCCGGAAGGCGTTATGGAAATCTACGCGAATGCGTTCTATCGTTGTAATATTGAATCTGTAACAATGCCGGATTCGCTTGAGGTCATTGATACATGTGCGTTTCAGGAATGCAAAAATCTGAGTACAGTCAAGTTTGGCAATGGGCTTACAAGAATTTGTGAGAGAGCTTTTTCTTATTGTAAAAATCTGAAAGAAATTGTTCTTCCGGATAGATTAGAGAGGATGGATTCATATGCATTTTCTTATGCCGGACTTGAATCAGTAACTTTTGGTAGTGGATTGAATAGCTTGTCAAACGGCGTTTTTGCGAATACTCCGATGCAGAAAGTTCATATTCCTAATACCGTAACACGTATTGCACACGTTGTCTTTGGTGAAGATATTAAATCCATCATTGCGGATAATTATATTCAGGACATTGAATCCGTAGCATCTTGTATAAATCGGCGTAACGCAGATGACTTCGTCATTATTTCATGTGATGGAAAAAAGGCATATATTCCTAAAAATGTCAAGCCGTCAATGTTCGATACCCTAAAATCAAGAGCAAGCTTTTTCTGGTCTGATGAAGGAGAGGAAACATGTGGCTTCTGGGATTGCTCTTATTCTGCAAAAGGCCGTGAAGATGAAGCTTTGGCTGAATACCTGGAATTTGGATTCATAGACGCAAAAGAATACTTAAAAAAGAATTCAAAAAGGATTATCACGAGACTTGTTGAGGAAGGCGATGAAGACAAAATCGTTCAGTTCTTAAACATTGGATTTGTTTCAAAACCTACATTGAAGTCATTGATTCCGAAGGCTGAAGAAAAGGAACTTGCAATTGTGTCATCGTATATTTTAAAACAAATTGGAGACAAAAAAACGTCTAACAGGTTTGCTTTGTAAATTGTTGATTTGCTGGAAGGCTGGCGCTTCGCGCCAGCCTTCTTTTTCGCATGGATGGATTTCAGCATGTTAAATAGTAATTTACATAATGTTATTATTGTCAACTATTTTTCTTATTTCGTATAATTTCGTCTGTAATATTTTTCAGCATCTTATATATATGCAAAATTAACGAAAAGGAGATTAAATACATGATGCATAATATTGGACCATTTCATGTTAACGGTAATGTATTAACAAAGCACGGAAGAACAGTAGGGGAGCCTGCAATGCTGATAATGAGAACGGAGGATTTTTGTGTCCCAGTAAAAATCGGAAGTAAAGAGTATATCTCTGTATCATATCAGCGCTTCATTAGGACTCGCAAAGACCAGGCGCATCAGGTACATTTTCTGGTGTTTGATACAACAAAGCTTTCAATTGACGCGGTTTGTACAGTTTTTAATGCCGCAATGAATAGCGCTGGCGATGGTGTCCTTGAGATGCTTCTTGATGAAAATGTTGCCGGTTTGATGCAGTATGTAGATGCTTTGCAAAAAGCCGGATACTGACAGCTTGCTCAGTGTCTTGCCTTGCTGACAATTTGCCGGCAAAGCTGGACTTTTTTCCAGGCTTCGTCAAAAGCGCCTTTCCAGGCGCTTTTTGTGTACTATGCAAATTACAAAAAATCCTGCATAATATGATAAAATACCTTAAAAGCTGGAGGAAATACAATGTTAAGAAAAATATGCGAAGTATTTACAAAAGAATACAGAAAAGAGACCGAATACAGAGAATTTGTGTCAAAAATGATTCATTGTTTCAAGTTAAATGATAATGGCGAAGATATTGAAGATAAGGTCGCACGTTTGCAGAAGAAAGGGTTCTAATTGGGCAGAATATATACATTATTTTCATAACCACAAAAAATCTGCATAATATAATAGACTATTATATTGTTTTTTGTTAAGAAAGGAGATTTTTGTTATGGAAAAAATTAATAACGATAAAAAAATAGAAACAAAGAAACAAGTACCATCAATGAAAGTTAATAAGCTTTACAGTATATGCAGCGCCGCATATATGTTCGCCGCTGTTGTGATAATGTTTGGTGCAGGCATTGGCGGCATTGAATTCCCGTCCTGGGTAAAACAGGCTGCGTTGATGGTATTTATGGTTCTTGCGCTATGGATTCCAATGGCGATAAAGACAGAAAACCATAAACTCAGAACCTGGCTTTTAGAGCTTGGGTCTTTGACCATGGCATTTTTGTTGATGCTGTAAATAGAGGCAGACATTTGTCTGCTTCGTTTTTTATTGCTAATTGAAAAAATCATATTAATCTTGGTAAATATTATACCAGAAAAGAAAATAAACAAAAGGTAAGGCCAATTTGGTCTTATTTTTTTGTAAAAAATACAGGAGGTGTCCGAAATGGCATCAGTTGCAAAATTTAAATTAAATGAAGCTCCACGGTTACTGACTCATTGCAGCAGAACACAGAAGACGCCGGGTAGTCATATACATCAGGAAAGAACCTGCCTCAATTTCAATATGGCAGCCGGAAGGCATGAGGGGGTTTCTGATTACGAATTTGTTAAAGATAAAATACATCAGGATGATGTGAGGATGCTAAAGAGGGATGACGTCAAGACTGTGTGCAGCTGGGCGGTTACAATGCCGAGAGAGCTGTGCCATGAAGTCGTTGATTCTGACGGAGAGACGTTTTACGTTCCAAATGATGATGAAGAATGCCGTGATTTTTTCAAATATTCATATGATTTCTTCAAAGAAAAACACGGTGAAGAAAATATAATTTCAGCATATGTGCATATGGACGAGAACGTGCCGCATATGCATTTTACATTTGTTCCAATAGTAAAAGATAAAAATGGCGGTTTAAAAGTATGTGCAAAAGAAGCGCTTGCTGACTGTTATGGAGCTAAATTCCAGATAGCACTTCAGGATTACGTGTCTGAGCGGATGGGTAAAGAGTTGAATATGGTCAAGAAAGATACTGTTGACTATGAAAGAAACGTAAAAGAATTAAAAAAGAAAACCTTAAACGAAAGATGCGCTTATCTGGCAAGGCAGATTTCAAGGTCTGAAGAAGAACTCGCGAGAAAGGAAAGAGTGCTGAAGACGCTTGAGAAATCAGAAAAAGCAAAAGAAAATATTGATAATATAAAGACCTCTACCTCAAACGGTTACACGATTATAAGTAACGCCGACTGGCTGCAGGTAAAACCGTTGATTAAATCAATCGCTGCAATGAAAACAGAACGTGCTGAACTGATAAAGATGTTAAAAGAGTTTGAAAACGCAAATACCGTCAAGGAGAACCAAGACCTGCGTTCCCAGGCTGAACAGCTTGCGAAGGAAAACCAGGTGTTGGAAAAGGAACTGGAAAAAGTGAAACAGTTTATGGAAGAGACAGAGGTTGGAAGCGGGCTGACCGTTATGGACTTGTACACGATGAACAGGGAAGCCGAGAAAGAAAAGGTGAGACAAGACAACCGGGATTTTTCCGGATATTATGCTGACCGTGAATGAATAAAGAAAGCATACCAAAATTTTTCGGTGTGTTTTCTCTTTGCAAAAATTCAGCATATTGTAGGAAAATATAAAAAAGAAAGGAAGAGCATCATGAATACAAGAATATATGACATGATTGATACCGAAAACGGAGTTAAGTTTCATGTAAATCGTATGGAAGATAATCTACTTATTGACGATATTAACGTTAAGCCAGGAATCAAAACCGTGAAATTTGATTTTGGAGATATTCGTTTTATGGTTGCTATTGCTGGGGGAAAAAGTTTTCCAGATGTAGATACGCTCATTATTGGAAGTAAAATTGATAACATTTCAATTCCAAATGAATTATTTCCAAACATAAAAAGAGTAATATCTTACAGTAATAAATATAAAAATGGAAAATATCTTGCATCTGAACATAATGAAGTTAATTTTTTACTTAATGCGTTTTGCCAAGACGAAAATACAACCATTGACTTGACTGGGATTAATGTTATAGAAAATAAAGCCTTTAATCATTGCAAAGCTAAAGAAATTATAAATGCTGATTCTGTAGACAATATCATTAGTGCCGCATTTGATAATTCATTTTTTTATAATAAAAAGGTTCCAAAAAATCAATGCGTAGTTATAGGGCATTATCTATTAAAGGCTGACGAAACAGCTTATAGATTAGAAATTCCAAGCAATGTTGAAACGGCATATGTAAACGTTCATCTAAACAAAGTTAAAGAAGTTGTTGTTCATAATTTAAAAATTTTGGAATGTATTCTCGATTTACCGCAAAAATTAATTATTGCAAAAGATACACCATTTTTCAGTAAAATTTCAAAATTGAAAATGAAAGGATTGAAATATATCGATGTTGAAGATGGAAACCCGTTCTATTCCAGTGAAAATGGAGTTTTGTTCACTAAAAATAAAAAATATCTCTTAAAATTTCCACCTGGAAGAACCGGTTTATATAAAATTCCTGAAGGAGTTAATACCATTGACGAAAATTCCTTTGCTTTCTCTAATATAGAAGAAGTAATAATGCCTTCAACTATGCGCAATTTAAAAACATTTGCTTTTTATAATTCCTATTTAAAAAGTGTTGACTTTGGTTCTGGGTTAGAAAGAATAGGTAATCCGCATCCAGAGAGCGGAGTATTTTCACAATGCGGAAATTTAAAAAGTATATCGTTTCCAAAACAAGTGAACCTCCCCCACTAATTTCTGGCGAGCAGAAATCAAATGGGGGCCTCGTTCATCCGCACCTGAAAGGTTTCGACGAACCGAAACAAGTTTCAGATACAAGATTACTTGAAGGGCTACTCACAGTGTTATCGTTCACCTTGTTTTCACCTGGGCATGCCGTCAGGTTTCCAAAACTATCCGTAAGGCAAAGACTGAAGCCAATGCCAATTGGAAGATAACGGGCGCCATCTCTCATACCTTTCAGATGGATATGGATGATTTCATCCTTAGACGGGAAGTTCTTCCTCTGGTTTCCTTCCGATTTCCGGTTCACCCATATCCATACATATATTCAATTAGCCTCGTGCTGACAATGAACACGAAATATACAAATTATACAGTAATTACGTCTGGCGTTGTGTGCGCCAGTTGGTTAAATATACCCGCAAGCCTTTTTAAAAAGTATGCACGGTTTTGGTAGTTACAAAATTCTTCTTTCATGTATTTATTCATATCTGTAATGCATCCAAATTTGTCATATGGTATCATATGGTAAAATTTATAAGTTGGCTGTTTCTTTAAATACATTGCCAGAAATCTCCATTGAGACCAGTGATGTCTGTTTTTGTTGTCCTGCGGAATCAGGTGACGGAGTGCCTTAGGAGGGCGTTCCTTAAATCCCATAGCCCTTCTTCCAATCGCCATTGCAGCAGCAACATGTATTGATGTACCATAATGGCGCATATATTTGATTTTTCCAATCTGTGATGTGAATGCCGGTGCTGCCTTGTACAGGCCGATTCCGTATTTATACGACTTAGATTCTGCAAGCTGCGTGATTTTTGTGTAAGCGAATTCAGACAACTTCCTGTTTAGCTCTTCGTTTTTATACATTGATTCATTCTTGATGTCTTTCAGATTTTCCATCGCAACAGGTTTGCATTGCTGTCTGGCATACTTAAATATCTTCTCAAGGGAATTAGATAGTATCTGCTCCCTCTGCTCGTTCGTCTTTCCTGCGATATCAAAACGAATCACTTCGTGATGGATAAGATTTCCATGCCTGTCAAGTTCTGTCATTGCAAGATGGTCTACATTCGTATCAAAAGAAACGCATCCATCAGTATAGTATTCATTTTGTCTTGGGAGTTCCTGCTCTGCAGACACCATGCATTTTATGAGTATCCTGTTGCCCGCATCCTCAAACCTCCACGCGACCGCCTGTCTGGATTCATTATTCATCGCATCATTTACAAAATCCTGCCCGTACGGGAATTCAACACCTTTTATTTCACAGGTAACTGCCCTGAGGACAGATTCTTTCTTTGTTTTGAAGCTCTTTGTTTTAATTGGAATCCTTGTCATAGAGTCATAAGAAAGTATATTTGTATCAGTATCATATCTGACAACACAGTTACCCTGTATGATGCCTTTCCTTCCAGGAATTGTCATTCCATTATTTCTTCGGCTTCTGTATTCCTTAAGCCATTCATCATGCCTGCCGGCATAGATGGTGTTTTGCTGCTTAAATAATTTTCTGCTTCCAAAACATACAGACGGCCGCCCGCTGTCAATCTGGGATTTTATTCTTTCCAGTTCATGTTCGTGTCTTGTTCTTCTCTGCTCAATGCAGTGTATCCTATGTTCAACGCGCTTGATTTCAGGTGTAAGATATTGCACTTCAAAAAGATATTGGTTTTTGTATGTCGTAACCTTCCTGCCTTTCCTTACCTGAAAAATGCCTTCGCTGATTTCCGATTCATTGCCGCCGCGATAAGACTTAAACCTTACTTTTCTCTTTGACCCGGATTTACGTTGAAGGCTCCTGTTTACAAGAGACGCTTTTTCTTCCTTTAAATGGTCAAGCCGTTTCTGCTCCAAAGAAAGCCTCTTGTTCTCCTGCTTGATTTTGCTTTCAAGCGTTTCGGCGTTCAGCTTTAGGCACTCCATCGCAGATTTATAAGAAGCAACCGCTTCTCTTTTTGCAGCATTTGCAAAATGGTCGTTGACATTAAATTTATCCTTTAAATGATTATGGATGGAAGTTCCGTCAGAAAGCGGCTTGTCCCCATCCATTTTGACAATAAGAGAGAAAGCATAACGCTTTATCTTATTGTAATGTACGATATCTGCCTTTACGGAATCCATCTTGTCCGGTTTTGTATATTTAGAAAAAAGACATTTTTCCATATGCTCTCCATCCTTAAAATTGTTCTTGACATATATTACTTATATATTTATAATTATACCATATTTAAAGGATTTGTCAAGTGTTTGGAAACTTACATACATAATTAATTAGGAGGATATTTATGGAATACAGGAAATCATCACATGCAGTGTACGGGCTGCAGTATCACATCGTGCTTGTAACAAAATATCGCAGAAAATGCATCAATGAAGAAATAGGAGACAGACTGAAGAAAGAAATTATCCGGCTGATAGAAGGACATGAAGGACATGTGATTTCAATAGAAGCTGTCTGTGACCATGTCCATATCCTGGCAGAACTAAGCCCAAAATATGCAGTCGCAAACGAAATTGCTACGTTAAAAACAGTTACGGCAAGGGTTCTGAGAAGAGATTATGAGGACTACCTGAAACAATTCTTATGGGGAGATAATTTCTGGTCAAGAAGTTATTTTGTCGCAACTTCAGGTGGTGTTACATTGGATGTATTAAAGGAGTATGTTGAAACACAGAACAGAAAACCTGGCCGTCCACATGGGACCAAAAAGAAAAAATAGATATTTTTTATTATATTTTTTATATTTGCAAATTCATCCCCACCTGAATCAAAGATTCAGATGGGGTCTTCTTTGCTTATTATGATAAATATCGTATTAAAGATATTGTGATAGAACCTCAGGAAGAAAAAATAGATATATACACAAAATACGGAGCATATTTTGATGAAGGTGAATATTTGATGTATGAAGCTTTTTATAAGATTCCGCTGAATTCGCATTCGTTGTCTGTAATTGCAGTTATTGAAGCTGCAAAGCAGTTTGCAGGACTTAAATAGTTTTCAATACATTTTGGGCAGCATTAGCTGCCTTTTTTCGCTGCGACTATATTTTTTTGCAAAAATTCAGCATATTGTAAATATACAAAAAAGGAGGAAAAAATATTGGAAAATGGTGTTGAGATTATTGGTACGATAATTACTGATGTGGATAGAAATGCTGAAAAGATAGTATTCCCTAAATATGTTGAGGGTACATTATGGAATATGTCACTTTGCAGTATTAAATGTATTGAAGTTGAGGATGTAAACGTCCTGCGGCTGTTTACCGGCCTTCCGGAAAAACTGATTGTAAAAAATACTGACCGGTTTATGGTTGATGAGAATTTTTTCATCCGTCCGGGTATGAAATATATTGAAATATGTGAAGAAAATGAATTTTATAAAACAATTGACGGTATTGTATATACAAAAGACGGAAAAACTCTGCTTAAATGCCCGAGAAACCATCCAGGAAAAGTAGCAGTCCCTGATGGAGTTGAAGTGATTGCAGAGAGTGCTTTTGAAGATACCTCAATTACGGATATTGTTCTTCCGGATTCATTGCGGGAAATTGAAAGAATGGCGTTTTTTGACTGCTCTAAGTTAAAATCAGTAGATTTTGGACACGGTCTTGAAAGCATCGGTGATATGTCACATGATTCTAAAACCTTTGAATCATGTTTTTCACTGCGAGAATTAAAGCTTCCTCCACAAATGAAGACGATTGGCCGCGGAGTGTTTAAAAACTGCGGCATAGAAAAGCTTGAGCTGAATGAAGGGCTTGAAGACATCGGAAACAATGCCTTTCTGTACTGCAAAAATATTAAAGAGGTGACACTCCCAGATTCGTTGAAGTCTCTTGGTGAAAATAACTTTTTAAATGCTGAAGTCGTGCATACAAAGCATGTATTAAAAAATCTTGTCAGGGCGATATCTGATGTAACATTTAATGATTACAACAATGTATGTACGGTTGCCCTTGATGTTGACGGCAAGCTGATTTATCTGCCAAGACATCTGCCTATTGAATACGTGTCTGAAGCGCAAAATATTATTGAGCAGAAAAAAGACTGGTATTATGGAATGCTGTTTTCTATGTCCCCGGATATCAATTCAAAAAACGAAACGGCAATCTGTGCTTATATGAACGGTGACCATAACCGGATTCTTGATGAATATGTAAAAAGCCGGGCTGACTGGATTGCGAAGTACCTGGTTGATGTAAATAAAACGGAAAGACTTGTTAAGTTTTTGAAGACCGGACTGGTAAGTGAGATGATGGCGAAATATCTGATTGAAGAATATAACAAGAGACCTGCTTTAAACAGTGATGATATGATAGCAAAAGCATACCTGCTGCAGGCAATTGGAGAGTCGGAGCATGAAAAGGATATCGAAAGCGATTTGGAGCTGTAGTTTTTCAATTTGGCGAAATCCGGCATACTGTAAGAAACCAAAAAAAAGAAAGGGGAATAATTATGTATAGCCAAGCTGAACATGATAAAGCAATATTCTATTTTGATGTTTTTCGTGATATGTGCTGTGACATTGATATCCAGGAAGATGCTGACTGTCTGGTTCTTGGAAATGAAGAAGAGAAGTGCTCTTATAAGTTATCTGATGTTAATAAGGTGTTTCCACAAGTGAAAACATTATACATTGGGCCTAATGTAATGGATATCGTCATACGGAACGCAATGTTTCCTAATGTTAAAAAAGTAATATCTGACAATCCAATGTTTGCCTCCGGAAATATGCTGGTGAAACATCATGTTTTATTGAATGCTTTTTATCAAACGGATGATGCGGTCATAGACCTCAAAGATGTATTCCTTATTAAAGCTTTTGCCTTTAATGGATGCAGAGCAAAAAAGTTTATTAATACAGCAGATATCAAAGTCTGCAGTGAGAAAGCTTTTGCCGGCTCAGCTTTGTTGAAAGATAATCCGCAGCCAATAATAACAGCCGGAAGTATTCTTGTCAAAATAGCAGAAAATGTTGACGAAATAGAAATTCCGGAATATATAACGATGGTCATGCCGGATATTCGCTTTCGTAAGATACGTAAATTGTGTCTTCCGGGCCTGACACATCCAGTTACCACAACTGTAAGAATGGATGATGCCCCACCTGTAATGGCATTTAAAAATTCTTGTGAATTGCATGATTTCTGCATGACCTTTAAAACCTGCAAGGAGTTTGAGATTATCGGAGAGGGCGCCTATAAGAGTGTTGACGGAATCATATATAGTGCAGATATGTCAATACTTGTAAAGTGCCCAGCCGGAAGAGAAGGAAAAATCGTAATTCCTGATGGTGTTGTTGAGATTGCACCGGGAGCTTTCAGTAACAGCTGTATTCAGGAAGTCGTTTTCCCTGATTCACTGCGAAAGCTCGGGATGTCAGCCTTTTCTTTCTGTAAGAGACTTGAACGTGTTGATTTTGGGCGCGGGCTTAAAGAGATTGGAGATTATGACAACAACAACTGTTTTCGTGGATGTTCTAAAATTACTTCTCTTGACATTCCTGAACAGGTTACGTTTATTTCGCCATTTGCATTCCAAAAATGTCAGCAGCTTAAAACACTTATCCTGCATGAAGGCATTGAATGTATAGAAGACAGCGCTTTTGCAGACAGTAAAATTGAAACGGTTGAGTTTCCGGCGTCATTAAAATGTATCGGGACGTATGCCTTTTTGGATACAAGCCAGGTAGTATTAAATTCAATCCCGGCTGGACTGGTGAGCTCCATTTCTTATAATAATGTCATTAATACTTGCACTACAAAACATTATACAGAACTTATATTTAAGTCCGATGATTTCCATGCATTCCTGCCAAAATCAATCTCATGGAACCCTTTTGAAGAATACGATTCTAACCCGGGAAAGGTAAAAGACACCGCTCTATGTCGATTGGCGAATGAACCTTCATATGAATATGATACCGCTTTTGCTGAGTACAGATACAACAAAAACCAAAAAATAAAAGAATATTTAAAAAAGAATTCAAAAGAAATCATCCAATGGCTGATTGACCTAAGCGATGAAAAAAGATTGATATACTTTTTGCAGTCCGGATTAGTAGACAAAAATGACGTAGGACAAATAGTTGATGAAATCCTGAACAGTAATTTGGAAAACAAGTCAGTAATAGCTGCTTATGCCCTCAACGGGCAAAAAACGGAACAAAAAAAAGAAAATATTGTATTTGCGCTATAGCCTAATCCCGGCAGGTTTAACTGTCGGGACTTTGTTTTTTTCGATATGGAAATTCAGCATATTGTTTTTGTAAATCTAAAAAATATTTAAAAAGAAAGGAATAAAAAAAGATGGACAAATACATAAAATATGATGCACAGCCTGGTGTTGTACTCTACATTGAAAATAAAGGTAGTAATAAAGAGTGCTGCTATGACTTAGACATTAAAGATGACGTTACGGAACTGTATCTGATGGTATTTGATTTTTGTCTGGATGACAATAAAAAACAGTTTAAAAATGTCTCTAAAATTGTAATCCTTGATACATGCGGTGATTTGTGTTTACCAAATCAGATGTTTCCAAATGTGAAAGAAGTTATATCTTGTAATAACCATTATGTCGTAAAACAAAATAAACTGCTTCTCAATAAATTTAACCGCAGTCTTATTAATGTTTTTGGCTGGAATACATCCGAGGCGATAGATATGCGCGGAATTGAAGAGATTGAAGACGGAGCATTTTGGGGATGTCAAAGCCGCGTTCTTGAAAACTGTGATACAGATTACATTAAATGTAAAGAGCATGCTTTTGACGGGTCATATTTTTTAGAACAGCCATTTAGTAATGGAGTTAAAATGGCCGGCTGTATTGTTATTGCTTTAGATAAAACAGCCGATAATGTCGTGATACCAGAGGAAACCAGGTGTATGGCTCATGGTCTTGATTTTAGCCAAATTAAAAAAATGACATTAAAGACATCTAAATTCTGCTGCGATTATTATGATGGAAATCTGCCTGAAACACTTATTATTGATGGATGCAATGATATAGACAGTGGCGAAATTAAGGATATAACAGGATATGGTGTTAAGCATATTGAAGTTGTCAATAATAAGAACTTTGTGACACTGAATGATATTGTGTATAATAAAACTAAGACGACAGTAGTTGCGTGTCTGGCTGAAAAAACAGGTATGGTTGAACTTCCTGAGGGAGTCACTAAGATTGAGCGTGAAGCGTTCAGGTACTGCGAAATTAATTCTGTAAAATTTCCGTCAACATTGAGGCTGATTAGTGATAATGCCTTTGCAGATTGTGAAAACCTGAAAACAATTGATTTTGGGTGTGGACTGACGCATGTCGGCTCTTCAGTGTCATGGTATACATTTGCAGATTCAGGTCTTGAAAAAATTAGTTTTCCAAGGCAGGTAAAAAGCATTGGAAGAGGTGCATTTTACGGGAGCCAGCTTAAAGAAATCACATTGAACGAAGACCTTGAAATAATAGGAGAAGACAGTTTTATGATGTGTTTAGGGCTGGAAAGCATATCAATCCCTAAAACTGTATCCACAATCGGAAGGTGCGCCTTATCATATGTAAAAAATGTATATGCAGAACATTTTACAGAAGATATGCTTACTGCCATAATCCTGCCACCTGCAGCAAGAAGTAGCCAGTCGTTTACAGTATTGACGATTGACGCTCGAGAGGATGTTGGAATATGTAAAACGTTTTATGTGCCAAAACATTTAAAATATAAGCATATCAATACAGTGAAATGTGCGATATTTGATTTTCTTGCAGGCAAAAATGACATTACTAATCGTTTTTATATGTACTCTTCAAGCATGGATGAAAAGCAGGATACTGCACTTGCAATATATAAAGACTGCAACGATGAGCAGGCAAAAGAATATGTAAAAAAATATGCTGTAAGTATGCTTGAAAGATACATAGAAACAGAGCGTTATGATGATTTTATTGATTTCATCAATCTTGATATCTTATCTTCCGCAAGGTTAAAAAGTATTTTACAGATAACAGAAGATGCTCCAGTATTGGCAGCATGTGTTTTGGATAAACTAAAAACTAAAGATAACAGTCGAAAATTTGTCATCTGAAGAAATTATGCCGGCGTTTAACGCCGGCTTTTTCTTGTTGCCGAAATTCGGCATATTGTATGTATAATTATGGCAGCTGCCAATTGCTGCCTGTTAAAAGAAGGGAGAAAAAATGAACGAATATGTCAGATACGAAAATATGCGATATGAGATGGCAGAATGTGCCGAAGTTGTAAGACGAGTTCTTGGCTTAACGGTGCCAGTGTCTATCAAAGATTTAATGTCCACGATGGATAAAATCGGAATACAATGTGTTTCGGATAACAATATTAATACCGACACTGAAATCAGGGTTCTTTCAGAAAACAACCCGGACTACGCGTTTCAGGTTGTATACAATGCAAAAATCAACGAAAGAAATCTGATTTTTTGCCTGGCTTCGGCAATGGGTGATATCCTGCTTCATCGGCTTGATTGTGCGAAATAAGCATGTTCAGTCTGTTTTTGCAGCCGCAGATATTCTGCGGCATTTTTTGTATGTAAAAGATATCCTGCATATTGTGTATGTAAAACATAAAGAAAGGAAGAAAGAAAATGTTAAATGAAATCAAAATTCATGGTGGTAAAGTTACATTATACACTGAAAGGCCACAAGGCAAATATTCATATTATACGTTAATTTGTACTGATATTGATGTGGATGATGACGTGCAGACTCTTACACTTATTTCAAATTCACATGAAATAGAAGCTGATTACGTGATGTATGACTTCAGGTCTGTTAAAAAGCAGTTCCCAAATGTTGAGACTTTAGTCATCACAGAAATGGTGATTGACGTTTACGTCAGTAATATGATGTTTCCTAATCTGAAACAGGTGGTATCAAAGAATAAAACATATCTTTCTGGTGGCATGCTGGCTCGCAAATGCAATGACGGACAAGCCATCCTGCAGAATGTCTTCTGTCATAGTAAAGATTATGTAATTGATATGGCCGGCATAACGAAAATTGAAGATTATGCGTTTGAGGGTTGCCAATCTGAAAACATTATCAATACAGGTGATATTACCAGCTGCAGCAAAAAATCATTTTATGGATATCCAGTATTATTCAATGAGCAAAAATACATAAATGGTGTTTTTACAATTGATAACAGAATCCTGGTTGCTGTTAATGATGACAGTGTTGTTGAAATACCGCGTGATATAAATGTTGCGGTGGATAATCTCTCATTTGGTGAAGATGATAATAAAGAAGTGATTATTTATGATATAAACCAGCTAAGATATATTCCAGGCATAAAATGCAAATTGACAATAAAAGATACATCGTATCTTACATTTCTCCAAATGCAGGATATTTTAAATTATGCTTGTAGAGTAAAGGAATTAAATATTGTAGATAATCCATTTTACTGCACTGTAAATAATGCCGTTTTTACAAAAGACAAAAAAGTATTAGTATATTTTCAGAACAATATAAAGGGAAGATATGAAATCCCGGAAGGTACTGAGACTATATGGGATAATGCATTTTATGGAGCGTCATTAAGCTCTGTTAAGCTTCCAGAATCATTATGCTATATACATGCTAATGCTTTTTGTGAATGCAAGTTATCAGCAGTTGAATTTAACCATACAATGACACATTTTGAACAATGCTGTGGTAATGGCATATTCTCATCATGTGGAACTTTTTCAGAGCTTGAAATCCCTGGATATGTGAAAAGTTTATCTAAGAATATGTTCAGTAATTCCAAGATAAACAAACTTGTTTTAAACGAAGGGCTTGAATCCATAGAAAGTGGTGCACTTTCTGGATATATGGCGCAAGAAATCACATTGCCGAAATCATTAAAATATGTTGGTAATTACAATTTCTCTCAGGCAACAGTAATACATGTAACAGGAAAAAGAGTTCCCTATGGTTTATTGAAGGCAGTTATGTCTACATATTCATATCGTAAGGATGACAGTGAAATAATCATAACCTTAATCGTGAATGACAAGACATATTATCTTCCGCGTCACATGCCTTCTAAATTGGCGGCGCGTCTTGATGAACTGTTTTCCTTTTACGACGTAGTTCCGGAAGATGAGATTGATGGTCTGTTTCAGAAAGATGGCATGAATGCCATCGATAAAAGTTTACGGCAGGATATGATGATATGTTTGTATGACATCACAAAAAAGGATTGCTATAAACAACTATTGAAAAATGCCAAAAAGAGCATTGTCAAGCGTCTGTTTGAAAATGGTGATGAAAAGCAGCTGATACGTTTTTTCAGTTTTGGATTTTTTGCATCAAAAAGCCTTGATAACTTTATCAAGCTTGCAAGTGAAAAAGAGATGGTGGTGCTTGTATCATATCTGCTTGAAGAACAGAAGAAAAAATCCCCTAAAAAATCAACAAAATTTAATATTTAAACACGCGCCCGGTATATCCTGCCGGGCTTTTTTGTGTTACGGGAAGTTTTGCATATTAGATTTGTAACACAAACAAAGAAAGAACAAAGAAAGGAAATGAAAATTATGAAAAAACTGAATGACTTTGGACAGAAGATTGGTGGAGCAAAAAAGGATATCTGGGCGATTTTTAAAGAGGCAACAGAGGATGAACAGAGCAAGATGGCAAGAAAAACCGCCCTCTGGAAACATCCTAAATATGAAGCTCTTGAAAAACAGGGTATCCCGCGTGAAGTTCTCTTCTGGAGAGACCAGATGCGTGATGCAGTTGCACCTAAGCCAGTTAAAAACATTGGGATTGAGGAATATATGTCCTTTGTCCTTGATGTAAAGTCAGATACTGAAGAGTGCAGGACTCTTGATGATATCAAGAAGTTCTATAAAGGTTCAGACAATGAGACTACCGGAATTTTTAAGTATCTGGAAAAGGCTTCTGATGACCCGAAAGACAAGCATTGGAAGTATGCCAGCAGCACCGCAAAACAGCTTCTTGACGGTAATACGGTATTGAGATATGTATATCATATTGACCGTATCAAGAAGGATAGTGACGCATCCATGTTCATGGCTACCCTTGACGAAAAGGAGAATAAAAAGTATGAAATCATCAAATGTACTGCTGAAAACATGTGCAGCGAAAAATTTGATGATAAGCGTTTCAAAAATGTTATTACACTCCCGAATAGTATTGTAACATTCTTTGATACAGCAAACTATACTTCACTTCTTGCTGAATCGGATGAGAATGCCGTATACGTTCCGATGTACAACAAAAAGACCCGTATTGGCGTTGCACTGTCAGAGCTTGAGGCAAAAAATATTATTGCCAAAGATAAATCCAAAAGATTATCTGAAAAAGAAGACGCAAAGAAAGAAACATTTTTGCCGCCGCATCTTTCAGTTATTGAGAGAACCGGCAGCAGTTATAACTTCTTCAAGTTTTCTGATGGCGGAGTCCTGATGGCAAGATATGGCCTGCGTGGAGGAGAGTTTGGTAACTACACTACTTCAAAAGACCGTATTGGCTCTATAAATATGGCTTATGACGCTTTTGAAGACCTGTATAAGGCTGTAGGCATTTCTCCAAAAGATATTAGCCTTGGCGGTGGATTGGCAATTGCTTTCGGAGCACGTGGACGCGGTAACGCTATGGCGCATTATGAACTAGACAAAAATGTCATCAACATGACTAAAAAGCGTGGTGCTGGCTCTCTGGCTCATGAATGGGGTCATGCAATGGACGCGTATATCGCAGAGCAATTCGGTGTGCATGGATTTGCATCTGCTAACCTGTCAAAGATGCCAGAATCTGTTAAAAAGCTGGTTAAAGCATTCAAAGAGCAGGACGGAAAGGAGACATTTTTCTATGAGTCATCAAAGTTCTTTGATGGTGAATACAAAAAAGCCGGTAACGGTTACTGGTCATCTGCTCATGAGATGTTTGCCCGTGCTTTTGCATGCTATGTCAAAGATAAGCTGGATGGCAGACGTTCCGATTATCTCGTAGGACATGCTGAATGTGCAGTTTCCGGCGTGATGGTCGCTTATCCGCGAAAGGATGAGAGGAAATTTATCAATCAGTGCTTTGATGAGTTTTTTGCAGATATGATTGAGAAGGGTATCTTATCAAAATATGAGCCTGAAGTAAAGAAAGAAACTGATAATATTGAAGAAGTCAATATTGAAGACTTACTTTTTGAAGGCCAGGGCGGTCAGATGATGTTTTTCTAAGTAGCAAAGAGAAGTGGTGATAACATCACCGCTTCTCTTTTTTTTGCAAAAAAAATCCCGGCAGATTTCTGCCGGGAGGTGTTAAATGATAAAATCGGAAGTATCGTTACAGTCTGCCAGCGCGTTTAATACTGCTGCCGTAAGAACCGTATCATTCTGTTCTTGTGCAAATTTCAGCAGTTCGTTAAGCTCTTGCTGTGTAAATATTTTCATTGATAAAAGCTCTATCGTCAGTTCGTTATTTTGCATGTTGATGCAGTGTTTTAGGATTGCATTTGACATAATCTGTAAAAGCTTTCTCAGTTCGTTTTTGTGAGTATGCTTATACAACGTTAAGATAGACCTTATTGAAAGTTCGGCGTCATTGATACTTTTACATAAATCTATCAGATAGTTATCAGGCAACGTCTTAAAGGTGCTTAGGAGGTAATCAAGATTATTTGCCTGCCAGGTGCTGATATATCTTGTGAAATACAGCTTTTTTTCCTTCCCGTCTTGCATTATATTCAATACAAAAATGACATCTTCGTTGTTAATCTTAATTTTCTTCATACGCTGACTGTATGATTGTGTGCTTTTTGCAATATCTACAATCAGTCCTGCAGGGACATCGCCGCAGATGTTGAAAACTTTTACGCCATGAAAGTTATCTGGTGCTATCATCTTTAATGATGCCGGAAGCGTTATGGTGTCAACTGTGACGTTTCTGAATGAATTACGCCCGATATACCGGAGGCCTTCATGTAATACCACGGATTCCAGATTGACGTTATGAAACATATTTTCACATGTTGCAGTAACGCATGATGGAATTTCTATATGCTTTAAGCCAGTACAATTCTGAAAGATTCCGAAAGCACCAAATTCCCCATAATCAGTAATGCCGTTTCCAAGCTTAACCTCTGTCAGCATTTCGCATCCATAAAAAGCATAAGAGCCGATGCCGCTAACTGTGTCTGGAATTGTTATGGACGTTATGTGACATCCTGAAAATGCATATGACCCGATAGTCTCTGTTTTGCATGGTATAGTATACCTGTCTTTATTTTGTGGACAATATAGCAATATTTTTTCGTCTGCAGTAAATATAGCGCCATCAATTGATTTAAGGAATTTGTTTTCTTTTGTGATATTGATGTTTTTTGCATTTATGTTGCCGAAATACTGTGATATATTTGGCGTTTCTAATGCATGCTTGTCATTGATACTTATTGTATCAATATCATATTTTTCAAGATACCATTTGAATTTCGCCAGACAGTCAAAAGAATCAAAACTTACCTCTTTAATACTGCCTGGAAACTCACACGTCGAATAAATATCAATATCATTAGGAATATTAAGCTTAGTCAGTCCTGGCTTTATTGATACGATTACTTTTCCGAATTTTATTGTACCGTCAGCATATTCTTCATCATCAAACAGAAACTTGCAATCTTTAAATGCATTTTCTTCACATCCCCAGACATCATCAGAATTGATGACTTTTGAAATATGGCATCCTGAAAATGCACCATTGCAAATGTATTTGACATTACGTAAATCAACTGTTTCTCCACGCTTTATGCAAAAGGCGTTCATTAGATATCCTGGTTCATCACTTTGTGCGATGAGCATAGGAACATCGTTAATGTATCGCTTATTATTGGAAATGATATGATTTACATTTGGAAACATACGGTTGTCTATATGTATGGCTCCGATATCATCTTCAATGATAAGCGTTTTTACATCGGGGAATGTCTGTTCTATACCTTTGAGCCTATATACAAGACCATGTGTAAGGTGATTACATATACTGATATTCTGCCATAAATAGCTTTGAGATTTTGCTTGACGCACGATATCCTTCAAGGATTCCGGAGACAAAAACGTAAAAGTATCAGTTCCTGGTTCAATATCAATGTACTCACATTTTCCATGTGTTGAAATATAATAGCTTGTTCGTTCTGTTTTTATTTCTACCATTTAAAAACTCCTTTCGTGTTTATTGTTTGCAAAAATAATATGCTGAATTTTGGATATGCTTGGTATTGGTCTGAGTGCCAATTTTTTCTATATGGAAACACAAAAAAATCCGTAAAAAAATATCGTTTCTGCAGAAATTCAGCATATTAAATATGCCAGAGGAAATAAGGCCTCTGAGAATTTAAAAATAAGGAGACAATAATTATATTATGTTAACAATTGATGAAATTAGACAGGGATTAAAAGATAATGGATATATTCCAAATGATGATATCTGCTATGCAGTATTCGCTGCATTATCATTAAATAAGCCAGTTCTGATTGAAGGAGACCCTGGTGTCGGTAAAACTTCATTGGCAATTGCCGTTGCAAAAATGCTTGGTCTGCCGTTCCTGCGTCTGCAGATGTATGACGGGCTTACAAAAGATGATATTTTATATGATTACGATTATCAGCGCCAGCTGCTGACATTGGAAGCAGTAAAACCAAAAATCAATGAAGAGATTAAAGACCTTAACGTAAATGCAGCAATCAAAAAAGTGTCCGGGGATGTTGATTTTTACGGCGAAGAATTCCTGATTCCACGTCCAGTCCTGCAGACGATTAACGGTACCGGAAGGAAGCTTCTCTTAATTGATGAAATTGATAAGTCATCAGAAGAAACAGAATATATGCTGTATGAATACCTTGAAAGATACGGTATCAACATTCCACAGCTTGGAGCAGTAGACTGTCCGGAAGGCCAGGAGCCAATCGTTTTTCTTACATCAAACGGATACCGTGAACTGTCCGGTGCTATGCGCAGACGATGTGGGTATTTATATATTCCAAAGAAAACCCGCGAGGAAATCATCGAAATCCTGAAAAATAATGCCAAAGTAAATGACAAAGTGGCTGCCGGTATTGCATCCTGTATCGTATCATTACAGGAAGAAAGCCTCAAGCATCCGGTGTCTATCTCAGAAGCGGTAGACTGGGCAAACTTTTTAAGGAATGACGCAAATAAGGTAAAAGTAATGAATTCTATTGGCCTGCTCGCCAAAGACAGACGAGATATGGGTATTATCAGAAAGACTGTCGAATCCTATGCGGGAGTGATTGCTGGATAAGGAGGACTCGTGATGGCAAGAAGATGCGAAACATGCCCTATGCTTGACAGATGCAATGAGGCAATGACCGGCGTGTGTATGATGGAAGACATTGATGAGGCTATGCTGGCAGAAAATACTGCCGGCAGTGCCGGCGACGATTCTTCATATCTGTATGAATTTATTTTTGAGGCCTGTGAATATTTCAGTAGCCTTGGCTATATCTGTAATTCGTCTGAAATTTTTTCCGTCATCGGCGATATGCATGGCGGACAGATGGATGTTAAAAAGCTGCTTTCGGCAATGATAACACACAGCTATAAGGAAGCATTGATGTTCAATAAGGTCTATGAAGAATTCGTTGAAAGGTATTATCACAGATATCGCGAAGAGAGAGATGCAAAAAATGAGCATGAAAAAAACAAACAAAAAATAAATGAAAAACTGCAGCGGCTGACCGGACGTCAGAAAGAACTGATTGAGCAGCGGGAAGCCGGTCAGAAAGAATCAAAAGAAGTGAAAAAAGCACAACAGACTGAAGAGCTACAGAAAAGTATTAAAAACCTTGACGAGTGTCTGGAAGGGCAGAAGCACCTTAAAAACCTCGTGGAGACTGTGAAAAGCGGAATAAAACCGGAGCAGAGCCAGCTTATGAAGGAAGTGAAAGCTGCTTCCATGAAAGCCTGTATGAAGCCAAATAGTAGTGAATTGATGGAAGCCATCAGGGAACGCGGAAAACAGCTGAAGGCAATTAAGGATGACGCGAAGAGTCTGAATAGTCAGATTGCACAGACCGAAAACGACATAAAGACAATGCAGAAAAAAATGGAAGAGGAAGACAGGAAATTCCAGAACCGAATGAATGAAATAGTGAAGGAACAGTCTATTTCACACCGTGCAGAATTCAATAAAGCCCTTGCCAGAAATGCAGTTCGGTCAAAACATGTCGGGGATATGGTTCTTGAAAAGAACTTTTCAAAAATGACAGATGCGGAGAAGCGGCAGATTGCAGATTATATCAAAGACAACGCAAGAAAATTCAGGACAAAAATGTCAAGAAAAATACGTGCAAATAAGGCGTCCAAGATTGATATTTCGGCTACAATCAAGAAAAGCTGCCAAACAGGAGGTGTTCCGTTAAGGCTTATCCATCAGAAGCCGGTAAGGCAGAAATCAAACCTGATACTGATTCTTGATGTGTCAGGCTCATGTAAAAATGCGTCTGAAATGATGCTGGTATTTATGCATGCGATGAAGGAAGTTTTCCCTGGCGGATGTAAGACTTATGCTTTTACAAACAGACTGTATGACATATCAAAGTTTTTTGATACGGATAATCCGAATGAGACCGTCAAGTCTGTGTTAGACGCAATCCCGCGTTCTGGGGCATATTCTAACTATGAAGTCCCGTTCAGGACGTTTTATAATGAGCATATGAGTGAGGTGACCGGTGATTCTTATATTTATTTCATCGGTGACGCGAGAAACAATAAAAATGCCAGTGGCGAGGATTACGTGAAGGCTATTGCAAGAAAAGCGAAAAAGGCTTTCTGGCTGAATACCGAAGAGGTTGACAAGTGGAATCATGGAGATTCAATCATGGGTGTATATGCAAAATATATGACAAAGGTGGCGCAGACGGTTACACCGGCTGAGTTGCTTGGATTTTTGGAAATCTGACTGCTCCGCACAGATAAATCTGGCGGGTTCCCAAAAGAGAACCGGCTAGACGTCTCCATACGCCACCGTTTTTCATCCTCCGCACCCGACGGAAATGACCGTGTTGCAGGGT
>OLIW01000591.1_pt1 | contig 39409 bp, 39 predicted proteins | sample 1601321 | NCBI WGS metagenome assembly OLIW01 (sample SAMEA2452114, study PRJEB22498) | human gut metagenome
AACGGCGAAGGTATCCGCAAGGGGAGAATAGCAAGTTGCCGGGCTTTTTTTTTGTAATTTTTTCTGTTTATAAAATAAAAGGACTGTTTAAAAAACTAAAAAATTAAAGAAGTTAAAAACAGTCCTTTTTATTAAAATTATATCTTTACTATATTTTTACTATATTCGAAAATAAAAAGTCCCTAATTTTAGGGACTTTATTGTTCATGGTGCCGACAACTGGATTTGAACCAGCAGCCTATTCATTACGAGTGAATTGCTCTACCGTTGGAGCTATGTCGGCGGCATTAATATTATATAATATTTTTAAAGATGAATCAATGCTTTATATTGTTAAAATGTCAATTAAATGGTATAATTTAAAATAAATAGAGGTGATGAAACATGGCTAAAATAATGATTGGGCTTAGTGGTGGTGTAGATAGTGCTGTAGCCGCTTATCTTTTAAAAAAACAAGGCCATGAGGTCATTGCCGCATTTATGAGAAATTGGGATTCTACGGCTAATAATGATATTTTAGGCAATAATTGGAAGGGCGATATATGTCCACAAGAAATGGATTATCTTGATGCCAAAAAAGCGGCAGAGATTTTGGATATTCCCCTTTATCGTGTCGACTTTATTAAAGAATATTGGGATTATGTTTTTACTTACTTTTTGGATGAATATAAAAAAGGAAGAACACCTAATCCTGACATCATGTGTAATAAATATATTAAATTTGATTGCTTTATTGATTTTGCAAAAAAACATCAAGTAGATTATATTGCTACCGGCCATTATGCGAAAGTGGTTCATGAAAATGGGCATTCTAAACTATACAAAGCAAAAGATAAAAACAAAGATCAATCGTATTTTCTTTCGTTTTTATCGGATGAGCAATTGAATTTTTCTTTATTTCCTTTAGAAAATATGACTAAAGACGAAGTAAGAAAAATTGCCAATGAAATACATTTAAATGTAGCAAATAAAAAGGATTCTACCGGTATTTGTTTTATTGGAGAAAGGAATTTTAAGGAATTTTTAAAAAACTATATTCCAGCAAAACCTGGAGATATCATTGATATTGTAACTCATAAAAAGGTTGGAGAACATCAAGGAGTATATTATTATACTTTTGGACAACGAAAAGGTTTAAATATCGGTGGAATTAAAGGAACGGATGGAAAATCATGGTTTGTAGTAAAAAAAGATGTTCAAAAAAATCAATTATATGTAGCTATGGGCGATGATAATGACTATTTGCTTTGTGATGAAGTGCATATTGAACAAGTCAATTTCTTTATTCCATTTTTAGATGATCAATGGATGGATTGTCATGCAAAATTTCGCTATCGTCAACAAGACATTCCTGTAAAAATTAAAAAAATGGGGAATGAAACGATTATCGTACAAAGTGATGTTCCTTTAAAAGCCATAACTCCTGGACAAATAGCCGTTTTTTATGATAAAAATACAGAGCAAGTCATCGCCTCAGGTATTATTGATACTTGTTATAAAAATAAAAAGAAATTGGACTTAATCTAAATGGATAACGAATGGATAACTTTACAGGGGTTCATCACTTATTATAAATATCAAAATGAGCAATCAGGATATAAAATTGCTCTTTTTAAAATGGATGACAATTTACAAGAAAGAACGATAACAATTGTTGGTTATTTTCCAACTTTTAAAAAAGAAGATATTTTGATTGCAAAGGGTGTTTTTATCAAGCATCCAAAATATGGTTTACAGTTTCAAGTTCATGAAATTGAAAAACAATTGCCTAGTAGCGAAAGCATGATTGTTCGTTTTTTATCTTCATCACAATTTAAAAAGGTGGGAAAAAGTACAGCAAAAAAAATTTATGATTTATTAAAAGAAGAAACCTTAACAATCTTATCACAAGATGAAAACATCTATGATCAACTTTTAGAAAAGAAAATTATTTCCCCGTTTCAAAAAGAAAGTTTAATTCAAGGTTTAAAAAATACAAGTGGTATGGATCATGGAATTCAATTATTATTAAAATATGGTTTAAGTATGAAAAATATCATGAAAATTGAATCAGTTTATAAAGATCAAATTGAAATGATTTTAAAAACCAATCCTTATCAAATTGTTATGGATATTGATGGCATTGGATTTAAAACGATTGATAAATTATCATTGAACATGGGGATGAATCCATTAGATAAACGAAGAATAAAGTCGGCAATTTTATATTCTGTGCTGATGCTTTGTCATAAAAATGGAGATACCTATGTATCTTTATCTGCAATTTTAAAAGAAATGCATCAACTAATTGAAATTGAAACCTCTTATTTAGAAGAATGTTTACAAGAATTAATGGATGAAAAATGGCTGATTTGTCAAGAAAATCGCTATTATCACTATACTTTATATCACGCTGAAGAAAATATAGCATCTTTGTTAAAACCATATATTCAACGTCATCTAGAGGTCGATTTTATGGATGATTTTCCTTCTATTATTCAAGAAATTGAGATGGAAAATGGAATTGTTTATACACAAGAACAAAAAGAAAGTTTAAAAAGGGCTTTACAACATGGATTATTTATTATTACTGGTGGACCTGGAACGGGAAAAACAACCATTTTAGATGCACTAATTAAGATATATAAAAAAGGATATGGAGAAGATTTTGATATTTCCTTATGTGCACCTACAGGACGTGCTAGTAAAAGAATGAGTCAACTCACCCATACATATGCTTGTACCATTCATCGCTTTTTAAAATGGGATTTACATTCCAATACATTTTCTAAAAATGAATTGGATCCGGTTTATACGGATATCTTAATTGTGGATGAATTTTCAATGGTCGATACTTTACTTTTTGATGCACTATTAAAAGGGATAAAGGGAGTATCTCAGATCATTTTAATTGGTGATGATGGTCAAATTCCTTCAGTTGGAGCAGGAAATGTATTACACGATTTATTACAAATTCCACAAATTGCAAAACTAAAATTAAATAAGATTTTTAGGCAAGAAAGTGGTTCTATGATTATTCAGCTTGCTCATGATATTCGTTATGGTCATTTGACAAAAGATTATCCTTTTCACGACGATATTCGATTTTATCCGATTACATCTTATCAAGCCCCTCATGTCATTTTAAAATTACTTTCCATTGCTTTAAGTCAAGGTTATACTTTAGAAGATATTCAAGTTATTATTCCAATGTATGCAAATGTGGCCGGAATTGATAATATTAATCGTCATATTCAGGATTTTATTAATCCTCATGATAAGGATAAACCTGAATGTATTTCAGGGCATCAAGTTTTTCGTTTAAATGACAAAGTTTTACAATTAAAAAATCAACCAGAAGAGGATATCTTTAATGGGGATGTGGGCTATATTGTTGAGATTGATGAAGAAAATGATTCTTTAGTTGTGGACTTTGATGGTCATTATGTAGAGTATACAAGACCCTTTTTTAGTAATTTAACTTTAGCTTATGCGATGAGTGTTCATAAGGCTCAGGGAAGTGAATTTAATATTGTATTCATGTGTGTCTTTAAAGAATATGGTTGGATGTTAAATAAAAAATTAATTTATACAGCTGTGAGTCGAGCCAAAAAAAGTTTAATTATTTTAGGGGATGAAGACGCTTTTATGATAAAAAGTAATGAAGAAGATAATAAAATTCGGCATACGACGTTAACTGATTGTATCAAAAAACGATTTTAACCAAATATTGCCAATTAAAAAGAGAAACTTTTCTCATAATAAGATTGGTGATGAATATGTTTAAAAAAAATAAATTAATGAGTTTAACGAATTTAGTCAAGCTCTTAGTGGTAATTGAAATGGCACGGTTTACAATGGAAGAAATCAAAATGATGCTTAAAATGAAAGATAAAATCATGATGAAATTGAAACAAAAAAATTGCCATTGTTCAATAAACGGAGAAGATGATGCTTAGGCATCATTTTTTAAAATGGAGAAGTTTTATAAGAAAAAATTAAATCGTCTTTTCTATTTTGGTGGGATATTACTTTTAGTGTGTCTTGCATTTTTTACGTTAAAATATTTAAATTTATACCAAGTTATCATTAAAACATTAACAGCAATTATTCCCGTTTTAATTGCTGTTATGATTAGTTTTTTAGTAGAACCCATGATTTTAAAATTAACAAAATATAAAATAAAAAGGGTTTTTGCTGTTTTAATTGTGTATTTATTACTATATGGTTTTATTATTGGAATGATTATCATTATAACACCCATTATCATTCATAATTTATCTTTGTTTTTAGAAAAATTACCAGCAATTTTACAGGAATTAGAAAATTATTTGAATCAATGGATTAAAAATGTACATATTGATATTAATTTGATGGAAATGATTCCTCCAATAGATAATCAACATTTAGATCAAATTATTATCTTTGCTTCAAAAACTTTAGACATTGGATTTTATATTAGTTTAGTTGTCGTTGGTTCTATCTTTTTATCTTTTGACTATCAAAATTTTAAAAAAGGTGTGAAATCTTTTTTACCAAGTAAATACAAAGAAAAAATTGAACGATATTTTATGGAATTTCTACCTTTTATTTATAAATATGTAAAGGGAATCTTTATTGATTCTATCATTATTTTTTTTATGGGTTTGATTACATTTTTTATTTTTGGGTATCAAAATGCCTTCTTTTATGCGATTTTGCTTGCTATCACAAATTGTATTCCTTTATTTGGCCCTTACATTTCAGGAATTCCGATTGTATTAATTAGTTTTTTGACCTCAACACAAAGTGGAGTAACGGCCTTGATCATTATTATTTCGATGCAAGTGATTGATGGCAATATCATTCAACCTTTAATTATGAAAAATATCTTATATTTACATCCTTTAGAAAATGTTTTAGGAATTAGTATTTTAACGACTTTATTTGGAATTGTTGGAATGATTATATCTCCAGTTGTAGTTACATCCATTAAGATTTTATCAAAACATATCAAAATGTATCGTCATGAAGATAAAAAAGAAGTTGAAGCGTTTAAAAATCAAAAGAATTTGAATTAATACTTTAAAAAATAGCTTAAAACCGGTATAATATAATAAATTGTTGAAAAAGAAAAAATTGTTAAAACCTTTGATAGAGAGAACGTGTTGGTGGAAATCGTTTAAATGGTTAACAATTTTGCTACTTTGGAGAGCTATTAAAGATAGCCGTTTTCCTGCGTTAAAGGGTAATTAAGGGCATTATCTTAGATAATGAAGTAGGATGGTACCGCGAAAAATGAATTCGTTCCTACAATTGTATTGGGGGAACTTTTTTTATGAAATATATGACTAGTAATCAAATTCGAAATACATGGCTTCAATTTTTTAAATCAAAGGGGCATCATGTAGAAGAAAGTGCTTCTTTAATTCCAGTCAATGATCCAACTTTATTATGGATTAATGCTGGAGTGGCTGCTTTAAAAAAATATTTTGATGGAACAATTACACCGCAAAATCCACGAATTTGTAATGTTCAAAAAGCCATTCGGACTAATGATATTGAAAATGTTGGGTTTACAGCTCGTCATCATACCTTTTTTGAAATGATGGGGAATTTTTCTATTGGCGATTATTTTCGTAATGAGGTCATTGAATATGCCTACGAATTATTATTTAGTGAAGAATATTTTGGTTTTGATCAAGAAAAAATTTATATTACTTATCATCCTTCAGATAAGGCAACTTATCAAAAATGGATTGAAGTTGGTATTGAACCTTCTCATTTAATTGCCAATGAAAATAATTTTTGGGAAATTGGAGAAGGACCTTGCGGACCAGACACAGAAATGTTTTATGACCGTGGAGAAATTTATGATCCCCAACATTTAGGATTAAAATTAATTCAAGAAGATATTGAAAATGATCGCTACATTGAAATATGGAATATCGTTTTTTCACAATTTAATGCTAAAAAAGGCTTAACTAGAGACCAATATGAAGAATTGCCACATAAAAATATTGATACAGGTGCTGGGCTTGAAAGATTTGCTTGTATTTTACAACAAACGAAAACAAATTATGAAACAGATTTATTTTTACCGATTATCAATAAATGTGAACAATTAGGGAAGGAAAAATATGATAGTATTTATCATTCTAGTTTTAAAATTATTGCTGACCATTTAAGAACTTGTACTTTTGCTTTGGCAGATGGAGCATCTTTTTCTAATGAGGGTCGAGGATATGTATTACGTCGACTATTAAGAAGAGCCGTTCGACATGGAAATAAAATTGGAATTGAAGGACCATTTTTGGCTCAACTTGTTGATACAGTCATTGAGATTATGCAAGATTTTTATCCTTATTTATTACAAAAGAAGGATTACATTAAGGATTTAATTACTAAAGAAGAAATAAAATTTAATCAAACTTTAAAAGATGGCGAAAAGAAGCTAGAAGAATTGTACGTAAAGAAAAAAGCAATTAGTGGGGAAGACGCGTTTATTTTATATGATACTTATGGCTTTCCTTTTGAACTTACACAAGAATATGCTAGTGAAAAAGGACTACAAATCGATTATGAGGAATTTAAAAAGGCCATGGAAAAACAAAAAGAAATGGCTCGTGATCATCGGAATGTACAATCAAGTATGAATGTTCAAAATGCTTCTTATTTGTCCTTTAAAGAAAACTCTGAATTTATTGGATATCGCTATTTTAATACAAGAGCCAAAGTAATTGCTATTTTTAATGAAAATCCATTACAAGTTGTTTTTGATAAAACTCCTTTTTATGCAGAAATGGGTGGAGAAATTGCTGATTCAGGAAAAGTAGAAAATGATACTTTTTTAGGAAAAGTGGTTCAGGTCTTAAAAATGCCTAACGGGCAACATCTTCATCAAATTGAAGGATTAAAAGGAGAATTAAATAAAGATGATATCGTCTTTTTATCCGTTGATGAAAAGAAAAGAATGGCGATTGAAAAAAATCATAGTGCCACCCATTTAATGCATCAAGCTCTAAAAGATGTTTTGGGGTCACATGTCAATCAACAAGGATCTTTTGTTAGTGATGAAAATTTACGTTTTGATTTTAATCACTTTAAAAATATTACAGCCGATGAATTATTACAAATTGAAACTATTGTCAATCAAAAAATACAAGATCAAATTCCGGTTCAAGTTTATCATCTTTCTTTAACTCAAGCAAAAAAAGAAGGAATCACAGCCTTATTTAATGAAAAATATGGAGAAGAAGTCCGTGTTGTCGATATGCATTATTCTAAAGAATTATGTGGTGGCTGTCATGTAAAAAATACAGGAGATATTCAACATTTTAGCATTGTTTCATTAGAATCTAAAGGTTCAGGAATTTATCGGATTGAAGCGGTTACGGGAAAACAAATTATTGAAAAAATTAAAAAAATGCAAGCACCTTTAGTGCAAGAATACGAAATGGGAGTTGAAAAAATTTCTACATTGATTCAAGAAAATGATTTAAAAAATTTCAATCTTTCAAAAGTAGAGGAAGTTCCTAGTTATCAATTGATTTTAAATTACAAAAAAGCAGTTTTAGAAAATAAAGAAATCCTTAAAAATATTGATAAAAAACTAAAAGATTTACAACATCAACAAATTGTGAAGTCTTTGTTCCAAGAAGAAAATGAAGTTATCTTAGTGAAAAACAAAAAATTATTATTGAAAACTATCAATTTAGATGATATGCAATTGCTAAAAGTTGTGGCCGATACTTTATTTGAACGTTACCCAGAAACTTTAATCTTTGTAATGAGTTGTTTAGAAGATAAAACGTTTTTTGTTGCTAAAGCACCCCAAAAATATGTTCAAGATGGCGTTCATTGTGGAAAATTAGTACAAGCCGTTGCAACTTTGTGTGATGGAAAAGGTGGCGGAAGACCCGATATGGCTCAAGCGGGTGGAAAAAAACTAGAAAATATCCCATTAGTTTTAGAAAAGATAGAGGAATGTTTACAATGAAAGCCATGGGATTAGATATAGGCAGTGTTACGATAGGAGTTGCTTTAAGTGATGCATTAAAAATGATTGCTAATGCATATACTGTAATTAGATATCAAACGGAAGGAGACGAAGTCATTCAGCAAATTGTTGACATTATTGTAGAGAATGAAGTGGATGAAATTGTCATCGGAATGCCTTATCATATGAACAAAGATGAGTCAGAAGGATGTCTTCGTTCAAAGCGATTTAAAGAAGCCATCGAAAAGAAAATAAAGGTTAAGATTTCATTTATGGATGAAAGATTATCTACCGTTAGTGCTCAAAAAAGTCTAATTGATTTTGATTTAAGTCGCAAAAAAAGAAAAAAAATTGTCGATAAGATTGCTGCGACAATTATTTTGCAAAATTATTTAGATGCAAGAAAGTAGTTTTGTGTTACAATAAAAATGAAAATTAAAGGAGAAAGAAAATGGAAGATAAAAAATTTGTAGTGATTGATGCCGAAGGTAATGAAAAAGAAATGGAAATTGTATTTACTTATTTAAACGAAGAGAATCAAAAAAATTATGTATTTTATATTGATCCAAGTAGTGATGAAGAAATTTTTGTTTCTTCCTATGATGATGAAGGGCGTTTATATCCCGTTGAAACCGATGAAGAATGGGATCATTTAGAAGAAGTGCTAGATCATTATCAACAAAATGAACATCATTGCTGTCATCATGAACACCATGGTGAAGGTTGTAATTGTCATCACGACCATCACGATGGTGAATGCAATTGTCATGAGCATGAGGAATGCGAATGTCATCAAAAAGATTCTTCTACAGATGATCATTGTTGCTGCAAAGACAAAAAATAAATATGAATAAAGGATTGGGTGCACCACATTTTTTTACAAATCGATTGTATATTCGACCGATTGAATGGAAGGACATTGATGATTTTTTTAACGTTTGTAGTCAAAGTGAAGTCACACAATATTTAACCTTTAATCCTCATGAATATTTGTCCGATACACATCGAGTCATTGAAAATATGATGCGTGCCTATTCAATGGGACAATCAGTGAATTTTGCAATTGTATTAAAATCAACGAATCATTTGATTGGATCTGCAAGTCTTACTTTTAATTATGTCAATCGTAGTGCAGAAGTGGGATATTTGTTAGATGCAAAATATTGGAATCAAGGATATATGAGCGAGGCTATTCAAGCACTCATTGAAGTTGCTTTTAATTATTATCGTGTTGAATTTTTATATGCTAAACATATTGTAGAAAATATTGCCTCGCAAAAAATTATTGAAAAGATGCATTTTAAAAAAATACGTGTACAAGAACAGTCTTTTATTAAAAATCAGCATATTTATTCTATTGTTGAATATATTTTACCTAAAGATGTATATTTTATGAATAAGAAATGAAAGTTTCTTATTTTTTTATTTTGTATTTTATGTACATAATAAATATTATATATAAAAAAAATATAATTGACAAAAAATACAAAATATGCAATAATTGAATTGAGGTGAAATTATGAACAAAATCAATGTAACCGACGCAAGAAAAGAAATGAGTCAATTTTTTGATTCCGTCATATTTGAAAAGCCAATCGTTTTAAAAAGAAGAAAATATGAAGCCGTATTAATTGAAAGAAATTTATTAAAATTATTCTTACAAGATAGTGTGTTGCAAGTAAAAAAAGAAATTGATAAAGATAAAAACACAATCCTTTGGGTAGAAAAATTAAATGTATGGGGAAAAGGAGAATCATTATCGGATGCTACTGAAGATTTATGCAATCATTTAAAAGAGTATGCTAATGATATTTATGACAACTTTATGTTTTATTTTTATGGACAAAATATTAAGGACAAACTTTCTTATATCTTCCATATTTTACTTTGTGAAACCACAGAGGATCTAAAACAAATCCTTGTTTTTAATGCTTCAAAGAAAACAAAAAAGACTAAAATATAGTCTTTTATAAGCATAATCTGAAGAGGCATAGATATTATTATATCACACTTTTTTTTATTTGTAACTAGAATTCAAAAAAAATTTTTTTTTTTGTAATTTTCTGTATTTTTTTGTTTTTATCTTCTTGTCAATACAACTTTAGTTAGATATAATAAGAGGGAAGAATTGGAGGAATATTATGGATATAAGATTACAAAATCTTACAAAAATTTTCAGAGATAACAAAAAAGAAAATGAAACTCGCGCTGTTGATAATTTAGATATTGTTATTCCTTCTGGAAAACTTGTAGGATTATTAGGTCCTTCTGGCTGTGGTAAATCTACGACGCTTTATATGATTTCTGGTTTACTAGAGCCGACAAGCGGTAAAATCTTTTTTGGTGATGAAGATGTCACAGAATTATCACCTGAAAAAAGAGGAATTGGACTAGTCTTCCAAAACTATGCCCTATATCCCCACATGACTGTCTTTAAAAATATTGCTTTTCCATTAGAAAATTTAAAAGTTGAAGAACAAGTAAAAGATAAAAATGGAAATGATGTGACAAAGAAAAGACGTTTAAAGAAAACTGAAATTGAAGAAATGGTTTATAGTACTGCTAAATTGGTTCAAATTGAAAATTTATTGGATCGAAAACCCAACCAACTTTCTGGTGGTCAACAACAACGTGTTGCCATTGCTCGAGCTTTAGTTAAAAAACCAAGAGTTTTGTTGTTAGATGAACCATTATCTAACTTGGATGCAAGATTACGTTTACAAACTAGAGAAGAAATCAAACGTCTACAAAAAGAAACTGGAATTACAACCATTTTCGTTACGCATGACCAAGAAGAAGCAATGAGTATTAGTGATGAAATTGTCGTCATGAAAGATGGAATAGAACAACAAAGAGCAGAACCACAAGAAGTCTATAATAATCCAAAAAATTTATTTGTTGCCCAATTCTTAGGTACTCCTCCTATTAATGTTTTTACTGGACAAATTCAAGATAATAAAGTTTATATCGGAAAAGATATTCTTTTTGAATTGACAGAACCTTTAGCAAATCAAGATATTTATGTTGGTATTCGACCTGAAGGTTTCGTTGTAAATAAAAGAACAGGCGTATTTAATGCCATGATTGAACAAATTGAAACGCTTGGAAGAGATATTTCTATTGTTTGCCAAAATGAAAATTGCATTAAACCAACTTTTAAAGCAATTATTGACGCAGATAATAAAGTGGCAGTAGGGCCAATTAAATTGGGAGTCAAGAAAAATAAAGTTTTAATTTTTAATCGTGATTCTTCTGAAAGGATTCTATAATGGAAAGTAAGAACAATTGGAAAGCTTGGCTCTATTTGGCTCCCACATTAATATTGATGCTAATCTTTACCTTTTATCCTTTAGTCAATACCATTATTATTTCATTTTTGAAAGATTATAATTATACTTCAGGAAGTTTTGCTGGAACAAGTTTTACATTTGATAATTATTTGGCTATTTTCGGTTTATCTGGATTTACTACATCTGGCGTTTTTTCCTATGATACAACCTTTTTATCTTACGCATTAATCAATACTTTGATTATTGTATTTGTAACGGTTCCAGCGTCAGTTATTCTTTCGTTGTTTATTGCTGTTGGATTAAATTCAATCAAATGGTTTCATAAAATTTTTCAAACGATATTCTTTATTCCATATGTTACCAACTCCATCGCTATTGGGATGGTTTTTGCCGTTATGTTCCAAGAAGATTTTGGTTTAATCAATTCCATATTTGGAATTGATAAAAACTGGATTGGAGTTGGAGCAAATCGCTGGGACGCAATGATTGTTTTATGTATTTATATTGTATGGCATGCTTTGCCTTATAAGATTTTAATTTTCTTAAGTGGTCTTCAAGGAATTGACAAACAATATTATCAAGCAGCCAAAATTGATGCGACACCTAGATTTAAAACATTTCGTAGAATTACAATTCCATTGTTATCACCTCAAATTGCTTATGTATGTATTACATCCTTTATCGGAGCTTTCAAAGAATATTCATCGGTCAAAGCTTTATTAAATAATCCGGGACCGACTGGAGCACAAGATAATAGTTTGTTAACCATTGTTTATTATATTTATAATGGCTTGGCGCAAGTCAATACTGTAAGTATGGCAGCCGCAGCCGCAGTTGTTTTATTACTCATTATTTTATTCTTTACGTTCATTAACTTGTACGTAAGTAGTAAGAAAGTTCATTATTAAGGAGGGAAATTCAATGACAAATTTAAAATTAGTCCTTAATGATGAAAAACTCAATGCCGCTAAAATCGAAAAAGTTGAAAAAACAGCAAAAGTGATTACAACAATCGTTCTTTATGCTTTTTTAGTGATTATGGCTTTGATTGTCTTAATTCCATTTTATTGGATGATTATTACTTCTTTAAAAACAAATGAAGAAGTGATTGCTTCTCAACAAACTTTTTTCCCAAAAGTAATTATGTGGCAAAACTATGCAGAAGCCTTAGGACCAGATAGTACATTTGAATTCTGGACTTATTTGAAAAATACATTGGTTGTTGGTATTTTTTCTACAATTGGTACTTTATTTACAACTATTTTCTCTGCTTTTGCTTTTGCTCGATTAAACTTTAAAGGAAAGAACGTTTTGTTTACTATCTTTTTAGCAACAATGATGATCCCTGGAGAAATGCTCGTTATTACCAATTATATTACTGTTGCAAAATTAGGTTGGATAGGAACCGATTTAACGGGAGCTTATTTATCCATGATTATTCCGTTTTGGGTTAGTGTCTTTTATATTTATTTACTTCGCCAAAACTTTAAGCAAATTCCAAATGAATTATATTATGCAGCAAAAGTAGATGGCAAATCCGATTGGCAATATTTATGGAAAGTGATGGTTCCCATAGCAATGCCTACTTTAATTTCAATTTTTATTTTGAAATTAATGGGGGCGTGGAACTCTTATGTATGGCCTAATTTAGTAGCTGACCGTCCTGAATGGAGATTAATTTCAAATGGTTTGCGTGGTGCATTCCAAGATACTTCGTCGGGACATATCCGTTATGAACTGCAAATGGCAGCAACTGTTGTTGTCACAGTTCCATTACTATTGTTATTCATATTCTTTAGAAAATATATTATGCGCGGCGTATCTCGTGCAGGTCTAAAAGGATAGGAATATAAAAAAAAGAGAAAGGAAAGGAAAAAATGAAGACAAGCAGAAAAATTTTGATGATTTCGTTGTTAGCTGTTTTAGGGTCCGTCTGTCTTGCTGGTTGTAAGAAAAAAGAAGATGCTTCTAAAAAAATCGTTTTTTGGCATACAATGGGTAAGACAAATCAGGAAACAGTAGAAGCCATGGTAAAAGAATTCTTAAAGTTACCAGAAAATGAGGGGTATACAATTGAACTTTTAGAACAAGGTGACTATACTGATATTAATGAAAAGATTTTAAAAGGGATGAGTGCTGGAAATTTACCAACAATGGCTTTCTGTTATCCAGATCATGTAGCTGATTATTTAGCCGCTGGAGTTGTTGAAGAACTTACTCCTTATGTTGAGGCTTCTGATAAGGCAACAGAAGAAAATCCTGATGATCCTTATCAATTCAATTCCGCTGATTATATTACTTCTTTCTGGCAAGAAGGAAAAGAGTATGATTCTGAAGGACATTTGTATTCAGTACCATTCAGTAAATCAACTGAAGTACTATTTTACAATAAAACTTTCTTTGATGAACATCAATTACAAGTTCCAACTACTTGGGATGAAGTAATCAGTGTTTGTCAACAAATTTTAGCGCTTCCTGAAATTCAAAAAATTGAAGATTATGAAGCTCCTTTAGGATATGACTCTGATGATAATTTATTCATTACTTTCTGTGAACAAATGGGTTTACCTTATACATCTTTAGGTGCAGATGGCAAGGGTTCATTTGATTTTAACAATGAACAAACTCGTTCAATGGTTGAAACTGTAAAAAGTTGGTATGATAATGGTTATATTGTAACCAAAGGTTTACTTGGTAATAATACTTATACTTCAACAAAATTTACAGAACAAAAATTACACATGACGATTGGATCAACAGGTGGAACTCGTTATAATTATCCTTCTAATGATGCTTTTGAAGTAGGAGTAACTTCTTTACCTCAATGGAATCCTAGTGAACCTAGTTGTATCTCACAAGGGCCTTCTATTGTATTTTTCAATAAAGGAGATTATGTTTCTCAAGATCAAAAAGAAGTGGCATGGAGATTTTATACTTATATTACAAATCCTGAAAATAGTGCTAAATATGCCATTTTAACAGGTTATGAGCCCGTTCGTGTTTCTTCTTATGAAACTCCAGTATATGAAACTTTCTTGGCTGGATATAATGAAGAAACTGGTGTTCATAGTTCTGCTCAATTAAGAGCTGCTGTTGCAAATTTAACACGTACATTACAAGATTGGTATTTTACTTCTCCAGTATTTGTTGGAAGTGCAACTGCTAGAAATCAAGTTGGAGCTATTATTCCTGCTGTTTGTGCTGGTGGTAAAACGGTAGTTGAAGCATTCCAAGAAGCGTATAACAAATGCGTTTTCGCTGTTCAATAAAAGTTTAAATAACAAAAAGTAAAGGTGATTCAAATGAAGAAAAAGTTGGCCATCATCTTTACTTCTTTGCTTTCGTTAGTTTATGCTACTTCTTGTAAAGAAGATCGATTTAAAGATTTTGTGGATTATGTTGCACAAACAAAATTGACACAAGAGTATGAAGGTAAAGAATTTTTTAGTGATGGCATTGAAGTAGTAACATTAAATTCGTGTGTAGATGGAGATACAGCGCATTTTAATTTACAAAACGGAAGATTGCTCAAAGTTCGTTTTTTAGGAGTGGATACTCCCGAATCAACAGGAGCAATTGAACCCTATGGGAAAAAGGCGGCTGATTATACCTGCAAAATTTTAACTGAAGCAAGTGAAAATGAAAAAATAATTGTCATTCAATCGGAAGGAGCCATTCCTGAAGCAGACTCAACAGGTGAACGATATTTAGGTTGGGTTTGGGCAGATGGACAATTGATTAATTTAGGCCTTGTTCAAAATGGTTACTCTGTTTCTAAAGGTACAGTTGAAACGCAATATGAAGATGTATTTTATAATGCGGATCGTCAAGCAAGTAAATACAAACTAAATATTTGGAGTGGCGAAGCGGATGATTCTTTCAATTATGGCGATTATATTTTAACGGATTTAAAAGAAATTAATGAAAATCGTGAAAAATGGATGGGTCAAAGGGTAATTTTTAATGGCGTTGTAACAAGAAGAAATGCACAAAATTGCTATATTCAACAAGAATTTATGAATGATGATGGATCAGTTAGTACATATGGCATGTATATTTTTACTGGTTATAATGATTATGTTAAAGATCTTTTTATCCCTGGTAATTATATTAAATTTTCAGGTGTTGTTACAGAATATAATGGAAACATCCAAATCACTGACATTAAATATAACCCTTTATTTCCAGGAGAACATGATCTTGAAGTTATAGAGACAGGACGACCTATTACAACAAAAGTAATGACGATTCCCGAAATCAAAGAAACAAAGTATACAAATATCTTAGTTCGTTTAGAAAATGTTACTTTTGTAGAACAAGGTAGTTATATTAATGAAAATGGAATGTCTATTAATGTTCAAGATGAAAATGGAAATACAATTATTATTCGTGCAGGTAAGGGACTTTATTTTACAGATGAAAATGGAAACCAAGTCACAGATGTCAATTACTTTAAAGATAAAGGAAAAATGACATTTACTGGAAACATTAATTGCTACGAAGGTGTTAATCAAGTTGATTTATCTTCAATGGATGATGTTGTTTATGAAAATACTGCAAACTAAAAATAGAAAGGAAATAAAAACGTATGAAAAAAGCAAAATTGTTAATGGCTTTTGCTGCAATTGCCTTAGTGTTAACTGGATGTAACAAAGATAAAGGGGATACTCGCACTCCAGAACAAAAGGTGGATGCTGCTATTGAAGCGGTTAGAAATGATTGGAAAGCTGGAAAATATGCTGAAGATGGGGTTATTGAAGATTTTGCTTTGATGACTTCTGTTGATGGAATTAGTGGTGTAACGATTACTTATACTTCCGATAACGCTGCAGTTCGTATTTCTGAAGATAACAAAACTGCCATTGTTACTCGTCCTGAACACGATCAAAGTGATGCATTAGTTACATTAACCGCTAACTTTGTTTGCGAAAAAGTTTCTAAAGATACAAAATTAGGTGTAATGGTTCTTAAAAAAGCCGCTCCAGTAGATGAAACAAGTGTTGCTGAAATTCAAGCGGCAAAAGATGGCACTGTTGTTTCAATGACTGGTATTGTTGTTGGACGTTCTATTTTAGACCCACAACATGATAATTTTACTGCTTATGTTCAACACGCAACCGAAGGCGGACTTTATATTTATAGAGCCCCAGGTAGTGATTATGATAAATTAGCTGTTGGTAATCAAGTAAAAGTTACAGGTACAAAAGGAAGTTATAACGGACTTGTTCAAATTGCTGCTTCTACAAAAGAAACATGGCAAGTTGAAGTTCTTGCTGAAAATCAAACCCTTCCTGAATATACTGATATCACAAGCGCTGTTTCTAGCGTTGAAGGCAATGATAATTCTAAAGTTTCTACTTTATTCCAAAGCACTTTAGTACAACTTACTGGATTTAGAGTAACAAGTGTAGAACAAGCAACCATTGTTGATGGCGTTTTAGATGGTTCATTCAATGTGCTAGGTATGGTTGGCAATACAGAAACAATGATTCGTGTTAAAGATGATATCAGTGAATCTGCAGCTTTAGCTTCTACATTCCAAGGATTTACTGCTGGTGATGTTTTAACCGTTAAAGGTGTTGGTGACTGGTATAATGAATTCCAATTAGTTCCATTCTCTGTTGAAAAAACTGGTAATGAAGAATTTACAGATCAAGAAAAAGTAGATATGGCTAAAGAATCCTTTAGTTTTAATACGTCATCTGTTACAGCTGATTTCAAATTACCTGTAACTGCTGATCATGGTGTCACTGTTTCATGGTCTTCTAATAATGCAGCCATTGCTGTTAACGATGAAAATGCTACAGTTACACGTGGAGAAGAAGATGTTGTTGTTACATTAACCGCTACCTTTACTTTAAATGATGCTACAGCTACAAAAACTTATGAAGTAACGGTTGTTGGCACTTCAAGTGTTGAAACTTCAACAGTTTTAACAAGAGATAGTTTATTTGCTGGAATTACAGAAACTTCTTATGCTGCTCATAATGGTGACCATGTTGTCAATGGATATACAGTAACTACTAATCAAGTTATGGGACAAAATAATGATAAGACAGCAAATTTAGATGCTTTACAATTCCAAGAAGCAAAAGGAACGATTACTGTCAAGAATATTTCTGTTACAAAAGTAACTTTAATTACAGTTTCAACATATGATTATGATAATAACTTTACATTCCAAATAGGTAATCAAACTTTGACTCCAACCATTTCTACAAGAGATATGGGAGTGACGAATGCTGGAGGATATGCATTCAATGAATATACTGTAACTGTTACTTTAGACACAGCAACTTTAGGCGATTTAGTCATTAGTAAAACAGTCGGCACAAAAGGTGCTGGTTATGTTCCTTCTATCACCATTGAATAATTCTTTAAAAATTAGTTTAAAAGTCCTTTCGTGAATTCGAAAGGACTTTTTTTATTTTAAGTGAAAAAAATTGACAAAAATGTTATAATAAAAAAAAGGTGATTGTATGAAAAAAAATTTATTATTAGCAGGGATCGTTTTTTTATCATTTGGTTTAGTTTCTTGTGATAAAAATAAAACTTTAAATGATCCATTAGTCATCAGTGAATTTATCGAAAATGATTCAAATAGTGCACTAGAACTTTATAATCGTTTTGATGAAGAAATTGATTTAAGTGATTATTCTTTAAAAATTTATTTTCGCTCTGTTATTACGATTCCTTTAGAAGGAAAATTAGAAGCAAAAAATACGTATGTGATTGTTCAAGAATCTGAATTTTTATCCGATGAATTACGGAATCGTTCGGATTTTATTGTTAATCAACTCATTTTTTCTGGAAGAAATGCAATTGAACTTTGCCATGATGGTAAAACCATCGATATTTTAGGAGATAAAGAAAATATTTATAGTTATTGTGAAGACAAAGGAATTGTAAGAAAAACAAATTATTTACGTTCAACAACAAAATTTGATGAATATGAATGGATTCGCTATCCGAATACGACACTAGATAATTTAAATTCCGCAACAAATAACATTACTGAAGAAGAACTTCTTGCTGGACCACAGTTAACAGATGAAGATTTGGAAAGACCTTTTGTTTCTTTACAAAATTCTTCATTAGGTGGAGGAGGGGTTATCACGGTAACCGTTTCTTCTTATGGTGATGGCGACACAACAAATTTTTATTTTCCAGATACAGGAGAAGTAAATGCTCCAGTTGGAACAACACGTGTACGCTATCAAAATGTAGATACGCGTGAAACAATGGCTGATTTAACACAAGAATGGGGAGTTCCTGCTAAAAACTTTACTAATTCTGAATTACAAAATGCAGATGTCATTCAAGTGCAATCTGTTCTTAATGGAAGTCTATACGAAACTTTTGATCGACTTTTAGGATGGGTTTGGGTTGATGGTGAACTTTTAAATTTTAAATTAGTAAAAGAAGGATATAGTCAGGTTCAATTTGGCGAAAGTCAAGCGATGTATAAAGGAGTGCTTTATACAGACTTTTTATACCATGCAGAACTTTATGCCAAGCGAAATGGATTAAAAATTCATGGAGAAGAAGATCCAACTTGGGATTATGAACATAATCGACCAAAGGAAGATGACAATGTATAAAGAAATTGCCAAGAAAATCCGTCAATATGAAACGATTGTGATTTTTAGACATAATCGACCAGACATGGATGCTTTGGGCTCACAATGGGGCTTAAAACACTTAATAGAGCAAAATTATAAAAATAAAAAGGTCTATGTTGTTGGAGATAGCAACAAATTTGATTTTTTAGGAAAGATGAATAAAGTTTCTGATGAAATGATTCAAAATAGTCTAGCGATTATTTTGGACGTTGCGGTTGCTGCGTTAATTAGTGATCAACGCTACATACTTGCAAAAGAAAGAATGGTTATCGATCATCATCAAAATGAATGTAATCTTAAAAATACTTCAATATATGTGGATACCAATGCCGCAGCAACTTGTGAAATGATTACGCAATTTGCTATAGAAAATCATTTAAAAATAACTCCTGAAAGTGCTACTGCACTTTATAGTGGTATTGTAACCGATAGTGGTCGGTTTTTATATCATGTACAACCAAAATTATTCCAAATAAGTGCAATTTTAATTCAAAGTGGTGCAAATGCAAAATGGATTTATAATAAATTATACCAAGAAACGGTAGAAGAGAAAAAAATGCGCGCCTATTTTACAACAAAATTTGAAATTAATGATGCTGGAGTGGCTTATTTGATGAATGATGAATCAGTATTTGATTTGTTTCCAGTTGATGTGGCTACGATTTCAAGAGGAATGGTCAATTGCATGGCCAATACAAAAGGTGTTGACATTTGGGCAAATTTTACTTATGATAAAGAGTCTAAAAAGGTTTTAGGCGAATTTCGATCTAAAGAAATCGAAATTGTTGAAATTGCTAAAAAATATGGAGGAGGCGGACACGCACTTGCTTGTGGTGCTACACTTGAAAATTTTGAAGTTGCGAAACAAGTTATAGCGGATTTTTCAAATTTATTGAAAGGAAAAAAGTGATATGAGTTTTGATTTGGTCTATCAAAAAATAAAAGATTATCAAACAATCATTATTTTTGGGCATAAACGTCCGGATGGTGATTGCTATGGTAGTCAAAATGGCTTAAAAGATATTATAAAATCAACTTTTCCCATGAAAAGTGTTTTCGTTGTGGGTGAAAAAGTAGATAACTTATCTTTTATAGGTCAAATGGATCAAATCGAAGATGATATTTTTCCTCAAGCACTAGCAATTGTTGTGGATACAGCAACGCGAGATCGCATTAGTGATTCTCGCTATAAACTTTGTAAAGAAATTATCAAAATCGATCATCACATTATTTTAGATAATTATGGAGATATTAATGTAGTAGAAGAACTCATTCCAGCCACTTGCCTTTTAATTACAAAATTTTTACTTTCTAATGAAGCATTAAAAATTTCTTTAAATGGAGCAACGGCTTTATATACTGGAACGATTACAGATACTGGGAATTTCCGTTATAGAGGAGTCAATGCAGAAACTTTTCACCTAGCAGGCGTCCTTTTAAATTATGGTGTGGATACAGAATGGATTGATCAAAACTTAAGTGTGCAATCCTTGCGTTCATTACGTTTAAAAAGTTATGTTTATCGTTCTTTTAAGGTGACCAAAAATGGCTTTGCTTATGCGGTTATTAATCGTATGATTATTAAATATTATAACGTTGGTTATGATGAAGCGGCTTCATTAGTTAATTTATTGGCCAATATCAAAGAATGTCCCGTATGGGCCTTGATTATACGTTATCCAAAAGATATTCGTGTTCGGATTCGCTCTAATGGGCCAAATATTAATAAATTGGCCGAAAAATATGATGGGGGAGGCCATCATAAGGCAGCAGGAGCTAGTTTAAAATCTTGGAGTAAAATGCGTCCTTTTGTAAAAGATGCTGATGCTTTAGTAAAAGAATATAAAGAAAGCCAAGATACATTTATAAAATAAAGAGAATTTTAATAAATTTTATTAAAAATCATTGAAAAAGTGACCAATATTATGATATCATTATCTAATGACGGAGGTGTTGAGTATGAGAGATAACTTTATTTTACGTTGCACAGAATGTGGAGAAGAAAATTATTTAGGAAATAAAAATAAACGTTTACATCCTGATCGTGTAGAAGTCAAAAAATATTGTCCTAGATGTAATAAAAAAACAGTGCATAAAGAAAAGAAATAATTCATGAAAATTGAAAAATTAGTATTAGGATCGTATCAAACAAATTGCTATGTTATATCTCATAACAAAATGGCTGTAGTCATTGATCCTGGTGCAAATGGAGAAATTATTGGCACCTTATTACAAAATAACGATTTAACATTAGAAGCGATATTTTTAACACATGGACATTATGATCATATTGGAGCCGTTGATTATTTATACAATTTGACAAAATGTAAAATTTATGCCCATATTGGTGATCAAGAATTAATGGATAAGGAAGCTTCAAAAAATATTTTAAACTTTCAAACACTAGAAATTCATGCACCGATTGAATATTTTTCAAAAGAATTTGAAAGTTTTACTATTTTGAAAGATATTGTTTTTGATGCTATTCATACACCAGGACATAGTGCGGGTTCTGTTGTTTATGTTTTACGAAACTATCTTCGTATCTTTTCAGGAGACACTTTATTTAAAGAGGGAATTGGAAGAGTTGATTTTCCAACTTCAAATAAAAAAGAAATGAAAGAATCGTTGAAATTACTAGCAACGTTTAAAGACAATTGTAAAGTTTTTCCCGGTCATGGTGAAGATACCACGATTGGCTATGAAAAAGAAAATAATATCTATTTTTAAGGTTTAAATTAAAAGCATTCACCTACAATAAATGTGGGTGATTTTTTTATGAAAGTAATCAATCAAATTGTGATATTATTTGTTTCGATTGTTTTATTTTTTTTTATGATTTTTATTCACCATTATTTAAATTTAAGTGAAATTGATTTTGATTATTTAATATCACAGTTGGGATTAAATTATTTTGATTCAAAGATTGGAAATTTCATTCTTTTATTTGTCTATTTCTTTTTATTTTTTGGTATCTTAGATTTTTTATATGATCGATTATTCATTGAAAGGTATTCAATTTTTCTTTATATTCTTTTATCGGTAATCATGGATGGCATTATTTATTTTATTATGTATTTAAATGTAGGGAAGTATTCCTTATTTGATGCAAAAACAGTGCTTAGCTTTTTTACAATTGTTTGTTTTTGCGTGATATTTAATTTATATTCTTTGTATTATCTTCATTATATACATAAAAAGAAGAAAAAAAATCAATCATTACCAGAGCCAATTACAACAATTTTTGACTAATACACAGGAACACATCTATTTCATATTGAAATCATCTTGATTTTTTAATATAATAGTAAAGGATAAGATAAAGGAGTGTTTTGAAATGATTATTGTAAACGATTTAACGCCAGGAGTATCCTTTACGTATGAAAATAATCTTTATTTAGTATTAGATATTCAACATAATAAAACGGCTATGAGAAAAATGGTTATTAAAGTGAAATCTAAAAATATGAGAACAGGTGCCATTACGGATCTAGCTTTTACCGGTGGAGATAAAATTGAAACCATTCATATTGATAAATCGCAAATGCAATATTTATATGATGATGGCGAATTTATTGTTTTTATGGATACAGAAACCTATGAACAAGTTTCACTAGATAAATCTAAATTGGCTTGGGAATTAAAATTTTTAAGACCAAATGAAGTTGTTGAAATTATTTCTTATAATGGAGAATTTTTAGGTATTAATTTACCTGCTAAAGTAGCTTTAAAAGTCACAAAAACAGAGCCGGGTGTTAAAGGGGATACCGCTACTCGAGCAATGAAAGATGCTACTTTAGAAACGGGTTTAGTCATTAAAGTTCCGTTGTTTGTTGAGCAAGATGAAGAGGTTTATGTTCGTACAGACACTGGGGCATATGATTCTAGAGCTTAAAAGAGGGAAACCTCTTTTTTTTATTTTTGTCATATTTAATTCAATAGAAGAATACAATAAAGTGACAAGAAAATAGGAGGTCGTATTTATGAATCGCCAAGTGGTGTCATTTCTTTCTTTATTTGGGCTAGTTTTGGTCTTATCGGTATATTATATTTTATTACCAACAAACTTATTTATCAATGTACCATCTACAGATAAAGAAGTGGGAACTATCATTAATCCAAGTCAAGATGTTTATTTTGAAACGCTATTTTATGAATTAGATGCAAAACATCAAGAAGTGATTGATGAAAATTTAGCAATTGTTGTTTCAAGTGAAGTCTCTAATCAACAAAAAGAAGTGGCTTTAAATGCAATTTTATCTGAAAAAGAAATCATTTCCTTAGAAAATACCTTGGTGGGTTTGATTAAAGAAGAAGGGTATAGTAATGTCTATGTAGAATATTTAGACAATTGCATTAAAGTTGTTGTCAAAGCCGAGGAAGTCACCAACGAACAAGCTGCAGCGATATTTACTATTGTTTTTGAAAATAGTGAAACCAATCTCATTCCAGAACTTGAAATCATCTCTTAAAACGTATGAAAATACGTTTTTTTATGTTATAATATATTCGGTGATAGTATGGATGAAAAAATTATTTTGCAAATTAGTGAAGATTTAGGAATTTCTAAAAAACAAGTCATTGCCGTTTTAAAATTATTAGAAGAAGAAAATACAATTCCTTTTATTGCGCGTTATCGTAAAGAAGCGACGGGTGGACTAGATGAAGTTCAAATCAATGAAATTCAAAAAGTTTATCAATATCAAATGGATTTGAAAAAACGCAAAGAAGATGTTTGTCGTTTAATTCAAGAAAAAGGAATGTTAACACCTGAATTACAAGCACAAATTGAAGCGGCAACAAAACTAGTTGAAGTGGAAGATTTATATCGACCTTATAAAGAAAAAAAGAAAACAAAAGCAACAGAAGCCATTGCCAAAGGTTTACAACCATTGGCCGATTATATTGCTTTACAAGCAAACGATAGTCAAGTAGCAAAAGAAGCTGAAAAATATATCACAGAAGAAATTAAAACGGCTGATGAAGCAATTGAAAACGCTTTATATATTATTGCAGAAAATATTAGTGATGATTCATCCATTCGAAAATGGCTTAGAAGTTTTATTACTCATTTTGGTTTCTTAACGAGTAAAGTTAAAAAGAAAAATCCAGATGAAAAAGAAGTTTATAAAATGTATTATGAATATAAAGAATTAGTCAGCCAAATTAAGCCTCATCGAATTCTTGCTTTAAATAGGGGAGAGAATGAAAATGTTTTAACGCTTTCATTTGAATATGATGAAGATGAAGTGCAACGTTATATTACTAAAAAATGGGTTCATTCAGAAAATGAAGAAATTAAAAAATGTTATGATATTGCTATCAAGGATAGTTTAAAACGGCTTATTAAACCAAGTGTAGAACGAGAAATTTGGTCGGATTTGATGGATCAAGCAAGTGTAGTTGCAATTGACGTATTTGGAAAAAATGCAAAACAATTATTCATGCAAGCACCCATTAAAAATAAAATGGTTTTAGGAGTAGACCCGGCTTATCGAACAGGGTGTAAATTGGCTGTTGTTGATCATACAGGTAAATTTATCGATAAAGCGGTGGCTTATCCTCATGAACCACATAACCAATATCAACAAGGACTCGATATTGTTCGCCAATTAATTAAAAAATATCATGTTGAAATTATTGCAATTGGGAATGGAACCGCCTCAAGAGAAACCGAAAAATGGATTGCAGAAGCGATTTCAACCATTGATTATAAAATTAGTTATGCTTTGGTCAGTGAAGCCGGAGCTTCTGTTTATAGTGCAAGTGAGGAAGCTAGAAAAGAATTTCCTGATTTTCATGTAGAAGAAAGAAGTGCAATTAGTATTGCGAGACGTATCATTGATCCTTTAGCAGAACTAGTTAAAATTGATCCAAAAAGTATTGGGGTAGGGCAATATCAGCATGATGTTTCACAAAAAAAATTAGATGAAGAATTAAACTTTGTTGTAACCACAGCTGTTAACCAAGTTGGTGTGGATGCCAATACGGCTAGTGTAGCTTTACTAAAATATGTTTCGGGAGTAACTAATAGTGTGGCAACCAATATTGTTGCAAAAAGAGATAGCATAGGTAAATTTCAAAATCGAGAACAATTGCATGGAATTTCACGCTTTACAGATAAAATTTATCAACAAGCTATTGGATTTTTAAGAGTAAAAGATGGAGATAATCCATTAGACGCAACAGCTATTCACCCAGAAAGCTATCCAATCGCCCAAGCGATATTAAAAGATTGCCAATTAGAAATGAACCAATTGGAGTCAGAAGAAGCTAAGGAAAGAATTAAAAACATTAATGTAAAAAAATATATGGAAGAGTATCATGTGGATGAATATACTTTAAAAGATATTATTCAAGCATTAGTTGCACCTAATTTGGATCCAAGAGATGAATTTTCTAAACCGTTATTAAAATCGGATGTTTTATCAATTGAAGATTTAAAACCAAACATGCAATTAGAAGGAACTGTGCGTAACATCATTGATTTTGGAGCCTTTGTGGATATTGGTGTAAAATATGATGGTCTTGTTCATATTTCAAAAATTACAAAACGGTTTATCAAGCATCCACTTGAAGTTTTACATGTAGGTCAAATTGTAACCGTTTGGGTTTTGGATGTGGATTTAAATCGTAAAAGAATTTCTTTAACAATGATTAATCCCAATGAGTAAACTATTCATCAAATAGTTTACTTTTTTATTTGAATGTTTTCCTATAATTTTAATTTTCGATTAATTAGTTAACATAACATACATTATGCGAAATAAAAAAGAAATCAAAAAAATAGAGTTTTTAATCATCTATGTTCTCTATTTTTTTCCGTAATCCTTTGGGATAATGATTTTTTAATTGATACCCGACTTGTTTAACCCACCCTAAGGGTAAATTTTTATAAGTAACAATTTGATATCCTTTTCCTTCTTTTAAATATTGAATGCACTCCCCTGCAATGTATTTCTGAGCTTGCTCTTTTGTTAAGGCGATACAATGATTTGAGTGTTGATGATACATTGCAAATGCATGATTGGGTATAAAACGATTATTTTTTATTTCTCCTAATGATAATCCATATCTTAAAAACTTTATTCTCTCTAATGAAGGAATATCAAAATCCGCATAATAATAATGGTCATCCCAATTTACAATTTTATTTTTATCATAAGAAAATTGAAAATCGTTTAAAAATTGAATGACTGCAGGATGAATGTTTTTTTTCATTTTTAATTGCTCTTTTTTTTGTAAATTGTCTTTAACTCCCCTTTTTTGAATTAAAGCAATAAAATGCCCCTCCCCTTTGTAATGATTGGGGTGTAATCGAATGGCACCTTCTATTCCAATTGATGGCAAAAAATCTTCTTTTAAAGGTATTTTAATTAAATTACAATCACTATGTTCTTTTAAAAAAATTTGTATCACATCTTCATTTTCTTCTTTTGAAAAAGAACAAGTGCTATATAAGAGAATTCCTTCTCTATTCAGCATTTCATAGGCATCTTCTAATAAGGATAGTTGCATCTTTTGGCATTGTAAAACTTTTTCCATTGACCAATCCGTGATAGCAAATTCATTTTTCCGAAACATGCCACTCCCCGAACATGGCGCATCTAAAATAATTTTATCAAAGAAGGATAAAAATTTTTGCTTATATTTTTTTGAATCATCTTGAAGGACAATGATTTGTTTGCAACCACATTTTTCCATGTTTGAAGATAAAATTTGTGCACGTATGGGATGAATATCATTACTAATTAATAATCCTTTATCTTGCATCAAATTGATGGCATGAAAACTTTTGCCTCCAGGTGCCGCGCACATATCTAAAACCTTATCCCCTGCTCTAGGATTTAATAGTTCAACGGCCATCATGGCTGAAGGTTCTTGGATATAATATGCTCCGGCCTCAAATAATATGGATTTTCCAAGTAAAGAGATTTCTTTATTGTAGTAGTATCCATCTTTAACATAGGGATGAAAAGGAAACAAAAAATTATCAAATAATTCGTTCACATTTTTAACTTTTAATGTATTTATACGAAAGGCAGTTTGATTGGGTAATTGTAATGAATCTAAAAGGCTTTCTACTTCTTTTTGATCTAAAAACTGCATTAAATGTGTTTTGAAATTCATTTACTCCCCTCCCTATTTTTATTTACGTTTTGTATTTAATATACATAATTTACATATTGTATTTTATTTACAAAATGTTCAATATGTACATAATATTAATTTTTAAATAAAATTTTTTGGATGCCATTTTGAATAATATTAATTTGTTCTTCATTAAGATAGATTGCTGTTTTAGGCTTTACTTTTTTATTGATGCTATCAATATTAAAAATTCTTATTTTATCGATTGAATGGATTTGATTAATTACAGCAATACTATTTTTTAATGACTGAATTCCCTCAATTTTACCTAAATAAACATCACTATTCGGATTCAATTTTCCTCTTGATGTCTTAATTGGAATCACAGTAATAATAGGATTATAAAAAGGTGAATCATGAATGGCAACGCCATAGTGTCGTCCACTGAATTCATGACCCACATTCATTCCATAATCAATTTCAAAGATTTGCCATGCACAAACATCTAAACGTACTTTATATTGCTTAAGATTCCAATAATTCAGTAAACGACCAATCCATTGTACTTTCTTTACTTCATCCTTAAAATTTTGTGTATTAATATTTTTTTTCATATGCTCACCTATACTATAATAGTTTAAAAAATTCAAAAATCTTTTTTAATTAACTTTGATTTTACTACTTTTAATAAATAAGTGATACTTAATAATAGAATGACGCTAATAAGTGTCCAAGCAAAAATTGGGGCCATTAATACTGATGTTTGTTGAGCTAGACGCATGGCATTGCCAATACCATACCCTGTAGATCCTGAAATAATTTCCGCCATAATTTCTACTTTTAATGCTAAACCAAACGTTGCAGTCATGCCCACAGCAATATAATTAAAAGCAAGTGGAAAATAAACCTTTCTTACATTGTACAAAATGGATTTGCTTTCAATTCTTGTTGCATCAATTAATTGCTTATCAATATTTGTAATTCCACCTACTACAGCGTCATAAAGTCCTGGAAAACAAATAAAAATAACAACTAAAACAGGAGCATAATCATAATTAACCATCACAATAAATAAAAATAAAAATGATGCAGTAGGAATAGCTTTTAAAGCTGTAACCAAAGGAGAAAATGTCAAATGAAATTTTTTAAAAATTCCTCCAAAAATGCCAAAAATAATAGCCATAACCAATGCAAAAAGGAATCCGATGGTCGCTTTGAATAAGGTATATGCAATGCATTTATAAGTATAAGTATCTTTTAACAACAATCCAAATTCTTGAATGGTATCAATAGGACTTGGAAAAATTAATTTTCTTTCTTGAACGATAGCAGAAACTAAAAACCATAACAAAATAAAGATTACAATGCCCAACAATCCATAGAATAACTCTTTTTTATAACCGTTACCATTCTTTTTCATAATAATATTTATTTAAAGTGGCTTCAGCTCCAAAAAGAGCAATAAAAGCATCGATATCCTCTTTAATATCTAAGGCATATTCAAATCCTAAACCTAATCGGTTTCCTAAACTCATCACATTTTTGGCCATTTGTGCACCAATTCCATATTTTGCTGCAGCTTCTTGTTGGTCTAGTTTTGATATGCCTTGATAAATTAAATCAGGATTTTCAATTCCAGCATGGATATCTTTTTGTAGATTTGTCGCAAATGCTTCTAATAATTTAGCATCAATTCCTTTTTTAACAAAAATAGAAGCTTGCGTTAATAATTTATCTTGAGTTGCTTCTTTATATTTTTGTTGAATGTCAATAATTGTAGTTTTTAAATAAGTATTGCATTCTTGATTTGTCAAAATATTTGTTAAAATGGGTTCGGCAACAAAAACATAATCGGCATCTTCGGCACCATTTGTTGTTTTACCAGAGCACAAACATTTTCCTGATTCTTGGACATTGGTTACATAAGTAATATTTGTAAAATTAGGGTATAAAAACTTAAATAGTTTATCAGGAGTTTGATTTTGACCAAATAAAACAATCTTATCATCCGCATCTATCGTTTGATCATCATCATTTCCAGTTCCAACTAAATAGAAATTGCCAAATGTAATCGTAGCTAAAATTTGATAAGGTGCATCTGCATCTTTAATAGCATTTAAACCACTTAAAGTATCGATGACAACGATGTCATTACCATTTTGAGTCATACCCGATAAAATATTAGCAGGAGTGCCATTGGTTGTATAATTTTCATTGGTAGCATAATTATAAAAGGCAACTGCTGGAGCCCCCGTTGGCGAAATAATTGTTAATTCATCAGCATTTTTTTTAGAACATCCAGCTAAAATTGTAATCAATAAAAGTGGTATTATTTTCTTTAATTTCATTTTAATTCCTCGTTTCTTTATTTTAATTGATCAATAATGGATTCACCTAAATCCGTTTTTTGTACAGAAAAAATATCTGCTAAAGTAGATGAAACTGTAGCAAATGAAAAAACATCCGGTAAAATGCCCGTTTCTTTAAAAGCTTTACTATAGATAAGCAAAGGAACTTTTTCTCTAGTATGATCTGTGCCACGATAAGTTGGGTCATTTCCATGATCGGCACAAATCATTAAAATATCCCTTTCGGTCAATAATTCTTTCATCTGTCCTAAATAGACATCAAAATCTTCAATTGCTTTTCCATAACCAATTGGGTCTCGACGATGCCCATATTCCATATCAAAATCGACTAAATTGACAAAACAAAGACCATTAAAATCTTCTTTCATCACTTCAAGTGTTTTTAAACAACCATCTTGGTTATTTTTAATTCTAGTTGATTTTGTTATTCCTTCATTATCGAATATATCAGCAATTTTTCCTATACCGATGACATCATAATGCGCATCTTTTAAGTGATTGAGCATGGTCGGTGCAAATGGTTTTAAAGCATAGTCATGTCGATTTGAAGTTCGTTTAAAATTAGAAGCATTCGTTCCAACAAAAGGACGTGCAATAATTCTACCAATTTTATATTTTTCATCTTTGGTAATTTCTCTAGCAATTTCACACATGTGATAAAGCTCTTTTAAAGGAATAACATCTTCATGTGCTGCAATTTGTAAAACAGAATCGCTAGAAGTATAAACAATTGCTGCTTTTGTTTTCATTTGTTCTTCACCAAGTTCTTGAATAATTTTTGTTCCGCTAGCAGCACAATTTCCAATAATTTTCCGATTCCATTTCTTTTCAAGTAAATCGATTAATTCTTTTGGAAATCCTGTTTCAGTAAAAGTTTTAAAGGGTTTTGTTACTAAAAGTCCCATAATTTCATAATGACCTGTTAATGTATCTTTCCCCAAACTTGCTTCATTCATTGCTAAGGCATAGGCATGATCAAGTGGAGTGTCTATCTTTGATATTGGGCAGATCCGATCAATTCCTAAAGATCGCAAATTTGGAATCTTTAAAGGAATGGTATCATCAATATGTTTTAATGTATTAGAATTAAAGTCATTGTAGTCAGCTGCATCTTTTGCATTACCGATACCAAGTGAATCTAAAACAATCACAAAGGCTCTTTTAAATTGGTGGTTCATACTTTCCCTCCTTTTTTATTAGTATAGCACCAAAAGTAAAAAAAATATAGTCTATGCCTATAAAAAAAGAATAGAATATCTATTCTTTTTCTTCTAAATCTTTAAAATATTCAAGATAATTTTCTTTAATTTTTTGGTTAGAAAGATGCGTATAAATTTGAGTAGTAGAAATATCTTGATGTCCTAGCATTTCTTGAATCGAACGCATATCAGCGCCATTTTCTAATAGATGAGTGGCAAAAGTGTGTCGTAAAGTATGTGGACTAATCTTTTTTTTGATTTTTGCTTTTTTAGCTAAATTTACAATAACGGTATAGATATAATTTCTTGTTAAAGGTTCCCCTATTTTATTTGTAAAAACATAATTTGAGGTTCGATATTTTAAAATTTGTGGGCGAATCCTTTCTAAATAGGGTTGTAAAACGACTTTTAAAAGATCTCCACAATAAATAATTTTTTCTTTACTTCCCTTTGTAAAACAACGAATATACCCTTCATTAAAGTTGATTTGATCAAAGGTTAATTGAATTAATTCAGAAACTCGTAAACCACTACAATACATCACTAAAATCATGGTTTGATTTCTTTTTTCAAAAATCGTGTTTTTGGATGCTTGTAATAAAGCTTGGATTTCCTCTAATTTTAAAACAGTTGGAAAAGTTTTTTTCCTTTTTTTGTATTCTAAATCTTCAATATGAAAATTTAGCAATTGTTGATTTTTAAGTAAAAATTTATAATACCCCTTTAAAACCGTAATATAATGATTGTATGTCGTTTCTGTTCCTTTCAATTGAGCAAAAAAAGATTGAATTTGCTCCAAAGTTGCCTTTTGTAAAGAAACATTCCATTTTTTTAAAAGGAAATTTTGAAAAATGTTGAGTTCAGTTACATAATTCGCAATGGTTTTTGTACTTAAACCTTTTTGTAGAATTAAATATTGCTCATAGGCTTGTAAAGTGTCCTTTTTCATTCTTTTTTCCTCAAAGCATCTTTTGCTTTCATAAATATATTTTGCCCTGCAATTTGATTTAAACGACTAATCAATTCACCACTTTGATTTTTCTTTATTTTTAATAAATCGTAGATATCCATTTGCTCATAATATTGTTGCATTGGAATTAAGTCACTTAAAGATACCCCAATTAATCGAATTTTTTCTTTTAAAGCCAAATCTAATAATTTTAATGCTTCAATGTAAATTTTATCTTCATCATTTGTCGGAACAATCATTTTTTTGCTTTTATTTTTTAAGACAAACTCGCTATTTTTTAAAGAAATTGTAATCGTATAGCCAAGCATTTTTAATTCTTTTAGACGAGAAGCCACATTTTTACAAAGAGGATAAAGCTCTTGCTTAATAATTTCTTCATCATCACTATCAAAGGGAAGTGTATGTGAATGACCTACACTTTTAGGCATATTTTCTTTGGGTTCAATTTGTGAAATTCCTTTTCCTAAAGCATGATCAATATATTCTTGATAATGACTTCCTAAAATGTTTTTAATCTCGGCATCGGTTTCATTTTTAACTAAATCACCTATCGTTAGAATTTCTTTTTCTTTTAATTTTCTTGCACTAGCTTTTCCAATGCCATACATATTTTCAATAGGCAAAGGCCAAATAATTTGAGGAACATCCTTTTTTTTAATAAAAGTAATCCCCATTGGTTTTCGATAATCACTAGCCATTTTGGCCAAAAATTTATTATAGGAAACCCCTATTGAACAGGGAATATGCATTTTTTCATAAATTTCTTTTTGTAAATCTTGAAAATATTTTTGAGGATGCTCAATTTTTAAATGACTCATATCAATATAACATTCATCGATACTTGCCGTTTCTAATAAGGGATATCTTTGCCTTAAAAAGTTAAAAATCTCATCACTGACGGCGGAATAATAAGCATAATCTCCCACAAAAAAATAAGCATTTGGACAAAGTTGTTTGGCTTGATAATAGGGCATTGTCGTATAAATTCCCTTTTTTTTAGCTTCATAGGATGCAGCAGAAACAATACTACGATTGGTTTTTCCACTAATAATAATTTCTTTTCCCTTTAAAAAGGGATTGCGTCGAACTTCACAACTAGCAAAAAAGGAATTCATATCAATATGGACAATAATTGGCATCTTATTTTCCTTCTTTTAATGTAATTGAAATCCAAGGGATTTTACGATATTTCACATTTGCAGCAGCCAACATTTTTTTAGCCGCTTGGTCGCTTTCAGTACCATTATATTTATCATCGCAATACACAATTTCTTTAATCCCACTTTGAATGATTGCTTTAACACATTCATGACATGGAAAAAGAGAGACATAAAGCGTACACCCTTGTAAATCTTTTGTACTGTTCAAAATAGCATTTAATTCAGCATGAACAACATAAGGATATTTGGTTTCATTCATTGAACCTGTTTTTCCCCAAGGGAAAACATGGTCATCACAACCATAAGGGAAACCATTATACCCCACGCCGACGATTCTTTTATTACTAGAAACAATACAAGTTCCTACCTTGGTATTTGGGTCTTTACTTCGCATAGCGCTCAATAAAGCGACACCCATAAAATATTGATCCCAACTAATTGGTTTATCCATTTTGTTCACTCCTTGATTGTTTTTAAAGCATTGATAAAATCTTGAGGTAAAGGGGCTGTAAAAGTCATTTTTTGATTGGATTTTGGATGAATAAAAGTCAATTGATGTGCATGTAATAACTGTTTTGAAGCATAAGCGATTTGATTATTTTCGCCATATAAAGGGTCATTGACAATGGGATGGTGAATAAAATCCATATGCACACGAATTTGATGGGTTCTTCCAGTTTTTAAGATGCATTTTAATAAAGTAAAATGTGCATATTGTTTAATGACTTCAAATTCTGTAATCGCCAATTTTCCATTTTCTTTAACCACTGCATTTTTTAGACGATTATTTTTATCCCTACCAATCAATGTCTTGATAATTCCTTTTTGAGATTCTAAAATTCCCTTTACTAAACAAATATATTCTCGATACATCGTATGATCTTTTAATTGATTCGTCAAAAATTGATGGGCAGCATCATTTTTAGCTACGACTAACAAACCACTCGTATCTTTATCTAAACGATGAACGATTCCAGGTCTAAAAACACCATTAATCGTTGAAAGATTCTTTAAATGATAAAGTAATGCATTTACTAAGGTATGATTTGGATGCCCAGCACTGGGATGAACAACCATATTGGCCGCTTTATTGATGACGGCTACATCATCATCTTCATAGATGATATCAATGGGAATATTTTCTGCTTTTACATCTAAAGCTTCTTCTTTTTTAAAATAAATAACAATCTCATCATTGAAACAAACTTTATAAGCATTTTTTTCGTTATGTTGATTGACTAATACATATCCCTCTTTGATATGTGTTTGTAAAAAACTTCGAGATAAATCCGGATACTCATTTGCTAAAAATTGATCTAATCTTTTTCCAACTTCCTTTTCTTCTACTTTTAAAATATCATATTCTAAATCATTGTAGTCCATCATGTTGCTCTTCCTTATTTTCTTCTATGCTAACACTAGCCATTTCTTCTTCATTTTTTTCTTGAAGCGTTGGTTGCGTCGTCTTCTTTTTTGACTCTGGCATAAAAAAGGAATAGATGATTAATGCAATACAAGATAAAGTTACGCAAATATCAGCAAAATTGAAAGTTGGAAACTCTCCTCCAAAAATAAAGAAACATAAGAAATCTGTCACTTTTTGAGCAAATAATCGATCGATTAAGTTTCCAAAAGCACCAGCCAATAAAACCAATAATATGGTCACTAAAATCCAATCTTTTGGCTTATGTTTAATTAAATAATATTCGATGGCTACACAAGCAAGAATACTAAAAATCGTTAATAACCATGTCTGTCCTTCAAAAATGGAAGCAGCTGCACCAGTATTATAAATTAACTTAATGTAAAAGAAATTTTCAATGACTGGGACATATTCACCTACTTCAAAATAAGTGCGAAAAATAAATTTGGTCACCTGGTCAATGACAATCAATAAAATAGCAAGAACTTGGAATTTTAAAAAGATCGTCGATAACTTTTGTTTCATAATTATTCATCCTTTAAAACATGATAGCAACGATCACATAGATTGCCTTCATGAATTTCACTTCTATCTACTTTATTCCAGCAACGTTCACATTTTACTCCATCATAGACAGCTACACGAACTGATATTGTTGTATATTGATCTAAATTTTGTGTGTTTTCTGCAATATTGACTTTAGAAACAATTAAAATTTGTTGCCAAGTTTTTTCATCAATTGTTTTAATAAATTGAAGCATTTCAGGATTATTTGACGAAATCGTTACTGCAGCATCTAAAGAAGAACCAATTTCTTTTAAACTTCTTTTTTCTTCTAAAGCTTTTAACACATCACTACGAATCATTAATAATTGTTCGTAGTCTTTTAAGTATTTTTCACAATCTAGAGTTTGTAAAACATCTGCTTTTTTGTATTTTTCTAAATGAACAGATTCTTTTTTCTTTCCTACAAAATGATCATAAATTTCTTCTGCCGTATGAGGAATAATCGGTGCTAATAATAAAACTAAAGATTCAACAATATGATAAATGACTGTTTGCACTTGTCGACGTCTTAAACTATCTTTTGCATCACAATATAAAATATCTTTAGCAACATCTAAATAAAAGCCACTTAAATGAATGGTTAAAAAGTTGACAATGGATGTTAAAACAGTATTGAATTGATATTGACGATAAGCATCCATGCATTGATCAATGCATTTATTTAATAATGCTAAAATACAAGAATCTAAAAACGTAAATGTTTTTACATGATTTTGATTATCGTTGAAATCCGATAAATTTCCAAGCATAAATTTAAATTTATTGCGGATGTTTTTATACATTTCTGCGGCTTGTTGAATAATGTTTTCACTAATACGGATATCTTCTTGATAATTGGAGCTGGCAACCCATAAACGTAAAATGTCTGCTCCATATTTTTGAATTAAAAGATTTGGATCTAATGTGTTTTTTAATGATTTGGACATTTTTCTGCCTTCCCCATCTAAAATAAATCCATGAGAAACGACATTTTTATAAGGTGCATGTCCATTAATCGCAGTTCCAATGATCAAAGAAGAATTAAACCATCCCCGATATTGATCAAATCCTTCTAAATATAAATCAGCAGGATAAGTATGGTATGCTTTTTCAAATACGGCTAAACTGCTTGATCCACTATCGAACCAGACATCCATAATATCGGTTTCTTTAATAAATCCATCATTTGGAGATAAAGGATTGTGATAATTGTCTGGAAGTAACTCTTTGGCCGATAAGTCATGCCAAACATTAGGTCCTTTTTCATAAAATAGCTTTACAATGTGATCAAAAACCTCTTTTTCAATAATTGGTGAATGATCTTCATTGTAAATTACAGGAATAGGAACTCCCCAATTTCTTTGACGAGAAATACACCAATCCATACGATCTTTAATCATATTGTGCATTCTTACTTCTCCCCAAGAAGGATACCATTTTACATTTTTGATTTCATCTAATAAAACATCTCTAATTTTATCAATGGAAGCAAACCATTGTGGAGTTGCTCGATAAATTAAAGGTTTTTTAGTTCTCCAATCGTGAGGATAACTATGGACAAATTGGCTAACTTTTAATAAAGCATGACATTGCTTTAATTTTTCTATGACAATTGCATTTCCTTCTTCGTAAAAATGATGGGCTAAATCAGGTCCTACATCTTCTGTATAATAACCTTTTTCATCAACTGGACAATAAGGAGGTAGATGATATAAAATGCCAACATTAAAATCATCATCCCCATGACCAGGTGCTGTATGAACACAACCAGTACCACTATCTTCTGTAACATGTTCTCCTAAAATAATCGGTGAAAGACGATCATAAAAAGGATGCTTTGTTGTAATTCCTTCTAATTCAGCACCTTTAAATTCTTTTAATAATTGCACATTTTCAAAATTTAATTCCTCTTTTAATCCATCCATTAAATGCTTAGAAACAATAAATTTTCCTTTATTGGTTTGATATAAACCATAATTCATTTTGGGATTTAAGCAAATTGCTAAATTGGAAGGAATGGTCCAAGGGGTTGTTGTCCAAATAATAAAGGAAGTTTGGTTATCTAAAAGATTTTTTCCATCAACAACTTGAAAAGAAACATAAATACTATAAGATTGAACATCATAGTATTCAATTTCAGCTTCTGCTAGGGCCGTTTGACTCGATGGAGACCAAAATACCGTTTTTAATCCTTTATAAATATATCCCTTTAAAGCCATAGTAGCAAAAACTTCAATTTGTTTGGCCACAAAATCTTTGTTTTTAGTCAAATAAGGATGGTCTAAGTCACCTAAAACACCTAAACGGCGAATTTGTTCTCTTTGAATAGAAACTTGTTCATCAGCAAATTGAGAGCATTTTTCACAAAAATCAGTAACACTTAAGTTTTTCACACTTAAACCCTTTTTTTGTAATGCCACTTCAATAGGCATGCCATGGGTATCCCAACCATGAATTAAGGGGGAATAATAACCTTCCATCGATTTAAAACGAACAACAATATCTTTTAATGTTTTATTTAAAGCATGTCCTACATGCATGTTTCCATTTGCATAAGGAGGACCATCATGTAAATAAAATGCTTTTGAGCGATCATTAGAATCTAAAATTGCCTGATTGAGATTAAGTTGTTGCCATCTTTTTTGAAAATCAGGTTCTTTTTTTGGCAAATTTCCTCTCATTTCAAAATCTGTTTTTGGTAAATTTAAAGTATCTTTATAATCCATTTTCTCACCTCTTAAAAATAAAAACGTCCCAGAACATTCTAAGGACGTTTGATTACGCGGTACCACCTTAGTTCATACAAAAATTGTATGCCCTCTTCCATCCATAACGAGGATGAACCGTCTTTCTTACTTTCGTTCAGATTGCCACTCCAAAGGGATAAATATATTGATCATTCCTATTTTTCACCAACCAATAGGTCTCTACTTAATGATAGAATATATTGTTGTCTTTTTCCTTGTGTTTAGCATATCTTAACATATTTTTTTTATATTGTAAATATAAAACGCGAAAATCCACTATTGTGCGTGAGGAGAAAAAAGATAGACCCTCTTTTCAATTTTTTTAACTTCTCCATTTAAGGCAAAACATACTCCATTTAAAAAATCACAGATTCGTCTTGCTTCACTTTTTTCAATATCCAATAAAGAAACGATAATGGTTTGATGATTTAATAATTCATTTGCTAATAGCTCAACCTCAGAAAAAGTAAGTGGTTTATAAATTTTAGGAGTAATTCCTGTTTTTGCATTTAAGCTATTTTCTTCCATTCCTGATTTTTTTTCAATTTCCTTTTCTGGATTTGTAATTAATGTTGCAGAAGAGGTTTTAGGTGTATTAACTTGATCTTTATCAACAATCGTTGTGGTCTCAAATACACTATTTTCTTTAGTAGGAAATAAAAAATTTCTTAATTTACCCATTTTCATCACCTTTAATTTATTATAACAAAAAAATTAAAGACTTTCATCAATGAATATCGATAAATATAGCATCTACACCAATTAAGATAATGCTATGCCATGAAAGTTCAAATAATGTTGTTGTGACAACTTTATTTTTTAAAAAAGTGGGTGTTTTTGTAGGCGTGATTAAAATAGTAAGAATTTTCCCGTTTTTTAAATCAATATTCAAATCGTTAAGATAGCCAATTTTTTCACCAGTTTGAATATCATAAACGATTTTATTTTTTAATTCCGAAAATTCCACGCAAGATCACCCATATTAAAATATGTTAGAATCTTTTTTTTAGTTCTTGAATTGCGCTTTTTTCAAGGCGTGAAACTTGAGCTTGCGAAATGGATAGTTCATTTGCTATTTCAAATTGAGTTAGACCATCATAATAACGTTTTTGAATAATTTTCTTTTGTAAATGAGATAATTGTTGAATTCCTTCTTTTAAAGTGGCATAATTTGCGATTTTATCGCTATAATTAACATCATCACTTAATTGATCAATAATCGAGATGGATTCACCATTTTCCGAATAAATCGGATCAAAAATAGAAACTACCGTATTAATTGAATTCATTGCTTCAAAGATTTCTTTTTCTTCTAAATGTAATAAATTGGCTAATTCTTCAACGGATGGTTCTTTGCTATATTGCGCTAAGTATGCTTCTTTACATTTTAAAACTTTATAAGCAACATCTTTAATTTGTCTAGAAATTTTTAATGGTGTGCTATCTCTTAAATAGCGTTTAATTTCACCAAGAATCATCGGAATGGCATAAGTAGAAAAACTAACGTCCATTTCTAAATTAAAATTATCAATAGCTTTAATTAAACCGATGCAGCCAATTTGAAAAACGTCATTAATATCAATACGTGAGGGAATATTACATTTTTTTAAAACGCTTAAAACTAATTTTAAATTGCCCATCACTAATTTTTCTTTTGCTTGTGTATTTCCATTTTTATATTCCAATAAATACTTTTTACAATTTTTTTTGCTTAAAACAGGTATTTTTGCCGTATCTAAACCCGTTATAGTCACTTTTTGCTGCATAAAAAAACCTCCTAATATTGAACTGAACCCAATTTAGTTCACAGGAAAAGAAAAAGCCTTCTATCGTATACTTACGGTAGGAGGTTTTCTTTATGGCAAGTAAAGGACAAAAGTTTAAGAAATATCCATCTGAATTAAAGAATAAGATACTCAAAGAGTATTTAGATGGCCTTGGTGGGGAATGTTCCCTAGCTAAAAAATATGGTATTCCTAGAGAGACAATCAAAAATTGGATTAGGAAATTTGAAAATGGAATTGATGTAAGAACA
>OLIW01000601.1_pt1 | contig 38914 bp, 27 predicted proteins | sample 1601321 | NCBI WGS metagenome assembly OLIW01 (sample SAMEA2452114, study PRJEB22498) | human gut metagenome
CTGCACCGTTATTCAGCATATTACCGTCAAGGTCGTAGCTTACAGAATTGCCGTTGAACGAAACCAGTCTGTTATTGGTGTCATATTGGAAGGAAACATCAGGCGCAGAGGTGATGTTGCCGGCAGCGTCGTAAGTAAAGGTTTCAGAAGATATTACCACGTCATCGCTCAGCTGCTTGATTGTCCTGCCTGTTACTCTGCCTAAACTATCATAAGCATAACATATTCCGATTAAATCCGCAAGTACTCAACAAAAAAACAGCCGCACTTATGTGCGGCTGATAATATAAATCATTATTGATTTTCTATATAACTGTACAATATCCAAATATTCTTCTCCAGCATCAATTTTGATTTATTCAAGCACTCTAGATTGAACTAACCAATAAATATCAGTCGTTACTTCCCAAGTTCAACCATAATAAGAATTTGAACTACATTTTTTAAGAAAACACAAAAGTTTATATGATAAGCTAAATTATTTTATTGCACTAGATAATAATATAAAATAAAAATTAAGATAATTACCACAAAACTCCGCACCCAACGTGTGGATGCGGAGGAAGTATAATTTATTCAATAATACGATATAACAATGCACATTCTATGTCATTATACATAAATTTAAAATTTTCATGCTCACTATCAATATTTTTCGTTGTAATCATCCATTCCACTTGAAATGGCCAATTGCCCGTTTTATTCCAAGCATTTTCTTCTGGATCTTCTGAATATGTTAAGTTTTCACTTATCAAGAATGTAGAACTACTTTTTATTTTATATAGCTTATGGCCGTATTCATATTTACAATCAAATTTGAGTACTCTTATATATTCACCACAAATCAGAAAATCAACAACTAAGTTTTCCTGTTCTATAGTAAACAAATAATCATATTCATCATAAAGCGGCTCTTTTTTTCGAGCGTCCTCAATACTATAACTATAGCCATAGAAGAGCGCCCCGCACGATGTACAAATAAGAGACAACAATAAAATAAGCAGTATGCATTTTATTTTCATAATAACCCTCATATTATTAAACCTCATTTTTAATTATTGAATTTCCTTACCCAAACGCTGGAGTCATCGATCCTAATTGCTGTATAAAGTCGGCAGCGGCGGGTGCGGCTGCGATCAAAACCTGTGGTGCATAGGCTACCGCAACGCTTACCAGTGCTACGGCTGCTTTTGCCAAATAGTGTATTTCGCTGTCTAAAGAAACAGTAACGGTCGGTAAGTATTCGTCCTCTGGCTTGTATTCAAGTGAAATTATGCTAGCCTCAGAATATACTCCCAGCTGATATTTTACACCGTATGTCCAACTTCCATCTCGCGCATAGGCAGAAAGGCCAACACCTAACCTGTCTCCATCGGCGTAAGCACCAACGCTTGCAGCAATATCTGTCCAGGGAAGTGTTAATTCCGGGGTTACAACTTCATGAATTGCATATCCAGAATCAACGTCTATATCCGATTCAACATTTGTTTCAATCGGAATAGCAAATGAAACATCCACATGTAACTTTACAGTGAAACCTCCAAACAATATATCAATATAATTGTCTGTCGCATATACTTCCTCAGTCAAACTAATACCCCAAGATTGCAAAAGCTTATATAGAGCATTATTCGTACTTTCCATGTAAGAGTTAATGTAATATATACGATCAATCGTATTATCAGTTTCGGTATCGTTTTCTCTTTCCGAACTCAGCCCAAACGGGTCAACAAAGGAAACAGGATTGCCGTTGGCATAGGCGTAGCGGTTAAGGGTTATGGCACTAGAGAGCTTTCCGGCAACGACATCCGCGTTTATGAAGCGCTTCATATCGGGCGAATAATAGCGCGCCCTCATATAGATGAGTCCGGTTTTGTCGGTTATTACGCCGTCCCGGCCGTTATAGCCGAAGATGATGGGCGTTGAGCCTGTTCTCGTTGTAAGCCTGCCATAGGTATCATATGCGAAGGTGTCGGTAATATTTCCGCTTATATCAGTTATTGCTGCTGTGCTGCCCCGGCAGTCAAAGTGATAGGTCTTAAATTCGCTGCCTGTTTCCTCGCCTATTAACCCTCTGCCATACACATACTTTGTAACCGTGCCGCCGCTTGTCTTCATAAGCAGCTTGCTCAGCTTGCAGTTATTATTGTAAGTGTATGCCGTATCTTCCTCAAGGCAAAGATCGCGTATCCTTATATCCTCTGCGTTGTACGTATAAGTGTGGCCGCCCGCAGTAATCAGTCTGTTTGCTGAATCGTAAGTGTATGTGTCTGCACCGTTATTCAGCATATTACCGTCAAGGTCGTAGCTTACAGAATTGCCGTTAAACGAAACCAAGGGGTTATTCCGCTTCCTGATAATTCAGACTGTGATAAGTATAATGTATTTTGACATAATTTACAAGCATAAATATAACGCCAGCCGTGCCCTAAAGCGCGGCTGGCGTTTACAACGTAGTTTTTTATGAAAGATCCTGTATCATTGCTTTTATGAAGAATACAATGAAAGTAATAACAAAGGCTAAAATTGGAACAGACACTATACCGATCAGTATTTTGAGTATCAGCGGCATTCTTTTCTTGCCTTGCTTTTCACCGGCTTTTGCCTCTGCCCCGCTTTTTTCAGCTTCAAGCTGTCCGCTTTCTGTTGGTTGGGTTAAAACGCCCCGGTACCCTCCGGCGGTCATTTCATATTCCCGCAGTGCGCGCTTCCTTTCCTTTCGGATTTCGGATTTGCTGGGCCCTCTCTCCAATTTAGGCGAGGTTGTATTTCCATGCTCATCGCAATTAATCCCATATTTTTTACAGTAATAATACTGAACAAAATTAATATGAGCCAATGCCGGAATGAATATCATCAAAATAGTAATTATTGTCATTACCGTATATTGCGTGCTTATGCTCGCATGGGCACGCATCAATCGAGATGAATGCATTCCCAGCACTGCGAAAACTGGAATTAACTCTCCAAAAACAGTCGATATTATAAGAGCCGTTTTAGTTTTACCCTTTTCTTTTATCCAAGCAAAAACCCCTTTATGTACACAAAGAATAATTGCGATAACATAAATCAAAGAGAAAAGCAGATAAAAGCCCAAGATCCATAAAAAGAAATCAAAACTCAAAAACGGAGTGGTCGCAGCTAGATTAAATGAAGCAACGAATATCCACATAAGAGAAGATAGCATAAATCCCAAAATACCATTTACTAGAAATCGCAGCTCAAATGTTTTTTTTGTTCGCTTACTTTGAACTGTCAAAACAAATATCCAATATAGCAAACTCCATACTGCTATGGATACAAGCGGAAATAACGACTTCCAATTTATCCCATTGTATTTTATTGACACTATACATATTACAGCCATGATAAATGGAATGATAATACTGCACCAATAGAACCTCCGCAGATTATTCAGCGATAAATATTTTTTAGTATCAAGATATACTAAATCACACGCTTTCTCTCTCATCTATGACCTCCTAAATCTTATGCAAACAGACCTGAAAAGAAACCTCCTACAGCACTGCCTACGTCTTCAAAGAAATCCGTTGTTGCATCCCAAACATCGCTAGCAGTATCACTAATCCATTCACCTGCATCTTCCACAAAATCCGTAGTTGCATCCCACACGTCACTAACAGTATCTGCAATCCATTCACCTGTATCTTCCACAAAATCTGTCGTTGCATTCCAAACATTAGCAGCAATATCTGGAAGATCCTCGACAATCCAATCCGCAGCTGCCGCAGCTCCGTCCTTTACCCAATCGACAACAGATTTACCTCCAAGAAATTCGAGATCTGCATTTACAAGCCAATTAAGGCCTTCCCCGAAAACATATCCTGCGCCACCACCGATAAGGGTTCCGACAACCGGAATTGGAATTAATGAGCCGACCGCTGAACCAATAGAAGTAGAAATCGCAGTAATACCAGCTCCAAAACTAGTGTCAACAATAGCGTCTGAAACAATTTTCTGTGTTCTTGTTCCATTCTCTATGTTTTCTGTAACGCCCATACCTGTATCCCATGCAATCGAAAAAACAGAAGCGACATCACCAGCAATATCGATCACTTTACCAGCAGTAGAGAGCCCTTTTGCAAATTTAGACGAAGTCCCAATCGCGTCATCCAAATGAGCAAGTTTTCTACTTGTCTTGAGTAGCCAATTTTTTCGAGAAATTTTCTTCGGCTTTTTAACAGATAATATACTGTTATACTTATGTTTGTATATAGTACGGCGCAACCAATCTATACCTTCTATAAGAGCTTCTGCACCAGGAAAGAAGATATCTGACCAATTTGGAGTTAAACTGAATATCTCTCCTCTTTCAGGGCTCAGTCCAAACGGATCGGTTAAGGAAACAGGATTGCCGTTGGCATAGGCGTAGCGGTTAAGGGTTATGGCTTTCGAGAGCTTTCCGGCAACGACATCAGCGTTTATAAAGCGCTTCATATCGGGCGAATAATAGCGTGCCCTCATATAGATGAGTCCGGTTTTGTCGGTTATTACGCCGTCCCGGCCGTTATAGCCGAAGATGATGGGCGTTGAGCCTGTTCTCGTTGTAAGCCTGCCATAGGTATCATATGCGAAGGTGTCGGTAATATTTCCGCTTATATCAGTTATTGCTGCTGTGCTGCCCCGGCAGTCAAAGTGATAGGTCTTAAATTCGCTGCCTGTTTCCTCGCCTATTAACCCTCTGCCATACACATACTTTGTAACCGTGCCGCCGCTTGTCTTCATAAGCAGCTTGCTCAGCTTGCAGTTATTATTGTAAGTGTATGCCGTATCTTCCTCAAGGCAAAGATCGCGTATCCTTATATCCTCTGCGTTGTACGTATAAGTGTGGCCGCCCGCAGTAATCAGTCTGTTTGCTGAATCGTAAGTGTATGTGTCTGCACCGTTATTCAGCATATTACCGTCAAGGTCGTAGCTTACAGAATTGCCGTTGAACGAAACCAGTCTGTTATTGGTGTCATATTGGAAGGAAACATCAGGCGCAGAGGTGATGTTGCCGGCAGCGTCGTAAGTAAAGGTTTCAGAAGATATTACCACGTCATCGCTCAGCTGCTTGATTGTCCTGCCTGTTACTCTGCCTAAACTATCATAAGCGTAACATATTTTGGTTGAATTTGCAAGTATTTTTTCTTCAGTAATCCTAGACAAATCATCGTAAATATACTCGAATCCTGTTATAATAACTCCGCCAGAGGTCTTTTCTGCTGTAGAAGTCACTCTCTGCTTGTTATCATAAACAGTTGTCGTTACGCTGCCATCAGGCTTAGTTACTCCTACCACACGGTTATTCACGTCATAAGTATATGCTGTGACGCGGTTTGCCCAGTCTGTTACACTAGTCAAATTGCGGTTGGCATCATACGCATAATTTACAGCGGTGTTATCCGGATATACAATGCGTATCAGATTTCCCACTGCGTCATACTCATAGCCAATCGTCTTGCCATAGGTATCTGTATAGCTTGTTACACGGTTGAGCGCATCATAAGTTCTGGTAATAGTACCATGGCTGTCGGTGACAGTCAGCACGTTTCCATTGGCGTCGTAAGTATAGCTTACCGAACCCTCCGGCGACGAATAACCGGTAATTCTGCCCATCGCGTCATAAAAGAACTGATGAATCTGTCCGCGCGCGTTTGTCAGCTTTTTACGGATATTCAGCTCGTTATAGGTATAGGATACCGTACCGCCCGAAACCGTGCTTTCAGAAATGAGCCTGCCCATATCGTCATAGGTGTAATTGGTAGCACCGCCAAGAGGACCGGCAAGACGAGTCGTATTGCCAAGCAAATCGTATGCCGCCGTGCTTGTATTGTTTAACGCATCACGGACTGAGGTGTTCTGACCGCGGGAGTTATAACTAAACTCTGTACAATGATTCATTGAATCAGTAACACTCTCCACCTGGCCAAGCGCAGTGTAAGTGTAAGTGGTAACCTTACCCATAGCATCTGTAACGGTAAGGGGCAGATTGAGGCAGTTATAAACCGTCTCGCTGATGGTGTTGCCTTTGGCGTCAGTGGTCTTAATTACATTACCGTTGCCATCGTAAACGGTAGTGAATACGTTACCCCGAGCATCAGTAATGGTAGTTCTTCTGCCAAGCGCATCATAGCCATAATGAATTGTGTTGTTAAGTGCATCCTTGACAGAAATACACTGATTTAGGCAGTTATAGGTATAAGTTGTGACTTGATTAAGCGCATTTTTAACCGTAAGCAGATTGTTATTTGCATCATAGGTATATGTGATTACATTGTTCTTCGCGTCAGTTGCGGTAAGTCTGTTGCCGAAAGCGTCATAGGTATAAGTTTTCGTATTACCCAGCGCATCAGTTTCTGAAAGAAGATCTCCGGAAGCAGAGTATACATATACAGTAGTTCCAGCAACAGCATTTGTGACTTTGACCACTTTGGACATAGCATTGTACTCATACGAAGTGGTATTGCCATCATCATCAGTGACAGAAAGAACGTTGCCTATGTTGTCATAAGTCTTGATAACAACCGCACCCTTGGGATTAGTTTCCTTTACCATGTTGCCAACCGTATCATACTCATACTGAACAACAGCGCCGTCAGCGAATCTCTTGGAGATTACTCTTCCACCGTCATCATAAGTGATGTTAGTGACGTTATTATCCTGGTCAGTAATCTTCACCACTCTGTCCTCTCCATCAAACTCATAGCAAATGGTATTACCGTCAGGTAGAGTAATTACGTCATTCTTCATATTTCCGTTGTAGGAATACTCAGTCTTGTTGCCGTTAGCATCGGTAATTGAAGTCTTCTGATAGTTGCCGTCATAAGTGTTCACGATAGTTTTGCCGTTGGCGTCAATGGTACGAAGCAGGTTGCCGCTTAAGTCGTAAACGTACTCCGTCACTTTATTGTCCGCATCAGTCTTAGCAATCATCTGGCCAATAGTATTGTGAGCATACATGGTAGTATTGCCCATAGCATCGGTCTGGGATTTAAGCAGCCCGCCCTCATAGGAATAGGCAATCGCATTTTTGTTTCCAACCTTTTTGGTCGCAGGCATTCCATTTATATCATAGGTATACAGTGTAACCGTTCCTCGAATGTCAGTATACTGAGTCATTTGATTACGGCTATTATAGACGAAGGTCTCCTCAGGAACGACACCGTTAACTGCAGGATATTGAATCTTTATTACATTTCCTGCTGCATCATAAGTAAAATAAGTCTTATTACCATTTCTATCAGTAACTTCAACAGGTTTATTAAAACTGTTGTATACTTTAATTACAGAATTGCACTTTGCATCAGTTTCTGTAATCACGTTATAATGCTCGTCATACTCATACGTCTTGGTGTTGCCGTTTTCATCAGTGTATTTAACCAAAAGACCATTGCAATCATACTCACGATAGCTCTGCTTACCGTTTCGGTTGGTAGTGGTACGTTTATCATCATCATAACTGAATACGGACTTAATAGAACCAGGAATTGCATCCTTTTGTTCCACTACACGTCCATAGTCATCATAGGTATTTTCAAAGTAACAAATGCCCTTTGAATCAATACCAGATTTTATTCTGCCATCCTCGTCATAAGCATATGTGAGCGTATTGCCGTTTACATCGCATATTGCCGTAAGAAGATTACCATTATAAGTAAACGTCGCCTCTCTTGAAGCATCATCATAAACACGTATGACTTTACAAGTAGAATCCTTTTCAAGATATATCTTCTTGCCAGATACTCCATCTGTAATAGTAATCAAAGTATCAGAATATGATATAAGGGTTTCAAATCCCTGATGATCTACAATCTTTGCCAGGTCACCGTTTGAATCGTAATATTCAGTTCTAGCAGAATTACAATCAATAATATATGGATACTGACAAGAGCAATCCACTGTCAATACATAGCCATTTTTGTTGGCGCTGCAGCAAGTAAATCTTGTGCCGCAATCACTTTCGGCAATATAACGAGAATAGGTGGAAGGATTACTGTATACCAATGCTTCACATTCATTTAACTCGATATGCTTCTCATAATTGTGATACCAACCTGAGCCGAAAACCCCGCAGGCTAACTTTGTAGAATCATAATGCGCTACCAGATTAAGGCCCTGACCACCGTATAAAGACATAATTGTGTTATTAAGCGTATGTGCGCCGGTATATACGTCCACAGGATCTGCAAAGGTACTGCCGTCCACCTTATTTATAGGAGTTTCCTCTGCAGGGCACAATGCCGTTTGTTTCACGACAATTTCACAGCAGGAACATATTCCGCTGCCATCCATCGCAGTTGCGTAAATATATGCCCGGCCTGCAGCTTTTGCCGTTACAAGTCCAGTATTTGCATTTACCGTAGCAACTGATGTTTTACTGCTGCTCCAGCGAATTCTCCTTGTTGTGGCATCAATAGGACAAATAGTAGCACTCAAACGGTGCGTATTTCCTTTATAGAGAACCAGATAAGTACGGCTTAGTATAATATCTTCCACACAAATAGGTTCAGTAACGGTAAGATCGCATGTGCCAACAATACCGCTGCCGTCTTGGGCAGTAGCGTAAATTACTGTAGTTCCTGTCTGTTTCGCATAAACAAGCCCGCTGACAGAATTAACCGTTGCGACAGAAGGGTCGCCGCTGCTCCATGTCACACACTTGTTTGTTGCATTCTCAGGGCACACTATTGCATGAAAATACTCCGATTTTCCAACAATCATTGTTTTTGTGTCAGGTGAAATACAAATAGAAGTGACAAGTTTATCCCCGATAACGCTTACATAACAAGAGTCACTCTCACAGCTTCCGTCCATCGAAGTTGCCGTAATTCTTGCTGAACCTTTAGAAACAGCAGTTATTACGCCATTATTTACCGTCGCAACATTACTATTCGAACTTGTCCAATTTAAGCTTTTATTGCTTGCGTTATTAGGGCAAACAGTGGCATAAAGTGTTGCGCACTGCCCTTCCTCCAGAGAAAGGCTTGTTCGATTAAGCGTTACAGAAGTAACTAATACCTTATTATTCACCGTTACTGTCAAATAATCATTGCAGCCGCTTCCGTCGGTTGCAGTTGCATATATCCTTGTAGTACCCACAGCTTTTGCGTAAATATATCCACTGGATGCATTCACACTTGCAACCGAAGGATTGGAACTATGCCACGTCACATCTTTGCAGTCAGCATTAGAGGGACAGACCTCAGCCTTTGCAGAATAATACCAGCTGCCAACTTTTAAAGTAATTGACTTGGGAGATACATTAACTGAATTTACACAGATCATAATATCCCTCCTATTTAAAACATTTTATCAATAATAACCTGTTCGTTTCGGACAAGGTTAAGGTTAAAGGTGGTTACATCACCTCTACCATTTTCGATTGGATGACACTCTCTTCCGTACTGCCAAACAGCAATTTCATTTCTTATAAGACCTGATGGTGCGTAAGGTACCCAATTATCAGGATGAATGAGGTGAGAGGTTGTAATACCATTATAATCCTCTATAGTAGGGGCCACTGCCCAGATTAAGCTCTTCTTGAAAACATCCTTAGCGTTCTGCATACCTCGGCTAAATTCGCGGTCAAATATAAATTTTGCATCGGTATTCGCCTTGAATCCAGGGGTATAACCTTCAACAATAAGGGATTCCGCAAAACCCCTCAAAAAATTATCGCTAATTGGTTCATCTTCGTTAATCTCAAGGAAAACAGCTGTTCCCTCAGGGATACCCAGTTCAAGCGCCCGAATATCTATCGCCTTAGCCAAGAATGCTCCCTGTTCCTCACTCTGCTTTTCATTGTCATCGGTATAAATTGCAGCAATCTTGCATCCCTTACTGTGAATAAAATTAATTTCCTCTTTAGTAAGGCAATTATCTCCGACAAGATATCTGCCGTAAAAATTAGGATAGATTTTGTTGCGGACCACCCACTCAAACTCTTCTATGTTATTCTGAAGAAGTTCGTTTGCCTGGGTTCTAGAATCAACTCCGAAGAGGAGCCTATCCACACTATTAGCCACAGCGGGCTCAGTTATAGAAGTCTGAGCTATATCAACATCAGCTTCAACATTTATAGTTCTGGTTCTATAAGCATTAATACATGCCATAATTTTTTCTTCCTTTCGCTAATTAAAATTTGTTTTTCTTTGCAGCTGCACGCATAGCTTATACCTTTACCGTGACAACTATTGTCACATTTAAACTTCTATTTCCAAAAAATCCAGCTGATTTATTTTGACATCTTCAATACGTTCATTTAATTAAAAATTTTTTATGATGATAGAGAAAAAAACTACACACTTCATATGAAGTAATGTATAAACTGGCACGCATAATATCCGCTAAAGCCATTAATTGATAAGCATAATTATTTCAAAAGGATAAAAATACAAAAAACAGGTATTCAAAACTTTCTTTGAATACCTGTTTTTTCTTGTCTTCATTCCACCAAAAGGAAAACATCGAAAACAATGATTTTCGCGGCACTTTTCAAGCACCTTTCCTTTGCATCTTTGTTTTAACATAAAGAACTCTGAAAATCAAGTAGTTTCGATGTTTTTTTGACCAATTTTTTCAACTTTTTCGCAGCAAACAGGTTCTGTAATTGTTCCTTCTCCCTTCAAATTTATAGTTAGCTTAAGACCCTCTGTCACTCGAATATTCGAAACCAAATATCTAACCTTGTTTGGGGCTTTTCACAAAGGAGAATTTTTTACTTTCCTCATTCTTCCTTGTAAAGGATTTGATGTTTCTGTTAGAAGTGAAAAGTAAGAAAACCTTTTTCCGGCTTTATCTGAAACCTTTGCTGGAATCCGGAGAGCTTCAAATGACCCATCCCGAACAACCAAGTATTTCAACACAACGGTACATACGAGCTTCCCAGCAAAAGAAGCAAAACGCATATAATCATATAAATTTTGCCGCTTATTCTCTATAAGAATGGGCGGCTTTTTCTTGACTATACAACTGCAAGCAGCTTTATTAAAGCGGTAATCAAAGAAATCAATGTAGTGCTTCCTGCACATAATGTTTTTAGGGCAGATAGGAAACCTTTTTAGGTTTCTTGTTTTCACTCAAATCTTCCTCAATTTGTTTTAATATCTCGACAATGTCATCTTTTTCATTGATGTCACTTGTTGACAGAGCGTCTTTGATTGCTGCAATAAGTTCCACAGCATCGTTCTTAGTCCCCTCATTGATTGTCACTTGTGTAGATATATTCCCATCTACGTTACTCCCTACAACGACAGTCGAATAGTTTGCCGTAATATTACCAGATGTCGAGGGTTTGCCTTTTTCTTCTTCTCGTACAGTTTGTTCATAGCAATGCCGTAAAAATTCACTAATATGGTCTATAAGCGGATCAATTATATGCTTAATAAATTTTTGCATTTCATCATTAATAGTTGACTTTGCGCCTGTATAATGATAAGTACCATAAAGCCGGGTAAAATCGCCATCAAAATTTTCTATTGAATATGTTAAGAACTGATATTCAAGAGAGATTTCTTCGCTAACATCTGGACTAACTTCAAAAGGGTCTAACCAACCACGGGATTCAACTATTGCAGCTATATCGTAACTATGTGTATTTTTGCTCTTGATAAATTCTGCTATTATTTCATTGGAATTTATTACAGCCATAAAGCGTTTCAGGTTAGCATCGCATTGCGGATAATCTGTTCTGCTCAATCGACGAGCAACATTCCGAAAATTAGAGGAAATATTTTGAATCTCATAACTTGTATAACTCATTTAACAATCCTCCCACAATAAGGACAGTAAAAACCCGCTGTTATATCAGCTGGCATAAGTCCAATTTCTTTATTGCAGCAAGCAACTGTCACGATTTGCATATCATAATCTCGATTTTTGAATTTTACATCAGTGTCTACTTTATGGACAGGTGGAGTTTTGACTTTTATATATTTTGATTTTATTCCCTTAAATGCATCAGCGATCATTTGCTCTTCCTCTGCCAATGCAATTTTTTCCGCTTCTTTTACGACTTCTTCCGGCCCAAAAGTATTTAGGGATTCTGAAATTCCACAAATGGGGCAACAAATATCATCTTCTAACTCATCGTTCAAATATGCACAATCAATTTTAAATCTACTTTTACATCTTTCACATTGTAATGTAACCAATCCGTTTTCATCGGATTGCAAAGGATTGCAAAGTGGCTCCACCAATGGTACCCATATTCATATCACTCCTGACTTGTTATTGTGCAATATTTTTTTAGATTTTCCTCTACATATTCCGCCACCATTGTAACCATTGCGCTGTCGTCGTTATCACGATAATAGCTATCAAACGCTTCGTAGTACCGTTTGCGGTCGGTAAACTTCACGTTGATTGGCGGATAACCATTCTGCATGAGAAACAGGTTCATAATTAACCGCCCTGTACGACCGTTGCCGTCCACAAACGGGTGGATTCCCTCAAATTTTAGATGGAATAATGCTACGCTTTCAATCGGGTGCAGCTTTTTCTTTGCAAATTCGTTGATTAAATTTTCCATCATTTCCGGGACGACTGTCGGTTCCGGCGGCGTATGGTATGCTCCCATAATGCGTACTGGTATGCGGCGATAGATTCCCCGATCTTCCGGCCTGTCCATCAAAACCAAAGTATGAATCTGTTTGATGATAGCTTCGGAGAACGGAACTTTATTCTTTACAAGTTCCTGAACGTAGAGAAATGCGTCTTTGTGTCCGACAGCCTCCAAATGGTCTTTCAAAGGCTTTCTGTCTATGGTAACGCCCTCTAAAACAAGAGCGGTTTCCTGCAAAGTTAAGGTGTTTCCCTCAATCGCATTAGAGTTATAGGTGTATTCTACAAGGAATTCATCTTGTAGGCGCTTCAATTCGCCGGCGGTCAAGGGTCTGCGACTATCTAATTGTTCCTTTAGGCTATCAATACGGGAGAATAGCGGTACATATTGTTCCGAAACAGACTTGTGACGCAACTTACGGCCGTCAACAGGTTTCACAGCATTTACAGGAATAAAGTATGTCCGGCCTTTTTGAACAACGCCCTCTATTTTTCCCTGTTGGCAGAGGATACGGACGCGTCGGTCTGATATGCCCCATTTTTCCGCCGCTTGTGTTACTTTCATATATTCCATGCGTTCACCGCCTACATATCATTTTTTATAGTATAACACATTATCGGAATAATATCAACACATCTATCAAGTTGTTTGCGATATATCATTCCGAATATACATAGCCGTCTGCCATCGCCATAGGCGGCTAAATCCATGTAAAGAAGGAAACCTCAAATGGCGAATTGCAAAGTTATCGCGGTGACGAACCAAAAGGGAGGCGTGGGCAAGACCACGACGACCGCAAATCTCGGTATCGGACTGGCGCAGGAAAACAAAATGGTTCTGCTGATCGACGCGGACACGCAGGCTTCTTTGACGCTTTCCATCGGGTACGCCAAGCCGGACGAACTGCCCGTTACGCTTGCAGATATTATGCAGGACGTGATTGACGATATCCCGATTCCTGACGGTCGCGGCATTCTGCACCACGGCGAGGGCGTTGATCTGCTGCCTGCAAACATTAAATTGTCGGGTATGGAAATCCGGCTCATAAACGCTATGAGCTGTGAAAGCGTGCTGCGGACATATATCAATGGGGTAAAGCTCCATTACGACTATATCCTCATTGACTGTATGCCTTCTGATAGGAAAGATGGCTGCGATGGAATAATTATGCTGTTGGCTTCCTCCAGTGAATTTAGCGTCATTACGCCAACCAATCCAGATTTATGCTATATTAGATACATAGCTTTTATGGCAACTCAAAACTGTAAAAACTTAAGCAATAAAAAGGAGGAACGATTATGGGAAAACGGCTGAGTGAGATTGAGAAGAAGGGAGTTGTGAAAAAGTATTCTGAAGGCATAGCTGCGGAACAATTGGCAACAGAATACTGCGTTAGCAGAAGCACCATATATAACTGGGTAAACCGTTATCAGACAAAAACGAATAATCCTATAAAAAATCACAAGGACTACCTGATACTGAATGCAAAATATGAGCGGACAAGAAAAATCAATGAAATACTATATAAGGCAAACTGTGCGCCAGATACTCCTACAGCAGTCCGCGTTGCAGCAATTCAAAAACTTTTGAACGAATATTCACTCACCATACTTTGCGAAGCTCTTAAAGTTTCTAAATCCTCATACTACACCATCATTGATGATAGCCACGAAACTATTTATACAAAAAAGAGGAAAGAATTAACGCCTATCATTACAGCTATCTTTAATGAAAGTTATCAAACAATAGGTTCTAAAAAAATCACCTCTATTTTGCAAACTCGCGGATACAAGATTTCTCAAAAACTGGTAGCTGATATTATGCAGAAAGAAGGATTGTTCAGTGTGCGCTCCGGTGCAAAAAAATTATATCTGCAAGGACAAAAAAGAAAGGAAAACATATTGCATCAGAAATTCACTGTAAGCCGTCCAAATGAAGTTTGGGTTAGTGATGTCACACAGTTTCGGTTTAAAAATCTTACATACTATGTATGCGTTGTATTGGATTTGTTTGCCCGAAAGGTGATTTCATTGAAAGTCTCCACTAAAAACAGCACACAACTTATAAAGTCAGCCTTTAAAGATGCGTACACGAAAAGACAACCTCAAGAAGGTCTTTTGTTTCACAGCGATCAAGGCTGCAATTTCACTTCAAAAACTTTCTGTCGTTATTTGGAATCTCTTGGGGTCAACCAGTCTTTTTCACGGAAAGGCACTCCCTATGATAACTCCGTCTGTGAAGCCTTCTTCAAAACCTTTAAGGAAGAAGAAATATACCGGCACATTTACCACTCTGTAGCAGAAATGAAAACATCAATAGAAAACTATATCCTACGGTATAACAATGAGCGACCTCATGTTTATTTAAAATATAAGACGCCAAACGAGATAGAAAACCGATATTTTAATGAGTATAAAATGGACAAACAATAGTCCAAAAGCAATGTTTTACATCTTTTTAGCAAGATTATTTTGGCTTTTTGATTTTATTGTCTAATTTCAAAATCCAGTCAATCCCTTTAAAATAAAGAATAATCCCCTGAAACTAGACATTACCAGTCTGTTTCAGGGGATCCATTCATCTGGAGGCGCCACCCAGATTTGAACTGGGGCATAAAGGTTTTGCAGACCTCTGCCTTACCACTTGGCTATGGCGCCGTTTTGGAGCGGAAGACGAGATTCGAACTCGCGACATTCGCCTTGGCAAGGCGACGCTCTACCACTGAGCCACTCCCGCATTGTGGTGCCTTCGGGCGGAATCGAACCACCGACACGAGGATTTTCAGTCCTCTGCTCTACCGACTGAGCTACAAAGGCATATATATGGCGATCCGAATGGGGCTCGAACCCACGACCTCTAGCGTGACAGGCTAGCGCTCTAACCAGCTGAGCTACCGGACCTAAAAAATATTGGTGGGCCTTCAGGGACTCGAACCCCGGACCAATCGGTTATGAGCCGACCGCTCTGACCAACTGAGCTAAAGGCCCTTAAAACAATGGTGACTCCGAGGGGAATTGAACCCCTGTTACCGCCGTGAAAGGGCGGTGTCTTAACCTCTTGACCACGGAGCCAAAAAAGAAAACCTATGCAAAATATGAAATTTCATTATTTATCCGTTTCAATTTTGCCTGCTTATTATAGCGCAAAATTTTCAGCATGTCAAATAAAAAATGATGATTTTAATTATATTATTTTCATATAAAATAATATTGCGGGATTTATGATTTTGATATATAATACACTTTGTTGCAGGATTTGGTTAGCGGGTCTTTACTACTCAGACGGAGTAAAATTATCCGCATAAATCAAATTAAGAATAGTAAAGTGTCTTGGTCTGAATCATTTATTATATTTTAGACCTGGATTGTTAAAAGAATATAATATCTATAAGATTGTATTAATATAATAAAATAACGGGGTGTAGCGCAGTTTGGTAGCGCGCTTGGTTTGGGACCAAGATGCCGCAGGTTCGAGTCCTGTCACCCCGACCAATCCGAGTGTCAGTATGGACACTCGGATTTTTTATTTGGTAAAGTGTTAATTATGAACATCCGCACTATGCGAGAACTTCGAAATTTAATTCGCATGCGGGGATTTTTTCTTTGCCAGAGTGTTAGCGCTCACGTTGAAGACGGCTTCTTTTTTGTAATCTTTTAGATCGTCGCTGTAAACTTTGTATAGTTTATGACGACTTTTTAGTAAAAACTGTTAGCCTGTTTACACCACATCGCGCTTTCTCTTCGTAAAAGTTGCGCCGCGCTTTCGTTGTTCGCTTGTAAACGCGCTTTAGGAGTTCACTATTTAGATTAACTATTTGCGGATGCAATTGCAGTGAATAGGAGTCATCTTTATATATAAAGTGTAGTTAGCAATATCTGGTACCACGTTGAAACAAAGTTAGTTTTGTTCTGGTTTAAATCGAGGCTTTCTGCCACAATAAATCCTTATTTTTATTACAGCAAGCTGAAATTTTATACAGTGAATAAAAGAATTTTTTATCTGCTAAATTTCCAAATAGGGAATTGCCAATTAGCAAATTAATTGATACTATATGTATAGTAAAGTTATATTTTGTATTTTAAATAATGCTCATTTTATATTATATTTGGGAAAGTTTAACAGCGAAAAGTATTTATATATAACGAATTGGGATTATGATTTCTAAATAGCGGTTTCATCAATAATTACTGTTTTTCTAGAGGTGTTATAAAAAACAAGATGCATTATCTTGTCGGAGCTTGGATGGCTTATGTGTTAGTGCAAACGCAAAATTATATTTTATTCTAGTGGCTTTCAGAATGCCTTTAAGATTATTGTTATTTTGCAATAGGGACGTTTAAATAAAAAATAGGAAAGGAGGATCAATGCTATGAGTAAAGAACTCGTAATATGTTCAATAAACATTTATTTAAGAAATGTGGTGTAATATATGAATAAAATAAAAAATTCACTAAAAAACGTGCATGATGGTATTTTGTATTCGAGCAAAATGTTTTTACTGTTATGGCAGAATGATAAAAAATATCTGCTATATCTAGTGCTGGATATTTTGGTTTCGTCAGCGTTGCCGTTTATAAATATGTACCTAGTTAAATATTCCGTGGAAATGCTTACTAACGGAGCCGATTACGTCAACTACATAAAGCTTGTAGTCGCTTTTATTGCGGCCTCTATTGTGTTCACCAATTTGCAGTCTTATTTTAACTATAAAAGAGATGTATGCGGAAATTTAATCGGAATAAAAATGTACAAGAATATTTATGAAAAAACCATTTATCTTGATTATGAGATGCTGCTGGATAAAAATATAATGGAGAAAAGAGAGCTGGCTCTTAAAGTTATTAACGACATGCGCGTTACTACATTTACGCAGGTGTTTAAAATTGTGGCCACAAATGTTATAGTCCTGATAGGGCTCGTAGCTGTTCTGTCAGCTATAGATTTTTGGATTATATTGATTGCGTTAGCTATAATACTTGTTAATACTGTTTCTACTGCTATACAAAATAAGCAGGAAATAAAGGTAAACAATGATTTTATTCCGCTTAACAGAAAAACAGCATATTTTTTTAATACGGGCGCCGATGCGTCTATTAATAAAGAGATACGCGTATATAACATGATGAATCCGCTTATTAAGATGTATGTGGGTATACAAAATGCCGTGCTTAAGCTTGTTCAGAAATCATTCAGAATATTTTTTGCCAACCGAACCGTTGCAAATCTATCAAACGCTTTGTTGGATTTGGCCATGTATATATTGCTTGGTTTAAAAGTATTAGTGACAAATACCATAACTGTGGGTGATTTTTCGCTTTATTTATCTACTATAAGAACCTTCAATTCGTCTGTACAGGGGCTTTTAACCTCATATCTGGATATACTCAACAGCGGGCAATATCTTAAGAACTATTTTGAATTTATGAATTTGCCAACTATGCTGGAAGACAAAAAAGAGGATATTCCTTTAGAACATTCGATGGTCTTTACCTTTGAAAACGTATCGTATAAATATCCTGAACAGGATATTTATGCCCTCAAAAATATAAACATGGAAATTAACGCTAGAGAAAAGCTGGCGGTTGTAGGGGAAAACGGCGCCGGAAAAACCACATTGGTCATGCTCCTAATGCGGATGGTTAATCCTACCGAAGGCAGAATACTGCTTAACGGAACGGATATCCGGCAGTTTTCAGCCAAAGAGTATTTTAAGCTGTTTTCTACTGTGTTTCAGGATTATAAACTGTTTGCATTTCAAATTAAGGATAATATCAGTTCTTTGGACGAAAATGACCGGGATGTTGAGCAGAAAGTCAATTTTGCGATTGATAAGGTTGGGTTGCGGGCTAAAATTGATTCTTTAAAAAACGGCATAAATACATATATCGATAAAATATATGAAAATGACGGTGTTCTGCTTTCGGGCGGCGAATCTCAGCGCGTTGCCATTGCTCAGGCTTTTTATAAAGACGCGCCTGTAATTATACTTGATGAGCCAACAGCATCGCTGGACGCGCGTGTGGAAGCCGAAATTTATACAAAATTTGATGAAATAACTGCCGATAAAACCGCTATATATATTACACACCGACTGGCCAGCATACGTTTTTGTGATAGAGCTGTGGTTCTGAAAGACGGGCAGCTACTTGATATCGGAAGCCATGCCGAGCTAATGCATAAGTGTCCGTACTATGCTGAGCTTTATAATATGCAGGCTCAGTTTTATGCTGATTCAGAGAATGAGGACGGCAAAAACGAGGAATAAAAATGAAGAAAATTCAGATAGCAATTATTGATAACGGTGTATATGCAGACCATGTTGCTTTTAGAAAAAATAAACCTATCATGGTAGAATTTGACCAAAAAATAAGCGGAGATAATAATGGCCATGGAACAGCAATATATAATATTGTAAAAAGAGTAAGTTCTTTTGCTGATATTATTAATTTCAATACCCTCAGTTTACAAGGAACTATACGATCATAAAGTATAAAATATGTGTCCTGCTGCGTTGCTTTCGCTCCATGTATGCCCGGTACATGTCGTTTCTGCGCGCTTTACTTCTGACTCTGAGAGCTCAAACGGAGAGAATTTCTTCATTTTCAAGGCAGACGAAGAAGCGTACCGGGGAGTACGCTGATTAAGGATAACGCGGAAAATGGAGAAATTATCCCGTTTTGAGGCGTGTAGTTCCTTGTAAACTGAGGGTATTAGCGATGTAAATAATGAGATTGAGCAACAATCCTTAATTTCATGTCTGTATAATATTTATAATTATTATCCGGAAATTAATATTATAAATATTAGCATGGGTGTCAATATAGTAGATGATGTTAATCAGTTACAAATAGTTTGTGAACATTTATCTGCTAGAGGTGTTATTATTGTATGTGCATTTGATAATGCCGGTTCAATTTCATACCCTGCTGCATTTGAGAATGTTATTGGGGTAACGAGCGATTTTAATTGTTATAGCATTGATGATTTTACATACTATGAGGATAATGTGGTAAATATTGGAGCTAAGGGCGGGCTGCAAAGATTAGCTTGGCATGATCCGCCATATATTTTTTTAAGCGGTAATAGTTTTGCATGTGCTCATGTTACGGTTCAAGTTGCAAATTTTATGAATGAAGGGGCAAATACGCTTTATGATATACTGAATAAATTTAAAGAAAAATCAATTATTATATACAGTAATTGTGATATAGTGGATAATAAAAAACCATTGTTCGACATAAACAAGGCAGTCCTTTTTCCTTTTAATAAAGAAATGCATAGTTTAATACAATTTAAAAATTTGCTGTCATTTGATATTATTGATGTTTATGATAGCAAGTATTCATTTAATATTGGCGCAACGACTGATCATATTATGAAAAGAAATGTGGACTCATACAAAATAAAAAGTATAAATTCTATTGATTGGGCGGCTTTTGATACTATTATTTTGGGGCATTTGGACAAGCTATCTTCTTTGATAAATAAAAATAAATATATCCAAGAAATTTTGGATGCAGTAATAGAACATGATAAACAAATTTTTGCGTTTGACAATTTATACCAAACAACAGATTATACTAAATTATATTGTCCAGTTATAACAAAAAAAGATTTACCTCCTAAGCGTGATGGTAAATTGTTTCGCATCTCTAAACCGGTTGTTGGTATATATGGAACTAGTTCTGTTCAGGGTAAATTTACTCTTCAATTAGAGTTGCGTAAACGCTTTTTAGATAACGGTTATGTAGTAGGACAAATTGGAACGGAGCCTCAAGCACAATTATTTGGCATGGATTATGCATTTCCAATGGGATATAATAGTTCTGTTTATTTAGATAATCATGAAATGATACAGTATCTCAATAATTCTATTAATGAGTTGTGTAAAAAAACTGTGATATTATAATAACTGGTTCACAGTCTTCTGTTTTGCCGTATGATATTGGCAATTTAAAGATGTTTCCATTGAAACAATATAGTTTTTTAATGGGAACACAGCCAGATGCTGTAATTTTGTGTGTGAATCCATTTGATGATGATGACTATATATTTAGGACAATAAATTTTCTTGAAGCCAGTGTTAATTGCAAAGTAATTGCGTTGTGTATGTTTCCTATGGATCAAAAGAATGATTGGACTGGTTTATATGGTCAAAAAACAGTATTACCCCTGGAAAAATTTAATTTATTACAAAGGAGATTTGTAGAAAAATATAAAATACCAATATATTTATTAAGTAACGAAAGTGATATGAATATATTATTTGAACAAGTAGTAAATTACTTTTCATCATAAATCATTCAAGAGGAATATTCTAAAAGATATAATTGAGGTAGCATATGTTAAATGTTGCAATTTTTTGCCTCAAAAGTATTGTTAATATATTTCGCTCTAAATTGGCAAGTAATCCACTATGTAAATTTTTATTTGTTTATGAAGGACGATATCCTAATATTTTACAAGACGAATATCAATATGATAAAACCAAAGACTGGAATTATTATTTTCTAAAAGAAAACAAAATAGATTTAACTGTAGTATATTATTGGAACTATCTTATACCTGAAGATATTGTAAATAAGTACAATGTATACAATTTGCATCCATCACTACTGCCCAAATATAGAGGACCATATCCAATTTTATTTCAGCTATTGCATAATGAATCAATACTGGGATTAACTTTATATAAAATGGATAAGAATTTTGATACTGGAGTTATTTATTTGCAAGAACAATTCAGTATAGGACACAATTATCAATTAATAAATATTAAACTTTTTAGACTGGCTATTAAATTTTTAACTATATTAATTGATAATTTTGTAAAAGACACGATAATTCTTACACCTCAAAACGATGCTGAAGCGACATACTATTCCAAAAAGGATCTTAACAAATATATAGTAACGGAAGATTTTAATTTACATGAATTTCAGAGATTATCCAATATATTTAATTATTTTCCGCCATTTAGAGTTTTAATAGATTCTGAAATTCGTAATATAAAAGCCTATTATTTCAGACCAACGGCGGCTCGAAGGAGATTTGATTTATGTGATGCAACTGTTTACTTGGACCTTGAATGATCATAGGAATTTTTAAACTCAGAAACGGAATAATCCAACTTTCAGATTTCTATGCTTAAGCTATGCATAATAAATCAGTATTTACAGTCACCTTTATCCTCTTAAACTTTCCAATTCTGCTAAAGAAAGTTCTTTAACCAGTATTGCGTTTTTATTTGTATCCAGAGAATACTTTTCAACTTTTTTCAAAGCAACAAAATAATCCGTATCGCCTATAATTGTCTCTTTAGATGTACTGACAAGCACCAGCTTCCACTCCGATACCAACTTTCCATCAACTTTATACTCTAACTGTGGATTTTTAGGAAGTACAGTTTTGGTGCCCTCAGTTAAAGCTATTGCACCAAACGGACTGCCATCAGGTTTCCCATAAAACTTTGGTGTGGCGTTATAAGCATCACTCCAATCAACGCTTTCTTTTTTCCCTTTTAACTTATCAAATAATCCCATACTAAGACCTCCACAACTTCCAATTTGTAATTTTAATTATAGCACATTCTTATGAACTTTTCTATCGCTAAGGCTATGTAAAAGCGGCATCAGCTTCACGCTAATGCCGCAACGGGTTAGAGCATATTCAGTTTTTTAAGATAGCTGACACAATCCATACAGCCTTTGAAATAAACCTCTTTCAGCCCTAAACCTGCCATCTCATTTTTGTATTTCAGCACCTCGACCAAAGCGGTGCAATCCTCCTCGGACAGCTCGCAAGGTCTGTCTACATCAAGGACGGCTTTCACATTGGGATGCTGTTCGTAGAGCGTTTTTATCTGCTCCGTCAGCTCTTTATACCTTTTGTCGGAACGACAAAAGGCGCTTGTCTTACTGAGATAATCGAAAAAATCAGCATCGTATTCATCGAGAAATGTGCTGAAGCTCAAGCCCTTTGCCATCTAACCACCTCCGATTTTCATTTCACAGCCCTATTATACCGCCCCAAATAAGGCAATACAAATCTGCAAATTCCTTTATCGCTCACGATTTGCACATTTTCTCTCAGGCTGTTCCTCGGCTTGTTCTGGCTCTGCGTCAAGTACGGCAGGGTCTTTCTTATCCAGATTAAGCTCGATATTGAGAGCGTTCAGCCGTTCCGACTTTTCTTTCAGTTCTTCCTCAAAGGCAAATGGCTTTTGTACCTCGACTTTTGCGGTTTCAAGCTGCTCGATAGTTTCCGCCAGTTTAATCTGTGCGGCTTCCAACCGTGCGGGGAGCTTGGCAAGCTCGTTTTCAATTCGGGTCAGGTTTCCCAGAGGGTCAGAGCCTAATTCTACCTTGTATTTTGCCTGCCCGCAGAGGTTAAGGCAATAATGAGTACCCACCGTATCATAGAAAATCTCCATTTTGAAGCCACGATATGAGCCGATTTCGATAGGTGCGGACAAGGGATATTCCTTGCAAATCGCAAGGAGCATTTCACCTGCGGCGGCTTTTTCGGTGTAGCTGATACCACGCAATGTCATCGGACAGAACTTTTCCTCGCCCTGTGGTTTGTGCTGTTCGGCAAAAGCTGTGTCGGCTTCGTAGCAGACAATACGCTGCTCGTACTCTGCAATGGTCTGAGGGAAGTGTTTGAGTATCCTGTCCTCAAGGTCGTAACGCTCGGACAGATAACTCTGTTTCAGCACTTTGAGCTTGGATACCTGAATGTCTAAGTCCATTTTTTCCTTAAAACGCTCGTCACCTGTGGCAAGCATTTTGACCTCTGCAAAGGACAAAGCAACCTCGTCCACATCTTCGGCAGAACGGACAGGACTTTTGCTCGTCATTATCTGGGATATGAATTTCTGTTTGCTTTCTACCAACTGATAGAGATAAGCGTCAAAGGTCTGCTCGGTTACATAGCGGTAAACCTCAACCTCTGGGAACATATTTCCCTGTCTTTCAATACGCCCTTGCCGCTGTTCAAGGTCGCTCGGTCGCCACGGACAGTCCAGATTGTGAATGGCGATAAGCCTGTCCTGAACATTCGTGCCTGCGCCCATTTTTTGAGTAGAGCCTAACAATACACGGACTTCGCCGCTTCGTACCTTTGCGAACAGCTCTTTTTTCTGTGCGTCCGTAGTCGCTTCGTGAATAAACCGTATCTGCTCGGCGGGAATGCCACGGGCAACCAATTTCTCACGCACATCATCGTAGATGTTGAATGTGCCATCATTCTTCGGAGTGGAGAGGTCGCAAAACACAAGCTGCGTAGCTTTTGTGTCGGCATATTCCTCCCAGATACGGTACACATTGTCGATACAGGCGTTGACCTTGCTGTTCGGGTCATCTGGCAGCATCGGGTCAATCATTCTCTGGTCGAGAGCAAGGTTGCGCCCATCATTCGTGATTTTGAGCATATTATCAACATTCGGCTCAACAAGCCTTGCCCTGACTTTCTCAGCTCGGCTTGCAAGAGCAACTACCATTTCGGTCTGTATCTCGCTCGGCTTGGTCTTGATATTGTGGTAATTGACTTTCGGCACGGGGAGTTTTAACATATCGGCGGTTTGTATATCCGCTACCTCACGGAACATCAACATCAGCTCTGGCAGATTAAAAAACTTGGCAAAGCGTGTCTTGGCTCGGTAGTTTGTACCCTCTGGCGCAAGCTCCAGAGCAGTTACGGTTTCTCCAAAGGTAGAAGCCCAACTGTCAAAATGCTGCAAGCCGTTCCGCAGTAAGGTATCATACTGCAAATACCGTTGAACAGAATACAGCTCTACCATTGAATTGCTGATAGGCGTGCCTGTTGCGAATATTGTCCCTCGATTGCCTGTGATTTCGTCCAGATAACGGCATTTCATAAACAGGTCGCTTGATTTTTGAGCTTCGGTCTGGGCAATGCCGCCGACATTCCGCATTTTCGTGTAGAGATACAAGTTCTTGTAAAAATGGCTCTCATCAACAAAGAGCCTGTCAATGCCGAGCTGTTCAAAGTCGATTACCGTGTCCTTGCGCTTGGTATCGTTGAGCTTGTCGAGCTTTGCTTTTATCCCTTTTCGGGTTTTCATAAGCTGCTTGACCGTGAACTGTTCTCCTTTGTTTGCCTGCACATCATCAATACCACGCTCAATATCATCGAGCTGCTGTTCGAGCTGTTCCCGTTGCCGTTCAATGCTCATCGGGATTTTTTCAAACTGACTATGCCCGATAATGACCGCATCGTAATCGCCTGTGGCAATACGGGAACAGAACTTTTTGCGGTTTCCCGTTTCAAAATCCTGCTTTCGTGTCACAAGGATATTAGCACTCGGATACAGACGCAGATACTCAGAAGCCCATTGACCGACAAGATGATTTGGAACAACGAACATCGCTTTATTGCAAAGTCCGAGCCGCTTGCTTTCCTGTGCGGCGGCTACCATTTCAAAGGTTTTTCCCGCACCTACCTTGTGGGCAAGGAGCGTATTGCCGCCATAGAGAATATGAGCGATAGCGTTTACTTGGTGCGGTCTTAGGGTGATTTCTGGGCTGATGCCGCCGAAAGTAATATGACTTCCATCGTACTCACGGGGACGGACAGAATTAAAAGTGTCATTGTAATACCTGACAAGGCGGTTTCTCCGTTCTGGGTCTTTCCATATCCAATCCTGAAACGCCTGTTTGATTGCTTCCTGTTTTGCCTGTGCCGCCGTGGTTTCCTTTGCGTTGAATACGGCTTTTTTGTTTCCGTTCTCGTCATACACATAATCAAAAATACGGGTATCACGGAGATTTAGAGTATCCTCAATAATACGATAGGCGGAAGCCCTCTTTGTACCGTAGGTGCTGTCCGCCTTTACATTTCCGTAATCGGAACTCTTATTCTCAATAAACCAATCGCCGTTAATCAGGGTATATCTTACCCTGATACGGCTTTGTGCATAGCTTGACGGAGTTAAAAGCTCCATTACAAACCTTTGAATATCCTCCTGCGGTATCCAAGTCGTACCCAGACGGACAGAGATTTCAGCCGCCGACAGGTCTTGCGGTATGACCTGCTTTAAGGCTTGTGCGTTGACCGCAAACTCTGGATTTTCCTTTGCTGCGGCTTCGGCGGTTATGAGTTTGGCTCTTACATTGCCAGACAAATACTCATCGGCGGTTACATACTGTGCAGGCTCGCTTGCAGGGATACGGAAGATAACGCCCTGCAAGTCCTTAATGATTTCTTCTTTCGGTTTGCCTGTAAGCTGTTCCATATAGGGCAGGTCAACACGGGCTTTTTCACCGATAGACAAGGCAAGAGCTTCGCTTGCAGTTTCAACGGAAGTGATTTCACGGTGGGGCTTTATCGTCCTTTTCGTGAACATATCCGCTTTTCTTTTGAAATTACCCTCATCGTCAAGCACCTCCAGAGAACACAAAAGGAAGTAACTCTCGTCCGATGCAAAAGCGAGATAGTTTCCTCGGTTATTGATTAGTCCGTACTGCTTCGTAAAGCTGTCATACAAACGGTTTAGATTTTCCTGTTCGGTGTGTATCAAATCATCTGGGTAATCCTCGGTCTGATACTCTATGAGCTTTCTCACGCAATCACGGATTTGGATTAGTCCCTTGATACGGTTTTCTGCGGTAATAGACGCCGCCGCAGGGGTCATACGGTCATCTTCTCTGAAATAAACCTTTCCGTCCACCAACGCATACGAGAAGTTTCGCACATTCGGGTCGGCGGGAATAGAAGCGTCCTGCCCGTCAGAGATTTCATCAAGCTCGTTTTCGTACTCTGGGATTTCTCCCTGAATGTTCTGAACAGCGTTATGAAGCAGCTCCGACAAAGGTATATCCTGATAGGCTTTGCAGGCGGAGTCAAAACCAAAGCGTGTGCTTTCCATTTTCATCTCGCCTAAAATCATCTCTGGGTGCTGCACAAAATAGCTGTTCATCATAATACCGTTCTCATCGGTATCAAGGTGTACCCAATCTGGCTCTGTGTCAATCACTCGGTCACGCTTCTGCAAAAAGAGAATGTCGCTCGTAACCTCTGTGCCTGCGTTTGCTCGGAAAGTGTTATCAGGCAGTCGGATAGCTCCGAGCAGCTCGGCTCTCTGCGCAATATACTTGCGTATTTCGGGGCTTGCCTTATCCATTGTTCCCTTAGAGGTAATGAACGCAACAACACCGCCTGCACGAACTTTATCAAGAGCCTTTGCGAAAAAATAATCGTGAATAAGGAACTTCTGGGCGTTGTAACGGCTGTCGTTGACCTTAAAATCGCCAAACGGCACATTGCCGATAACCACATCAAAGTGGTCGTCTGGGAGCTTTGTTTCTTCAAAACCCTGCACGGCAATATTGGCTTTCTGATAGAGCTGCTTTGCGATTTTTCCCGTAAGAGGGTCGATTTCTACACCGTGGAGCTTTGAGCCTGCCATCGTATCGGGGAGCAGTCCGAAGAAATTGCCCGTTCCGCAGGACGGCTCTAAAATACTGCCCTCGGAAAATCCCAAACGCTCAAGAGCTTCATACATACCTTTGATTACAACAGGCGGCGTATAAAACGCTGTCAGGGTGGACTCCATTGCCGCACGGTATTCTTCTGGGGAAAGACTTGCATACAGCTCTTTGAACTCATCAGCCCACGCCGCATTGTTTTCATCAAACGCCATAGACAGACCGCCCCAACCGACATACTTTGAAAGGATTTCCTGTTCTTCGGGTGTGGCAAGTCGGTTTTCAAGCTCCAACTCGTGCAAGAGATTGATAGCCGCCATATTATTACGGAACTTTTCTTTTGCGCCGCCGACACCCAAAGTATCCTCAGTAATGCGGTAATTGTGCCGTGGCTCTGAGGGAGCAGGGACAGGAGATACAGCCTTTTCGGGTTGTTTTTCTTCCTGTGCCTTACTGAGCAGACTGCGGATATAGCCGATTTTCTCAACACGGTTTATTGGAAAGCCCACGGCATTTGCAAAGGTCATATCCCGCATTGACACATCGCCGCTTATTTCACTGATACTTTCAATGACATAGCGGCGGTTATCAATAAGGATTTCCTTGCCGATAAGGTCAGAGTTATCCTGTATATCGGGCTGTTCCTGTTGGCTTCGTTCCTCATCTTTCTGGGCGAACAGCTTGACGATGTTTTCGGCACTATTCAAGGTGTCGGCATATTCCTGTGCTTCTTCCTCGGTTTCAAAGGTCTGATAAATGCCGTCCACATCGTAATACTGCCCGTCCTCTCCGTATGGTACGGTGTTATCCCGTATGATAAACGGGTCGGCAAAGGCATCGGAAGTCAGTTCTACGGTATAGTGCGGAGTTTGCTTTTCTTCCTCGGCAGGGTCAAACCAATCGCTTTCCGTTGCTATAATCTCTATATAGAGCTTTTCGTCCTCTGGAGTAAGGGCTTTATGCTGTTCCAGATAAGGGATAAACACATCTCGTCCCCATTGCAGGCTTTCTATTTTTTCACGGTAGTAATCCTCGCCCTGTTTCTTCCATTCAGGAATAAACGGGCAATTCGGTGACAGAGAGTATTCGTAAAAGTTTTTGATGTGGGAGATAAGGTCGCCCTCGCCGTCGCCAATATCAAACCGTCCTTCATAATGGAAATCTTCGCCGCCGATAGTAGCGGTAATCTCAAAATCGGTCTTATGATACCAACCGACATTATCTTTGCTTTCACGCTCTCTATGCTGCTTTTCGTCCAGAACGCCGAGAAGATAGTTACCCAGAGCAAAGCTCAAATCGGTATATCGGTCATTAAACTGCCTGTCATAAAAGGCGGGGTGTTCCGAAAATCCGATAGAGAATTTTATGCCGTCTGGCTTTTCTTCGGACGGTGTCTGAACACTCTGCTTTTCGGTAACGACTACTTTCAAATGGTCGTTAGCAGGGTTTTCCTTTAACTTTTCCTCAAAATCAGCTCGGCTGAGTTCCTTGCCGAACAATGGAAAGTCGGGATTACGCAGAGAAACAGCGTTTTCATCAAACGCCGCAATCTCATATTTGTCTGCCCCGATATATACAACATCGTCCTCGTGATAGACATAGCGGAGAGGATACAGCTCCATAAGCTCCTGTGAAAACCGCCACGCATTGCTGCGGCTGTAAACATCGGCGGTCTTTCCCTGTACCAAAGCAAGAAAATCAATGAGCTGCTGGACAGTAGCGGGGTCGCCTAAATGCTGTTCCATCTGTTCGGCGGTCACATCGGCAAGGTCGGTACGCTCCACATTTTCAAGCAGGTCTTTCTCATAACCGTCTAAATCACGGATAAAATCGGACAGCCGCAAAGCAAGGGTATCTCTCTTATCGGCAGGGGGAAGGTCACGGTTTGCGTCGATGAAACGCTGCCTTGCCATTTTCCTTTGCGTGTCGATTTCGTACTGCGGAGCTTCCTCACTTTCGAGATAATCGGCGTAGTGGTCTTTTTCCTTTTCATTCAGGTAGCGGTCATTCTTTATCAGCTCACGCAGCCGTTTTTCTACCTTTGCCCAAGAAAGAACAAGGTCGGGGTTTGCAGACGAGCCGTACTTTTCAATCGCAATGCCTTTCCAATCGTGCCAAGTGTGTCCCTGCGTACCGTCTGGGAAATAATGCGTGCCGCCGCCTGTGCCGTACTCTTTTTTGAGAAAATCAATATTGCTTTTGCCGTCCTCATTCTTTTGAAACTGACGGTAGATACGGTATTTACCATTCTGAAAGCCGCTTCCTCTTAGGAGAACAGAGTCAATATCTTCCTGAGAAATAACAAAAGCAGAGGATTTTTCGTCCTCTGCCTGCGTCATCATTTCAATCTGTTCTTCTACGGTGGGGAGATTAACTGTGACCTGCTGTTCATCAGCGACATTTAGCTGTAAATCAGCTCGTTCAGTATCGTTTCCTCCGCTTGACTGCGGATATTGTTCATCAGCCCGACCCATTGCATCGGTGCTTTTTCTTTCAGTTCCTCCGTCACGCCCTGCTCCTTGCAAAGCTGTTTTGTCAGAAGCTCCAACCTCGTAAGAGCCGTCTGTTCCACTTCGTAAAGATGTTTGTTCAGCTCGCCCGATGTCAGCAGATTGAGGTAGGTCACTCGTTTGTGCTGCTCCAGATAATCCCTGTGCATCAAAGCGTATCTGCCAAGCTGAATTTCTGGCTCTGTCGGTAATGTCAGGTCGGGAATAAGATAGTCCCCTTGTTTGGTGTATGTGATTTCGCTCATTATGATTACTCCTTTCGGCTTGTTCTCTGCCTACATCATAGCGTGTTTGAGATTGCGGCGCAAAGGTGCGATTTTGACTTTTCTCCGCAATTTGCACATCTCGGATAGTCTGAGAGATTTCCCTGAGTGCCATTTCAGAAATGTCGCTTGTAACAACACCGAGAGCGTTGATAGTGGCGGGAGTATTAAAGTTAATGATTTCCGCAAAGTCTTCACGCTCAAATACCGCTTCGGTATCCATACCGCAACGGCTCATCAGCATATACGCTACGCTGTTGACTGCAAGCTGTCTGTAAATGACTTCGACATTATATTCATCAAGTTCCTCTAACAAGCTGTCCTGCGTACAGGATTTGAGCTGCGGCATATAATCCTGCAAATTGTCCTCAACTGTGTTTTTTGCCGTTTCCATCAGCACCGAAGCAAGGTCGGTGCTTTCTACATCGCCAAATCTGTCGGAAAGCCGTTCAATAACTGCCTGCTCGTATCGCTCACTCATCTGCCATATCGGAACAGGGCGGCTGCCGTAATAACCCTCGTGCGTGTCGGATATATCAAAATAGTATTTCAGCGTGTTCCTGCGACCTTTCGGGTCGAACACCGCAATGCCTTTGCTGTCTTTGTTTACCCAACGCTTAAACTGCTTGTTCCAAGTTTCAAGCTGTGCTACCGCAACAGCGTCAGGGCGTTGAGCGTAAATCAAGAGCTGTTCATCAAATCGGCATTTATAGTTGCGGCAAGCGGCAGACAAAAAGCTCTGCCACGCCTGCGGATTTTTAGCAACCGCCACGCCTGTGCGCCGATACAGCTCTGTAATTAGCTGATACTTCGCAGCCATTCTTTACACACCTCCTTATCGTTCTAAATCTCGGTTTTTGTGTTTACGGTCATACTCGCCGCATCGCTCGGCAATCTCAGCGTACATTTTGTTACGCATTTCACGCTCAAAGGCTCGATATTCCTTCGCCTTTTCTGTCGGCTTGTACCATACGCTGTCCTTATCCGCTTTGTCCATCTGTTCGTATTTGTCGTCAATTTGGTCGGTATATTTTTTATAGATGGCGTGAGCAGCAGGACTTTCAATCGCATAGCGATAACGGTCAAGGCTTTTATGACTGCCACGAAGCTGTGCGTATTCATACAGCATACAGACGATTTCTCGGTCAAGTCCTGCCTGTCCCTCGGCGGCATAGATTTCCGAAAGGCTTTTACACCGCCAAGCGTGAAAGGGGGCGGTATCATTTGAACTGTGTGAGGACAGATATACACCGTCTTTCTTTACTGTAATACGATTGATAAGTTCTGTACTCATTCAGCATTACCCCCGAAAAAGGAAATGACCTTATTTGCCTTGATACTCTTTTGCAGCTCATTGATAATACCAATGTCGGCTATGGTGATACCCTGTATCGCAAGAATATCGTCCATTGTCATAGCGGCAATCGACTTTTCATCAGTAAAGCCTGCTTCAAAGACCTTACCAAGCACCTTGATTGCCTTTTGGTTGAGTGCCATTTTCAAAACCTCCTATCGTTCTAAATCTTTATGCTTTGGGGCTTTTGTTACCGTCTGCGGCTCTGTGGGCTTTGGCTCATAGGTCGCTCCGTTTTGTTCCATACGCTCGGCAAACTCGCAGATATGGAAAATGTTATTTCCAATCTCGGTATGATACTCGTCAATAAAACGGCAGGGGCGTTCGGTTTTTTCTCCCCACGATGATGTGATGATGATTTTGCCGCCGTCTGGGATACGAAACAGCTCTTTGTAATTTGGGTCGATAAATCGGATACCCTGTTCAGCTTTTTGGATATGCTTATCAAGCCATTCTTTCACAAAGCAATAGCAGTAAAAATTGTAATCGCCCTTAGTCGGATTGCACCGAAACAGAAAGGCGTGTTTTTCCGTATCCACACGGAAACCGTACTCGGTGCAATAGCTTCCTGCAAATGCGCTTTCGGGATAATGCTTTGCAAACGCACTCATATCATAGCGGTTGTGCAAAAGTCCCTTGTCCTCACGAAGCGAATTGATAACCTCGTCAAGCTCTTTCTTAAACTCGTCCGTTTTCCATTGCGGTCTTGTATCAAACCAAGTAGTGTAAAAGCCATATCCAGAAGATGCAAAATCTCCACGCAAGTGTCCGATATTACTTGTCTGTCCCTCAAGCTGCATACTTTGAGCGTAGGTGTATTTCTGTTCGGCAGGGGTTAAGGCTCGTATCTCCATATCAGCGTTCCTCCCGATTTTTCTGTTTTTTCTCTTTCTGCTGCTCCTTGATTTTTGCAAGAGCTTCCTTTGCCCAATCAGGCATACATTCGGGCTTGATTTCTCCTAACACATCGTACCGTTCCCATCTGGATTTTTCGCCTGTGGCAAGGCAAGTACCAAAGACAGCGTTACCTCTGCCGCCTGTTGCTCCATTGCCGCCGTCCGCCAAAACGAGCTGAAAAGCAGGGTGCTGATATTCATACCGTTTCGGCTCTGCATTGATAACGACAACCTTGCCGACAATACTGCTGCTGCGTTTGTCGGGAATACAATGGTCTTTCGTGAACACGGTATTGTCAAAAGCGAATTTGGATAATTCGGATTTGGTTTGTTCTATCTGGGACTGTACTCGCTGAATGAAAATCCCCATAGCTTCCAGATAATCGTCACAACCAACGCTTTCTGTCGCCCACGGCACACCAAACGGATTATGGTAGTCGCAGCAGCTTACAAGAAAAGGGTATTTATCGCTTTTATCTACACCGAAAACAACCTCTTTGTCGCCAATATAAATGCTGTTCACGACCTCGTAATTGCCGAGCATTCGTTTTTCTTCACTCATTCGATTGCTCCTTTCGTTTCTTTTCCTCTTTCTGCTCGTCTAAAATCCTGCGGATACAGACATCACAGAAAATAACAGACCCGTCCTTATATCGGGGATAAGGACAGGTCGTGCAGTCATATTTTCGTTTATCGCTCACGGTCATCACGGCTTTTCTGTTTTTTATCGGGCTGGTTGTAGGGCATACGGTATTCTCTTTGGTAGCGTTCATTCAGCTTTTCCCTTGCTTCCGATAACTGATTACAGTAATATCCCCAGAAATAATCCGAGCCGTCCTTGCAGTACCAACACACATACGGGTTGGGGGCTTTGGCGTTATGACCGATGACAAGCTCGTTGTTCCCGATAGTACAGCTTTCGATGATTTCATAACCGCCGTTTATGCGTTTTTCTTCCATTTCACACCTCATTCCTTAGCGTATTTGCGGTATGCCTTTTCGCCTTCGGCACGGAGCCGCCTTACACGGGCGTTCCCCGCAAGCTCTGGATATTTTGCTTGCAGCTTACGGCGTGTTCTGCCCACGCTCTCAAAGCTCGGCAGACCGAGATATTTATACTGTTCCATTACTTCCGCAAAGGGCATTGCTCCTGCACCTTTCAAATAGGTGTTGCACACAATCAGATAGAGGGTCATATCATCGTTTCTTGCGTCCTCGTTCTTTTGCAGAATAGCCTTTACCTTAGCTTCAATGGTTTTCAGATTTTTCATAGATTGCCTCCATATATGGAAAGAGGGCGGCTTATCAACATAAGCCGCCCTTTTCCTGTCATATCGGGTTATTTCTTCTTTCTGTTTCGGATATTAAGCCATATTGCCGCACCGACGATAAACACTACAAGCACAATGGCGATAATAGTTTTAGCGTCCATAAATCAGTCCTCCTTTTTCTTTTTCTTGAAGCCGACAAAGCCGAGAACGCCTGCACCGATAACGGAAGCAGCCGCAAGGCTTACCCACAAGCCCAGATTAAAGTCATCGCCTGTTTTTGGCGTATCCCTGAACTCGTTGTGCATCTCAACAATGGTTGTAGCGTCTGTTTTAACCGTTGCCTGTTTGTCGGCAGGAAGGATATATCCTGTGGAAGCCGAGTCGCTGACTTCAGATACGGTGTACTCGCCAATGCGGAGATTTTCGATGAAGATTTCGCCGTTCTTGTCGGTCTTAAAGGTTTGGTCGTAACCGTCCGCACTTGTCACACGGAAGGAGAAGCCCTCAACTTTACCGTCAGAGGAAGTCTTTACGATTTTGAGAGAGCCTTTCTGTGCGTCATTGATAAAGCCAACGCCTGCTTTGTTTTCTACGGTATAGGTCTTGCCGTTTTCCTCGATGGAAACGCCGTACACGCTTTCATCAAGCACAAAGCCGTCTGGAGCTGTTTTTTCACGGACGAAATACTTGCCGTAGCGCAGCTCGGTCATTTGATAAACGCCGCCCTCAAGCTCAGTCATTTCGCCGCACAGCTCATCGTCTTTATCAAATTCGCCGTTGCCGTTTGTATCGGCATACACCTCAAAGACCGCACCTGTGAGCTTATTGTCGGGATAATCTGCGTCAACCTTAGTCAGTTCAATATTCCCCTTGATAAAGTAGTTCACAAGCTCGATTTCCACGACCTCATCAACCTTGCCGACAGTTACGGCGATTTCTTCCTCGGAGAGTACAAAACCTGTGGGACTTTCAATTTCACGGATTACCCAAGTGCCATACGGTACTTTTTCAAAAGAAAAACTACCATCATCGGCTGATGTGGTAGTTTGGATAGCATTTTCTTTTGTAAACTCCTCTGTACCTGTCTTAAAGATACCGATGACCGCACCGCCCAGAGCGTTTCCGTCCTCATCGGATTTCAGACCGCTTACCGAGCCGTAAATGATTTCATTCTCAATAGCTTCGCTGTCATTGGCGGAAAGATGAACAACCGCCGTGTCCTGACCTGCGTACTCAAAGTGGACAGGGTATTTCTGCTCATTCAGCACATAGGCGGAATTGGTTGACAGCTCTTTTACATAGTAGCTGCCGAACGGAAGGTCGCTATTGACCGTGCCTTTGCCGTTTTCGTCCAGAGAAATAATCTCAATCAGACCATCGGCGGGGATAACCGTACCGTCTGCGGCGGTAAGGTCTGTTTCTGCATACAATCCAAAGGTTACATCAAAGATTTCGCCGTTATTGCCAACACCGTAGGCTTCGTCTGTTTCAAGGCTCTTTACAAGGTCAATTTCCACACGCTGCCTTTCATTGTAGAAGCTCGTTTCGGTTTCGGTAACAGCAATATTCTGACCTGCATACACAAGCTCGACAGCGTGAATTTCGTCATTCAGCACCATTCCGTAAGGAGCTGTGATTTCCTTGACCTCATATTTGCCCAGATACAGCTCTTTTGATTTTGCAGTTCCGTCCGTGCCTGTGGTAATAGTGTCAACAACCTCGCCCTTAGAAGCTCTCAGCGTTCCGTCCAGAGTATAAATATCCTCGGCGGCGGTAATCTCATAAACCGCACCTTCAAGCCCCTGTACCGCAAATACGGGCTGATACATTCCGTTATTCTCAGAAACGGAAGTGAACACCTCGCCAGATTTGGAAACGGTAATTGTGCCTTTCTGCGCCATATTGGAGCGAACCACCTCAATGACCGTAATGCCGCTTTCTTCGGCAGAGCCGTCCTGCGTTACATCAAAATAGACAGGCTCGGAGTTCAGAACATAGCCATACGGAGCCTGCACTTCCACGATTGAGTATCCTGTGCCGTATTCCAAAGTCTGCGGCGTAATGAGATAACCGTCTGCTGTGGTATAAAAGGTGTCAATGGTCGTCACTTCGGGATAAGTGAAAGTCATTGTCACAAGCTCACCGTTGGGGTCGTAAATCTGGAAGCCTGCGCCTGCATACGGAATGGTATTGCCTGTTTCCGCATCTTTCTTTACGATTTTGATATAGCTTTCAAAATTAGCGTTATTGATAAGATAGCGGTAGGTCTGACCGTCCTTGCTGATAAATACCTCAAAAGGCTTCATCAGCTCTCGACCTTCCCACCCAGATGTCTGCTCCACGACATAAACACCGTAAGGCAAATCCTTTGTTTGAGCAAAGCCGTTTTCATCACAGGTGAGTATATCTCGCTCGGTTTCCTTTGCTGCGTCATAGCTGCCTGCGGCTTTCAAATAAACCTCAAAGGTTGCTCCTGTTTCGGGTGTTTCAATCTGGGTTTCTCCGTCATCGGTGTGCTTGATAATGGCGATATTGCCCTTGATAATCTGCTCAGTCACATCGTTTGCGGTACTGTTGCGCTCTACGGTATAAAGCTCTGGCTCTGCGCCGATATGATGAATTGTAGTATCAAGCAGATAGCCCTCGGACGGGCTGATTTCTCGGATAGTCCAATCATCATCACAGATATAATAATCTGTTGTAAACTGCCCGTTCTCGTCCGTAGTGTAGGTGTCAATCAGTTCTTCGCCTTTATAAATGCCGTAAACTGCACCTGCAAGAGAAGCGTCGCCCTGTGCCGTGCCTGTTTCCGCATCGGATTTCGTCACAGTCACATTGAACTTTTTGAGAATGTTCGTAAAGCTGCGGCTTGTAACCTTTTCCCATTCAATAGGAGCTGTCTGGCTTTCGGGAACAACATAGCGAACAGCCGTATCTACTTCCTCAACGGTGTAAGGCGTTTCGCCGCTGATTAGGACATTTTCAAATCTTGCCACACCGTTTTCATCGGTAACGGCATACTCATCAACAGGCAAGCCGCTAAGAGACGTGCCGTAAAGGTGGAACTTCACACCCTCCACAAGATTGTCCTCAGAGTTTTTGATAATCTCCAGACTGCCACGCTTCAAGGTGTTGTTAAAGGTTACGGTAGCAGTATGACCGCTTACAATCGTTACCCTTTGAACGCTCTGCGGCTCGTATCGGTCAATGGACTGTTCTGTGACGGTGTAAACCCCCGGCATTAGCTGAACATCTACCGTACCGTCTGCGCCTGTGGTAACGGTTTTATTTACACCGTTTCCAGAAATATTGAAGCTAATGCCAGACACAACACCGTCCTCAGAGGTCTTTTTAATCTGCCCTGTGCCGTAGGTTTCCGTGTCGATTTTAAGATAGAAATATACGGGGTCGGAAGCTCCAGAAACCATTGTCTGTTTACCAACACAGCCCCAGATAAGCATTTCTCCGCAATCGAGATTGACATTTTTCTGTGCCGATACTGTTACGGGAGAAGTAATCATCTTATCGCTCGTAAAAGTATATTTGTTGCCGCTTCTTGTTACGGAAATACCGCTTGCGGAAAACTTAATATCGGACAATGTGTTGTTGGTATCCTCAAGCGTCAGGCTGTATTTCTTTGTATCGGGATTGTATTTGAGAGTGTAGGTGTCCGCATTGCTCTGGCTTCTTGCTGCAAAGCTCGGAATGGTATAGTGTTTTGACATCTGCGACAAAATCCAGTTGTAGCACTTCTCGGCGGGTCTGCCTTTCAGGGAATAGTAGTAAGTGTCCCCGTCAATCCCGTTTGCACTTTGGCGGTTTGAGGGGCTTGTGCGGAGCTGCTGCTGATATTCCCAGATAATTGTCTGGGTCGCAAAAGCATAATCATCTACATTTGTGCCTGCAACGGGAGAGGATTTACCCTCGCGCCAGCCGTACATCAAAGCCATCATAATACCAAACTGAGCGTCAGTCGGCAGGTTTTGAAAATACGAGCTGTTCTTGCCGCTTTCAGACACATAGGAATTGCCCGTGTTGAAATCAACGCCAGACTCTACGCAGTAAACCTGATGCGTCCCGCTGTTATCTGTCATCAGATATTCCCGTTTCGCATTGCCTCCGTTCGCCGTTCTTACAGAAATATCGCCGTTGCTGTCATAAACAATGAACGAATACGGGGCTTTGCTGCGGTAATACTCGCCGTCCGAGCCGACATAGTAATCGCCAAAGGAAGATGTGCAGCTTTTACCTTCCTCGCTCGTCCACGCAAAGGCGGACATCGGCAAAGCTGTTACCATCATCAGCAGGCAGAGAGCCGCCGACAGGATACGCCTGCCTTTCTTTGTAAACTTAGTTTTCATAGGCTGTTAAACCGTCCTTTCTTGATTTTGGGCATAAAAAAATCCCTCTGTCTTTGAACAGAGGGAAAAGCCTGATAGCTGCTTACGCAAAGAGGAAATAAATCGAGTAGCTGCCGTTTCCTCTTGCTTCGCAGCAGATATTAAAAACTGTGATTTCATCAATTCCGTATGCGCCGAGATTTTCGACGGTATGGAATGTGACATAGCGTTCAAGGCTCTGCTTTAAGGCTTCGCCCTGATTGTTCGGTGATGCCGTTACAGGTTTCCACCAAGTGGAATTGCTCGGAGTGAGTGAGCTGTCTAAGGCAAGTCCCATACCAAGACCAATGCCGATGCAATCCGCTTTAATCGCTTCAATGTCAAATTCATAATCATAGGCGGTCTTAGGCTCTGTATCTTCGGGGAGTGTCTGCGGCGGTATTACCACGGACGGCTCTGTTTCCTCTGGCTTTTCGGCAGGAGCAGAGCTGCTTTCCGTTACCGCAGGCTTGCTTTCAGACACATTGTTTTCCTCTTGCAGCACAGGCTCAGTCTGCTTTGGAGTTTCGCTGTCAACAGGCTCACACGCCGTAGCTTCTGCATCGCTTTCAAGCGCAGTATCCGTTTTCGCACTCTTGCTTTCGGAACTTTCCGAGAAAGAACTGCTTTCCGTGCTTTCTGCTTCGGCGGCGGCTTCTGTTCCCGTCACAAGCCCGTAATTATCACTTTCTTTGGGAGCTGTTGAAACATCGGCACAGCCGCTTAATGACAATATCAGCGCAAAAAGCATTGCAATCATCTTTTTTCGCATAGCATAGACCTCCTTTGCGGCTTCATTATACGAAAAACCGCAGAAGCTCTCAAAGGTAGAAAATCTTTCAAACAAAGAGTTTTGCATATATTCTTTTTTCGGATAGTCTTGGTAGTAGAAAAGGGGGTGAGGTGTGGAGAGGGGGAAGCCGAAAAAGCGGCTATCCACGAAAACGGGCAGACCTCGCCCTCGGTGTGCGGCTATCGTTCCTGAGCTTTGTTTCGCTGCAAGTGTCGGTTGTAAAACTCCAACGCTTTTACAACAAAATCCGCTTCCTGTCCTTTTGGAACAGATTTAGGAATGAGTTTGGTTATCCTCTCGTCACGGAAAGCAGGCTTTTCCCTTTGATTGGGTTTTTCTTCCTCCATAATGCTCTGGATAACCTCGTCTGTGAGCTTGCCGTCCTGCATAAACTTCTTCATTTTGATAGCCTGTGCAAGCGACGGGGTAGCGTCGT
>OLIW01000602.1_pt1 | contig 38844 bp, 35 predicted proteins | sample 1601321 | NCBI WGS metagenome assembly OLIW01 (sample SAMEA2452114, study PRJEB22498) | human gut metagenome
AGGAAAATTCTCTAGCTGCTCTTCCGATCGTTTATTTATTTTTTATCATATACTCGAAATCTACAGTTGGCCAACTTACAAATTAAAATTTTATACTTCTACCATATTCATCTGTTTCTTTCATACACTGAATAAAGCTTTCCTTCGTAACCCCAGCATTCTCAGGTTTGAAGTCCCATTCTGTAGTGGTCATTGCTTTCTCTGCCATTGCATCAAAATCATCTTCTGTGATCTCAATGTCTTCAAAGCATACTGGCAATCCCATACTCAAGTTGAATTTTGCGATTCGTTCTCTTTCTTCGTATTCTTTTCCGAAAGTTAACAGACATAGCACACCTAATGATACAATTTCTCCATGTAAATGTTTTTCTCCGCCTTTTGTAACGGTTGATCCGTAATATACACAGTGTGCAAGGCTTGAGTTATAGTAATATTTTGGTGCTGCACTTACCATATTAGATACTAATCCTGTACTGATGATGATGTCTAACGCTACCTGTTCTAATTCATAAGATACTTTATTCGCTCTTAAGTCGTCCAACGCTTTCTTTCCATATTCAACAAGTGGTGTAGTACAGATCTTACTTAGCTGTACTCCCATCATTGGTGTATGGGATAATTCGTCTTCTTTGGATGCAAATACTGCTTCACATTCTTTGCTTAATGCATCTCCGATTCCTGCCCATAATAATTCTTCTGGTGAATCAGCGATGATGGATGATTCGATGAATGTATGGTTTGCATTCTTTGGATAGTAATATTCTCTGAATGATCCATCTGGGTTATAAATTACAGAGATTGCTGTGACAGATGCGCAGTTTGATGCTACGGTTGGGAAGCAGAATAATGGTTTATCCATTTCATTTGCCACGTATTTACATGTATCACAGGCACGTCCTCCACCGACTGCGAAGATCATGTCTGCTTTCTTGACAACATCCATGTCGATCAATGCGTTACCATTTTCATAGGTGGAATCACCACCGTACCAGATAAAATCAAGGATTTCTACATCGGAATCTTTGATTCCTTCTAAGATCTTATCTTTTGCTTTAGACATCGCGATCTTTCCACCGATCACAACAGCTGTTTTTCCATAAAATCTTGTTGTATGCGGAATCTCTTTATAACATCCCTCTCCGATCGTATAACTTGGTAAATTCACACTATAATAACTCATCTTGTTCGTTGCCTTCTTTCTCTTTATTCTTTTGACTCTTTATATTGGCTACATTATAGTCCTCAATTCTCAAAAAATCAAAGAATCTTGTGTTCTTTTTCTTATTCATGAATTTTATTCCACATTGATAAATTTCACTTGATTTCCATGCAACTTTATGACATTCACAAGATCAGCAAGTTTCATCCAGATCGTTGCTGTATTATCATTTGGATGGACTGCAATGTATTCATATTCTTTCAGATCTTCGTCAAAGAATACCGGAATCACACATTCCTGATCGTTCAAAACGCCTAACGGCGAAACAGATCCAGGTTCAATATTTAAATATTTCATTAGACGCTCGGCTGAGGCAAAACTTAGTCTGGAACTTCCAATCTCATCTCTTACTTTCTTAAGGTCTGCCTGCTTGTCTTCCCGAATAATCACAAGAAAATGATGCTTTCCGCTGCCATCTCGTAAAAATAAATTCTTAGCACCTATTCCATTCTCATGATTCCACAGGTCAGAGTCTTCGATTTCATCGACTGTGTATACCGCTTGATGTTCAAACATTTCATATTCGATGTTCTGCTCATTTAAAGTATCTAACACGATTTTTCTATTTTCATTCATTTTATTCATTATCTTATCTGCTGCTGTCCGCTTGCTGCATAAATCTCGTACCATTCATAATGCTCTAATTTAACATCCATTGCTTTCACTGCAGATTCAATCCTCTCAACCTTTCTGCTTCCAACGATCGGCATTGCCTGTACTGGATGATACATGATCCATGCATACACGATCGTATCTGGTTCACAGTTATGTCTCTCAGCGATTTCTTTGATCTTATCCATTGCTTTCTTACATTGTAGATCATCTTCTTGAAATAATCTTCCTCCTGCAAGTGGTGACCATATCATTGGATGAATTTTATTAACTGTCAGATAATCCATCATTCCAGAATTGAAATGTTCAAAACATACTGGGTTCCATTCAATCTGATTCGTTACAAGTGCTCCGTCAACCGCTTTATTCATTGCATCAAATTTAAATGGATCAAAATTTGACACTCCGATTTCTTTGATCAGCCCTTCTTTCTTCAGATCCAGCATTGCTCTGCCTGCCTCCCATGGATCTAAAAGAGGGTCTTCTCTGTGAATTAAATATAGGTCAAGATAATCTGTATGTAATCTCTGAAGACTTTCTTTACAGGATCGTACGATTCTATCATAAGTTGTATTATAATACCCAAATGATTCTCCATTAATTTCTTGTTTGTAAATTCCTGTTTTTGAAATCAGCTCTACTTTTCCCCTTAATGCCGGATCTTTGGCAAATGCTTCACCTATCTGAGATTCACATAAAGTATCTGCATAAATCTCTGCTGTATCAAAAGATGTTACACCTAAGTCTATGCTTGATTTCATGTTATCAATAAGTTCGTCTGTTGATAATTCCCAAGTATCTAGTCTCCAAAAACCTCGGATGATCTGAGATAAGGAAAGGTTATCTGTTAATTTAATCTTTGTCATATTAGTATCCTTTCTGTTTTTCTTTCATCATAACATATTTTCTTTTAACAACGCATATTTTTTTACCTGCAGGAGCTTGTGATTTCTTAAGGTTCCAGAGACCTTAAGCGGTACTGGTTAATAATTTTTGTGTTTATTAACAGAAGGTAAAAGGGGTTCTACTGCACCGATTTGTCAAAATATTTAAAATATAAACTTAAAAATGTCAAATTAATATTGTATACTTTATAAAATTTAATAAATAGAATATTTTAATTGAATAAGTATACATGATTTGATAAAATAAAAAACAGGTGTTACTTCACTTTGACGTGAATGGCGGTCACTTCCTACGTGGGAGTTATAGCCCCGATTACATAGATCATCTCTTGAAAAAGAGAAATTCGACGGAAAGGGGACTTGAATTATGCTAACGATTGAAAGCTTAATTGCTGTACTATCATTGTGTATCGCATGTTATAGTCTTGGCTACAATCGCGGAAAGCATGATGCCAAGACAGAAAAATGATCGCCCTAAACCTGTCAATTTAAGCGATCATTTTTTGATTCATTAAATATCAGGTGACCGTCATATCGGTAGCACCTTTTTCTATTATTAGAATATCATTTCATTTTTTTTATGTCAAGACTTACTCCATTAACAACATAACATACTTCTTTCATTGTTATTGTTCAACAATTAGCTGGACATTAACTAAAAAAGAAAACCTTCAGACAAGATTTTTAGAATACATGAAACTCCAAAATGCGTATACTATAATTCCAGCAGTAGTCAAAATGAAATGAATAGTCTGTAACGACAAAAAACGTAGACATTGATACCGTAGACCTTATGTTATCTGGCAATTTCCATATCTTGTTCTTTTTTAATATTACTACTTCTGCTTTTCTGATTTCTTCACTCTACACTCTTTTATTGTGTTATTAATTCCTTGTTTTCTGACTTCGTAAGGTCTCAGGGAACTTAAGTTTTTCCTATATCAATTTGATACTGTATCGTAATTATGTGCCATTGAACTTTCTTTTTTATAATATCTTAAGTGTACGTTCTAAGTACTCCCAATAATAAATCAAAAACTCTTCAAATAAGAAATCAAAAATAAGAAAAAGAAACCATACATACTAACCATTATCTCAAAACTAACTCTTACTACCTTAGACACTTTATTTTTTAAATAACAATGTGAAAAAATAAAAATTATTATCATTAATGCTAAGCCAATAACTATAGTATTTCTATTCACGTTTATTTCTGAAAATGCTCCCAAACATATATTAGCTATTAATACACATATAGTCGAAATACTTTTTTTTGAATACGGTCCTCCAAATCCATAATGATCTACAGGATTTATCAAAAACGACTTATAATAATTATTGGTAATATCCAAAATGTCCAAATCATCCATAACTTAGCAATTGTTATCATAATAAAGGTATTGTTTTGATTTACTGAAAACAGCCACCAGGCGGGAATTAATGATATTAAAAAAATAATTTCTGGAATTGATCCATATTTAATTTTAGTTATTTCGAATTGTGATTCTTCTGCATTTTTATAGGTATAAAACATCATATATACAAAAAAAATCCCGACCGCAATAGTTACACTTATTAATAACATCCACATTAATTGATTGATATTCTCACACCTTTGTATCTGCTTAATAGAAAGATAATTTTTTCCATCTACTTTTAAAGATAACACCATTTTATTGTCATTTATCAAATATGTTATTTTCTTATTGTGTTTTATTTCATTAGGAATTTATGGATATTTAGGGAATTCTCGCTCTTTTTCTACAAGATAAATGGTTTCTCCATTCTTCAATTTTATCATCAATCTCTTATCTTGATTCTTTGTTTTCTTTTCTAATATAGTATATTCAACATAATCATTCTTCAAATGATAATCGGCCTTCTTAATTTTGGGTACCGCAGACCTTATAATATCTGGCAATTTTCATATCTTAGTCGTTTCTATGACTTCTGCTTCTATTTTTCTGATTTCTTCATTTTGCATTCTTTTGTTATGTCTCTAATTTTTTATTTTCTGACTTCGTAAGGTCTCAGGGAGCTTAAGTTCCTTCACAAATCTACGTTTACCCTTCTTATCCTTGGCAGTTTCATGGATATCACACTCCACTGCTTGAAAACCCTCTCTGCCTGCGGCTTCAAATGCAGGAATTGAATTCTCTGGTGCATATTTCGTATATCCTCTGTGCGCAACATAACATATGTTATTTTCATTTGCTGAGACATTCGTATTTAGTTGCACGATTATCCATATCATCATACAAAATGCTGTGATGTACTTTATTTTTTGCTTGACGTTTACAATACATGACTTCGTAAAAATCCCTGTGGACCTTAAGAAAAACAGACCCAACATAAATATCCCTTTATCCTCGGTTTTTATTTATGTTGAGTCTGTTATTTCTTTATTCAGATAGATAAAAAACTAAATTATTCAATAGAAAGAATCTCCATATTCGCCTGTCCTTCCACAGCTCCATATGTAAATGTGATCTTAGTTCCTTCGTCCATATCATTTAATTTATTCACAAGGTCTTCATCATTCACCATAAATGTCTGGTAACTTCCGTCAGACATCTCAATCTCTACAGAACTTGTGTCTGCAAATCCATTATAAGTACCTGTTGCACTCTTTGGTTTGGCCTGTTCATCTTTCTTTGTTGCTGTTGTTGTCTTTGTCTGTTCTTTTGTGCTTTCTTCTGATGTTGCTGTTGCAACTGGTTTTTCTTCTTCTGTCGTGTCTTTTTCTGTGTTTTCTTCTGTTGTAGGTTCTGCTGTTGTCGTCTCGCTGTTTGTTGATTCAGGGCTGCTTGGGCTCTTCTTTCCGCAGGCTGCAAATGTAAATGCGCTTAGCACGATGATTGTTGAAATTAATAAAAATCTTTTTCTCATAGTTCATATACTCCTTTCTGAGATAAGTTCAGTATATCCTATTTATACTTTCATGGCAAGTTTCTATCATATTCCTAGTCTTATTTTCATATCATTAGAGGTAGAACATAAAGGAGGATCTATGTTGAACGAAAAATATCAGGCACTACTGGATCAATATGATATTTCTGTCTCTCATACCCGACGGGGCCGAGGCTGTGTTTTGTGTTTTGGGGAAAATGATGTCTATGCTTTATCCCAGACTTCTCTATCAGAAGAACGTCTTTGTGCTGTTTCTGAATGGACTTTGGCGATGCATGACCATCATTTTTATAAAACCGACCAGTACATTTTAAACAAAGACGGATATTTTCTTACTTTTGACCGGTATTACGAAACATTTGCGCTTAGAAAAACTTATTTGGGTACGGAATGTGATATTCATGCTTTAAAAGATATCAGATCTTCTGCGGAAAATCTCGCAAGCTTTCATAATCATTGTCTTGCTATTTCTTTTTCATCTGAAAATCTTAGAAAATATACATCCATTTCCACATATTATGAGCAAAAATATTTGGAATTAAAAAGTATTGCACGTTACATACGCAAACGCAAAAAGAAAGGGATTTTTGAATATTTATTTTTGGAACAGACGAAAGCCTTCTGGGAACAGATGGAGCGTTCCATCCAAATCTTAAATGAAACCACACCTTCTCGCCGTGGATGGTGTCATGGGGCTTATAACCACCATAATATCATCATGACATCCTCTGCCCCAGCTACGATCCATTTTGAGCATTTTTATCATGGGTATCCGATTCTGGATGTTTATTATTTCCTAAAGAAGGCACTTGAGAAAAATAATTATAATTTTGCCTTTTGTGAAACCTTTTTATCAAACTATGACCGCTTTATGCCTTTGTCAAAAGATGATCTTTTATGCCTGTATGGATTGTTTTTATTTCCGGAAAAATTCTGGAAGATCTCGAATCAGTATATGGCACACAAAAAACATTGGATTTCTCCACGATATATCGAGAAATTAGAGGAGTTTATTCACAATAAAGAAGCTCGCTCGATTTTCCTCGAAAAATATGTACAAATTTATAATGTTTTTTCATGAGTTTTAAGGTATAATTAAACAAAAGGCATTTTTATAACTTAAAGGAGGAGTAATTTATGAACTACAAAGAAACTTATCAGGAATGGCTTTCTAATCCTTATTTTGATGAAGATACAAAAAAAGAATTAACAGCCATCGAGAACGATGAAAATGAAATCAAAGAACGTTTTTACGCAGATCTTGCATTTGGTACTGCTGGACTTCGTGGAATCATCGGTGCTGGTATCAACCGTATGAATATTTATGTTGTAAGAAAGGCTACTCAAGGATTAGCTGATTATATCTTAGAACAGGGAACAGATAAGAAACGTGTTGCTATCGCATTTGATTCAAGACATATGTCTCCTGAATTCGCTGATGAAGCAGCCCGCACTCTTGCTGCTAACGGAATCAAAGCATTTATCTTTGAATCCTTACGTCCAACACCAGAATTATCATTTGCCGTAAGACATTTAGACTGTATCGCTGGTATCAACGTGACAGCCAGCCATAACCCACCTCAGTACAATGGATATAAAGTATACTGGGAAGATGGTGCTCAGTTTACAGATCCTCATGCTTCAGGTGTTACAGCGAAAGTTAATGCGATCACTGACATTTCAACTTGCAAAACAATGTCTAAAGAAGATGCTGTAACTGCAGGTTTATATGAAGTGATCGGTAAAGAAGTTGATGATGCTTATATCGCAGAAGTTGAAAAACAGGTGATCAATCAGGCTTCCATCGATGAGATGGCTTCCAAATTAAAGATCGTTTATACTCCTCTCCATGGAACAGGTAATCTTCCAGTACGTCGCGTACTTGACGATCTTGGATTTAAGAATGTATATGTTGTTCCAGAACAGGAACTTCCAGATGGTGACTTCCCAACAGTCAGCTATCCAAACCCAGAAGCAAAAGAAGCATTTGCATTAGGTCTTGCTCTTGCCAAAGAAAAAGATGCTGATCTTGTTCTTGCTACTGACCCTGATGCTGACCGTTTAGGTGTATATGTAAAAGATGCTAAGAGCGGAGAATATATTCCTTTAACAGGTAATATGTCTGGTTCTTTATTATGTGAATATGTATTAAGCCAGAAGAAAGAAAAAGCTGGATCTCTTCCAGCAGATGGTGCTGTTGTTAAATCTATCGTTACAACAAACCTTGTCGATGAGATCGCGAAGGCTTACAATGTGAAGCTGATCGAAGTATTAACTGGATTCAAATGGATCGGTAAAGAAATCCTTGGATTTGAACAGTCCGGAAAAGGTACATATCTGTTCGGATTAGAAGAAAGCTACGGATGCCTGATCGGTACATATGCAAGAGATAAAGATGCTGTTTCTGCTACAGTTGCTCTTTGTGAAGCTGCTGCTTACTATGCAACAAAAGGTAAGACATTATGGGATGTTATGATCGACATGTATGAGAAATACGGATACTGCGTAGACAGCATCACAGCAATGGACTTCCCAGGATTAGAAGGTATGGATAAGATGAAAGCTATGCTTGCTAATTTACGTGAGAACCCATTAAAAGATATCGCTGGTTATAAAGTTCTTAAGATCCGTGATTACAGCAAAGATACTGTTCTTGATGTAGAAAGCGGCAACGTAGAACCTACAGGACTTCCTGCTTCTGACGTTCTTTACTATGAACTTGAAGGTGGAGCTTGGGTTTGCGTTCGTCCTTCTGGTACAGAACCTAAAATCAAATTCTACTATGGTGTGAAAGCTTCTAGTATGGATGAAGCTCAGGTTGAAAGTGCTAAATTTGCTGAGTGGGCTAAGGCTCAGGCATAGGATATTTGGCCAACTGTAGGCTTTGAGTATATGATAAAAAATAAATAAACGACAGGAAACGTGGCAAAATTCCAATGCTGCTTTTCCTGTCGTTTATTTATTTTTTATCATATACCAGAAGTCTATAGTGTGAACAATTACAACAATTGAAAAATCTAAGTAGTTGTATCTATAACAGCCTACCTACAATTTCTCTGTAATATCTTTCAATGATTCCAAAATAATATCTGGTTTTACATCACTTGCTTCCACATCTTCCAGAGTACTTTCCCCACTTAATACCAGAATTGATGTAACATCACTTCCATCTGCGACTGCTATGTCTGTATAGAGTCTATCTCCAACGATCGCTATCTCTTCTGGTTTGTAACCAGTTTCTTTGATGATGTAGTCTAGTGTGTGTTTAGATGGTTTTCCAAAGAATTCCGGGAATCTTCCTGTAGAAGCTTCTACTAATTTAGCCATGGAACCGCAGTCTGGAATAAATGTACCACCTTCCATTGGACAATTCCAATCTGGGTTGATTCCGTAGTATGTACAGCCATTTCTTATGTAGTGACATGCTTTGGATATTTTTTCGTAAGTTAGTGTTGTGTCAAATCCTAAGATCACAATATCTGGATTTTCATCTACCAACGGCATATTAAATGTCTTAAATTCATTGATCAGCGATGGAGTTCCTACAACATAAATAGTTTTCCCTGGGTGTTTTTCTTTCAGATACTTGATCATAACATGACTTGAGATCATCATCTGTTTTGGCTCAATGTGAATGCCCATGTTACCAAGTTTATCAATATATGCCTGCTGACTCTTTGATGAGTTATTTGTAAAGAAATAATATTCTCTTCCTGTTTCTTCTACTTTATTTAAGAAATCTTTTGTAAAATCGAATAATTGATTTCCCAAATAAATTGTTCCGTCCATATCTAAAATAAAACATTTAATTTCCTTTATTTTATCAACCGTCATTCTTTATCTCCTTATATTTTCAGGTATAGAAAAAGGCTTTTGCTGTAGTGAACAAAAACCTTTTTTCTAAAGCATTATTACATTTATAGTAAAGTAGAATAATTCTACTTATACCCCTTGCCCATAATATGCATTTTCTCCATGTTTTCTGAAAAAGTGCTTGTCCTGCAGATATTGTGGTGCTTGTGAAACCTCTGGTTTCAGATGTTCTGTACGATATGCCATTTTGGCTACTTCTTCAAGAACTACCGCGTTATGTACAGCTTCTGCTGCATCTTTTCCCCATGTAAATGGTCCATGATTCGTGCATAAAACTCCTGGTACATAGATTGGATTTTTCTCTTTAAAGGTTTCAATGATCACCAATCCTGTATTCTTTTCATAATCACCTTCAACTTCTTCGGCTGTCAGTGATCTTGCACATGGAATCTCTCCATAGAAATAATCAGCATGTGTTGTTCCATATGCAGGAATACTTCTTCCTGCCTGTGCCCATGAAGTTGCCCATGGAGAATGTGTATGAACGATTCCACCAAGGTCTTCATATGCTTTGTATAACTCAAGATGTGTTGGGGTATCAGAAGATGGGTTCAATTCTCCCTCGACTTTCTCTCCAGCCAGATTCATAACAACCATATCTGATGGTTTTAATGTCTCATATGGAACTCCACTTGGTTTGATTACAAATAAACCTTTTTCTCTGTCAATTCCACTGACATTCCCCCATGTATATGTGATCAAACCTTTGGCTGGTAATTCCATATTTGCTTCATAAACCTTCTGTTTTAATTCTTCTAGCATGAAATGACCTCCTCATAGAAATCATAAAATTTTAATAAACGCATAAATGTGATCCTTGCACGTACATATGGTGATAATCTTGCTGTCTCAGCCTGATAACTTTCATCAAATCCTAGATCTTCTAATGATTTTACTCCCTCTACTTTATTGATCATCGCAATCAATTCTTCATCTGTTGGAATTTCATTAATGATTGCTGCAATTTCTTCTTTATGTTCGATCAATTTCTTAGAATCAACCTGTTCTAACAGATTTGGAGTATTTTCTTCCATGATGATATCAAACATTCCTGGTTTATTGAATTTCTCACGAATCAGATCTTCCTCGATTGGCATTTTATCCTTTACTTTGAATTCGCCTGCAAGCATCTTGTCGGCTGCTTTGTGGTAAATCTTAGAAGATAATACCAGACCAACTCCTACTTTCTCTCCATGATAGAAATCAATATAATCATTTAACACTTCCATCTCCCATAAATGAGACATATGATGTTCTGCACCAGATGCTGGTCTTGAGTTTCCTGTCATCTGCATAGCTAGTCCTGATAATAATAATCCGTACATCAGATCTTCATATGCTTTTGTATCACCTGTTTTCAGTCCATCCAAACTTGAGATCAAACTGTCTAATGCCTGATATTCCATATCACAGATTTCTTTACAAATGTATTCTCCTGTCAACAAATGTGTGATCTTCCAATCTGCTAATGCAGTATATTTTCCAAGAAGATCTGATACCCCAGATGCTGTCAGGCGTAGTGGTGCTTTTTTGAAAATATCAGTATCTGCAATTACTACAACTGGAGATACCGCTGTAAAACTTTTCTTAAATCCATGCCATGTCATTGCTGCTACTGTAGATACAAATCCATCGACACTGGCTGCTGTTGGTACTGAGAAGAATGGTATCTTCATCTCATATGCATGGAATCTTGTAATATCATGAACTGTTCCAGATCCCACAGCGATCATCATATCTACATCACCAATCTCATCTAATCCTTTTTTAGCTGCTTCTACACCATGTTCATTAGCATGAAGATTATCAGGATCTAATACGATCTTTTTTAGTCCTGGAACCAGTGCTTCTACTTGTTTACCAGCTGCTTCATAAGTATTCTCATCACAGATCATAACCAATGATTTTTTATCAGCATACGCTGGTCTTTTTAAGATTTCTGGCAACTGATTGATTGCACCGCTGTCGATGATGATATCATCGACAACGATCTCGTGTTTTCTTCCGCAACTACATGGTTTTAAAAACTGATTTACATCTATTTTCATAATCTATTACGCTCCTTCTGCCTCATTTGCTGCATCGTTTTTGTCTGCCTGACGATCAAGATATGCTACGATCTGTGCATTCTTTGTCTTAAAGATGAAGAATGCTACTGCGTATACTGCAACTGCGATTCCAATAAATAATGGGTTTCCTGATAAGAATGCAAGGAATACGAAACCAAGCATTGGTTTACCAAGGATGTTGAAACTTGTGATCATTGCTGCTCCGGCTGGAATTGCGAATCCTGCACCTCTGGCAACGTCTGTGAATAATGGTGCTGTGTATGTACACATTAATAATCCTAAGCTGAACCAGATAACACCGGCTACTAAGATCTTAGACATATTTCCTTTGTATACTGCTACAAGTCCCTGTACCATGTATGGGATAGCTAAAAGGTCAACAACTGGAAGTACCTGGTTACCAGGAAGTACTGTTGCGATAACTACCATGATTGGGATTAATAATAATCCACTTGTTAATGTTGCTGGTTCACCATATCCTACAGCATCGTTTACTGCGATGTACCATTCTCTGTCTCCAGAATTCTTCATGAATACTCTGGCTGCTTCTGTGATAGGTGCGAATGCCTGAGCAAACATACTAGCGATTTTAGGGAAGATAGCCATGATTGCTGCTGTAGCGATGGCTGCTGTAAATACGCTTCCCCATCCTGCCATAGATGTTAATTTTCCTACGTTTCCAAGGATACCGATAATTCCACCAAGGATGAATCCTAAAGTCATTGGTTCACCGATGAATCCTAATTTCTTTTCGATTGATTTAGGGTTTAATTTAACTTTGTTTAATCCGAGTAAGTTTAAAATTGGGTCGATTGCGATAGCAAAGATTGCTGGCTCTACGTTATGCATAGCGATGATTGTACAGTTTGGATAATTATAGTATTTAGACCAACGTTTTGCTACAAGTTCTGAAATTAATAAGCTGTATAAGTTTAATAAAACCATACATGCGATACCTAATGCAAAGTTGTGAGTCTTGAAGATTACCATAGCACCCCATACAATGTATGAGTAGTTGTTCCATAAGTCAGATGGCTGGAAAATGTTTGTCCATTTTACAAGGAATAAGATTGTCTGCAATGCGATACCAAGTCCTAAGTAGATCATACCAGCACTTGTTGCAAATGCTACGACAGATGTTGCCTGCCAACCTACGTCAAATGTGTTTAATTCAACACCTGTTACATTTGACATTACTTTTGACATATTTTGTACCAATGGTGTGATGATTGGTGTATATGCCCCGATGATCAGTGAAAAACCTTCCAGAGATACACCTGCATACAAAGCAGATAAGAATGCTTTTGCTGGTTTTACTCTAAAGATCAATGCAATGATAAAGATGATAAATGGAACGACGATTGCTGATCCAAAGTTATCAATGATCGCTTTCAAAAATTCTAATACTACCATAAGTTCCTCCCTTTGTTCCGAAGAACACACTCATATAATTTTCTCTTTTAACACTCTAAACTTTTTATTTTCCTACAGATTTTAATGCCGCTACGACATCCTCAAAGAACTGATCTTCCCCCATTCCTGTAATACAAGCGAAAGCATTGACTGTTGGGATTCCATAATCTCCATCTGGAAGTGGGCTTGTATGTGTTAAAATATCAAATCTTCCAGAAGTAGCTAAGTTTAAGGCCTCTGTTGGACGAGCCTCTGTTGTAGAAACACTGTATCCTCTTTCCCCAAGCTTTTCTTTCAGCTTTGCAGCTACCATAGATGATGTTACTGTTCCTGATCCACACACTGATAAAATATTTACTGCTGCCATAATAAATCTCCTTTCTTTTCAAGATTCTATCCTGAAATATAGCATTAATTATTTACATTTATAAATTGCTTTCTTTTTCTTTAATGATTTCTACAATCTTTTTTTTATCGCCAGTTTTCATGATATTAGCTAAAACATCTTGATCCTGGAGTACTGCAAGAATTCTCTGTAAAAAAACTAAATGTTCTTTTGGATCTTCCACTGCAAGCATAAAAACTAATTTTACTTCCACTGGTTCATCAGTTGTTCCCATCTGAAAGAAATGAACTGGTTCTTTCAAAACACCGATCGCTACTCCTCCTTTGATCACATGCTGTTTATCAGTATGAGGAATTGCGATTCCGATACTTCCCATATTAACTCCAGTCGGAAAATCTTTTTCTCTGTCTTTTAAAGCATCGATATAAGTATCTTTACAATAACCTTCTACTATAAATAAGCCTCCAAGTTTTTCAAATACTTCATCGGAACTTTTTGCCTCAAGATCAGGCACTATCAAGTTTTCATTCAGGTCTTCCCAAATCATTGTATCTACCTCGTTTCATACTCAAATTGTTCTATAATCTTGTAAATTTCTTCTCCCGTCTTACATTCTTTAATCTTCACACGAAAAGACTGATTATAAAAAAGGTTTACTAATTGAAACATCGCTTTTAAGTGAGTTTCTTTGTTGATCGCACTCAGACAACATACCCATTCGATTGGATCCATCTCCTCCTTTCCAAAAGGAACTGGAGTCTTTAGCCTGATCAGACTCATTCCAACTTTGCTGGCTCCTGCATTTAATGCTTCATGTGGAAGTGCAAATCCTGGAGCAACAACAATATATGGACCATTTTCCATGACATTTTGGATCATAGCATCAACATAATGTTCATTGATGGCTCCTTTCTTTATAAGATACTGTGCAGAAGCTTTGATTGCTTCTTTCCAGTCACTGCATTCAACCCCGATTTGAATTGCCTGTGCTGGTAGAAGATCGCTTAACATAGTTTCTTCTTTTTTCTGAAAAAATGTATCAATGACTGTTCTTATCTTAATCAATGAATCTTCATCATTCTTATCTTCTAAAATCTCTTTTATCTTTTCCAGAGATTTAAAAGAATCTGTTTTTTCCTCAGAAACAGTTTCTTTTACTGATGTCTTCGGAGTGATCTTTGATAATTTCTCACCAACTCTAATGCAATCCTCATCGGTCAGTAATGGATCAACCTGTATGTATTCAATCCCTTTTCCTTCTAATGAAATCGTTGAGATTACTGCATCAACATCTTCCATATTCATATTCTCAATATCATGTGCTGGAATAATATCTATCACATCCAAGTGAAAAAATTTTTCCAATCTTGCAAGAAGTAACTGAGATGTACCGATTCCTCCGTTGCACACTAAAACTACGGAATATCTTACGGTTTCATTCTTATTTCGCTCAATCGCTGCACAAATATGAACTACGATATAAGCAATTTCTTCTTTTGATAACTTTCTTCCAACATATTCTTCCAATACATGAACATTCTTTTCTGTGGCTTTCTTTACTCCTGGATATCTCTGAAGTACTTCGTCAACAACAGAATTAATTGCAAATCTATCACCAAGCGTTGAAAACGTTGACTCCAAATGGTTGATCAGATTTTCGTAAAAGATGTAATCTCCCTGAAGATTTATACGAATATCTTTTGATATATTCTGGATGAAATTTCTTGTGATAACCTGCATCTTAACGATTTCTTTGTTACTAGTCGTTTTCTTGATGTATTTCATCCGATTTAGAACATCTGCTACATAATATATTTCTGGATCTGGTATTTCTTTTACAATAAACTGCTGGATCTGATTGATCATTCCCTTCGCCATTTCCCATTTGCTATTCTTTTTACCACCATATTCCACATAATGTGATTTTCTTAAGCGGTAAAGCGAAAGCTGAAAGTAATTTCTTAACTGAACAAATGACCGATCTGTCAAAAACCTTCCATAAATATGTTCTGCTTCATTGATGATCTTCTCGATTATCGAAATATCTTCCAGATTTATCTTTAAGTTCTTTGAAAGACACTGTGTTAAATGCTGAAAAATTGGCTCAACCTTAAAAATACTATTTCCTGACTGAATCATATCGAGCAATAAGTTTCGCTTATCAATTTCTCTTCCTTCAAGCAGTAACCCTTTATTGGAATGAGAAAGTACATATAAATGTCTCTCTCTGCAAAAGTTTTTGATATGTTCCAAATCCTGAATGATCGTTGATCTGCTTACAAACAGCTGATCTGCAATCTCTGACAATGTAATGTAATCATCAGAACCGATCATTAATACAACTGCAAAACTGACCCTTTCTTCTCTTGAAAGTTTAAAAGAATAAAACCCTTCTTCCGAAAGAGATTCTCTTGCCTTTGTGATATCTGGTTCTGTGTTGATCACACCTCTTTTCCCAAGATTTAATGGTTGTAAATGATTTTCTTTCAGATAATCATTGATCTGATCAATATCGTATCGGATGGTTCGGCTTGAAACTTTAAATGTATCTGCCAACTCCTGAATCGATATTGTCTGATTATATTCTGTTTTTGTAATTAGCTGAGATAATATTTCTCGAGATCTCTTATTCATATGTTCACCTCATCTGTAACTAAAGTATAGCATCGTACTTTTTCAAAAAACAGTTTCAAGTATTTCAAAAAAAATGCAAAAAAATAGTCTGCTGACAATTTCTTTCACAATTTTTTGAAAATAATTGTTAAAGCAGCTATTTTTTATACTTTGTAATTGTATTTTTTATTCTAAACTATGTTTTAACATATCGAGAACCATCTCTGGCGCCTTCACATATGATTCTACGGTTGCTCCTCCCTGATGATTTGTCACTGTAATATTGTCTAATTTCAACAATGGTTCATCTTTTGAAACAGGTTCTGTCGGGAATACATCGATTGCTGCTCCCATGATCTTATGCTCTGAAAGTGCATGATAAAGTTCTTTCATATCAACTGCGACTGCTCTTGCTGTATTGATCAAATAAGCAGTTTCTTTCATCTGATTAAATTCCTCTTTTCCGATAATTGGTGGATCACCAGCCTTGATCCTTGCATGAATCGTGATCACATCTGATCGTTTGATCAGTTCTTCTTTTGTAACTGGTTTGCATCCTTCTTCTCGAATCTTATCTTCATCTGCAAATGGATCATGAACAAGGATAGTTGGATGAAAACCTTTCAGACGTTCAATGACGAGACGACCAATCGTTCCAAATCCAATGATTCCGATCGTCTGGCTTCTTAGTTCTGTCAGTGTCTCAGAATTTTGATATTTTTCTCTCCACTCACCATTCTTTAATGCTGTACAAGATCTTGTGATATTTCTTAATTCATTTAAAATCATTCCTATCGTATATTCTGCAACTGCATATGCATTATGAGCTGGGCAATTAATAACTTTCACACCCTTTTCTTTTGCCGCTTCCATGTCAATATTTTCCACACCACCACGACAGGATAAAATATACTTTAGATTTTCTGCTTCTTTGATCACTTCCTTACTAACCGGACACTGATGTACAAAAATAACATCCGCCTTTTTCATAAGCTCTGTAATCTCATCTTCTATCTCAAATGCACATGCTCCCTGTGTTTCTATCTTTCGGATAACTTCCCTGAAATCATCTTTACTACTATTTTCTTTCCAGGATTTACATATAAACTCATCAATGATCGAACTTTTTTCTAATTCCCTCCTAAAATATATGGACGGAATCATCATATCTCCTACTGCAACACATTTCATAATAAAACACCCTTTCTAACACTTATATTTGTTTCATATTAACATTTTTATGTTCGTTTTGTCTATACAAATGTTCGTTTAGAACTTTTTATTATTCTCTTATTTCTTGAATTTTCCTTTTCTGTAAAGTATAATAAAAGATAATTATATAGTATATAAAAGGAGCTATTTCGTTGAAAAAAGATATACGTCAACAAAAAATATTAGATTATTTATCTCATTTTGAACGGATTTCAATTTCTGAAATCTGTGAAATATTTGACATCGTGCCAATGACTGCACGAAGAGATTTAAAGGAACTTGAGAATGACCATAAATTGATCCGTACACATGGAGGTGCAACACTTCCTTCTCTTTCGATTCACGATACCACTCTTCCTTTTCATCAGCGTATGACGCAGAATATTGAATTGAAAGAATCTATTGCAAGAGCTGCTCTTCCTTACATTCAGAATCGACATCATATTTTCCTTGCCTCTGGAACAACAGTCCATATGTTTGCTACAATGCTCAAAGAGTCTGGCACCTTAAATATCGTTACAGATGCAGTCAATATTTCTTACGAATTAAGTTCATATCCTAATATTCATCTAATTTCTCTGGGTGGAGAAATACGTCATAATTCACTTACTACAACTGGTCAGATTGCCGAATCGAATCTGAATTCATTCCAGCTTGACTGTGCTTTTATTGGAGTTAATGCTGTTGATGAAGAAGGAAATATCTTTTTAGGAAGTATGGCTGAGGCATCAATTGTACGCCTGCTCTGTCACATGGTTCCTGAAATCTATTTTCTCGCAGATGAAACCAAACTTATGAAGAAAGATTTTATCTACATCTGTCAACTTGGAAAAGGTCGCAATCTTATTACGAATCCTTCAATCTCAGAAAAATGCATTCATACATATGAACAACTCGGTGCCTGTGTAATCACGGAATAAGGCAAAAAGACCGGAGATAACTATTCCCGTTATCTCCGGTCTTTTTATTTCTTGTAATTATTTATTCTTCGCAGCTGTTGTTGTGTTCTTAGCTGCTGTTGTAGTAGTTGTTGTTGCTGCTGTAGATGCTGTTGTAGCTTTATATTTGAACTTAACTTCTTTCCACAGATCCTGATCTACAGACTTCTTGTCATCCCATTTCTTGTCTGCATCTTTTGTCCACTTCTTGTAGACTTTCTCGTATGCTGCCTGCTGTTTTTCCTGAAGTAGTGTGGATTTGTTTGATGCAGCTGCTGTTGTGTCGTTTGGATTTAACATCTTGATGATCACGTATGCATCGTCTAATTCTACGACTCCGCTTACCTGGTTCTTCTTAAGTTTTGCTGCTGCTGTTTCGAATTTTGTTCCTAATGTGGCTTTTCCTTTTGTATAGGATTCTTCGTTGTCAGAGTTTACGCTGAACTTCTTAGCTACAGAGCTGATACTCTGACCTTTCTTGATCATCTTTAATGCGGATTTTGCTTTCTTTAGCTGATCTTTCTTCTCAGCGGCTGTCATGTCTTTTTCTTTTCCTGTCTTGCTGTCTGTTGTCTTTGTTGTGAAAACAAGTTTGTAGACTTTGACAGTTTTGGCTTCGTCATCTGTTACTGTAACGTTTGCTTTCTTGATGATCGCCTGCATAACTTTACTTGCGATCGTGCTTTCTTCGTACAGTTTCTGGATCATATCTTTATCTGCTTCTGTCTTCTTCATGACTTTCTTACCTGTTGAGTCTTTTGCGAAGGCAGTTACGCTTTCTTTGATCTGCTTCTTCTCAGATTTTGTTAACTTCACGTTGTAGTCGTCTGCGTGTGCTGCTAAAACTTTAATCTGTTTTAACTGGTTGATAACGCTGTCTTTGACAGACTGCTGCATTGTGATCTTCTTTCCTTTGCTGTCTGTTCCGACCTGCATAGACCACATGCTGTCTCCGAAGTATGCTCCGTACTGAGCTTCTGCCTGATACTGCATGATTCTTGCATATACATGAGCTTCCTGGAATGTTACTTCTTGTCCTGCATATTCAAATAATGTCTTCTCATTCTTGCTTTTACATCCTGTAAATAAAGAAAGAGTTAACGCAAGAACTGCAGTTAAACATAGCAACTTCTTTGCTAATTTCTTCATTTCATTTTCTCCTTCATATTATGATTATATTAGGCTAATGTCTGGCGATATTATAGCACAAACTTATCGGATTATCAATGAATTGAGCGAGTTCACACAATGTTCAATCTTTTCTAACTGCTTCACTTTCTTTGTCTTTGACAGATCTAGTACAAATGTCGGATTCTTGCCTGCCTGGAAGGATAATTCACGTTTGTATTCTTCTAATATCGCTGGGATTTTTTCTACATCCACGGCTGCATCTGGTTTCATTTCAAATGAGACTTTTTCTCCTTTTTGTTTCACATCTGTCATATAAGCGTGGTGAGCTAATGATTTCAAATATGCAACATATAACAGATTGTAGACTGCTTTCGGCATTTCCCCAAAGCGGTCGATCAACTCATCTGTCATATCTTCCATTTCATCTTTGGATTCAATGGATGAAATACGTTTGTATAATTCCAGTTTTTGATATTCATTATACACATACGTTGATGGAATAAATGCATTGATGTCGAGATCGAGTGTTGTGTCAAATTCATCCTCGTCTTTTAATTCGCCTTTTAATCTCAAGACTGCTTCATTCAGCATCTTGCAATACAAATCGTATCCAACTGCTTCCATATGACCGGATTGTGCCTGTCCCAAAAGATTTCCTGCTCCGCGGATCTCCAGATCTCGCATTGCAATCTTATAACCGGATCCCAGATCTGTAAATTCCCGGATCGCCTGTAATCGTTTTTCTGCGGTTTCTTTTAACAGTGTGTTTTTTTTGTACATCAAAAATGCAAATGCATTTCGATTTGATCTTCCGACACGTCCTCTTAACTGATACAACTGGGACAGCCCAAGCTGATTGGCATCGTGAATGATCATTGTATTTACATTCGGAATATCTAGTCCTGTCTCGATGATCGTTGTAGATACCAGGACATCGATCTCATGGTTCATAAATCCCATCATGATCTCTTCCAGTTCGCGTTCTTTCATCTGTCCATGTGCAAATGCAACTTTCGCATCTGGAAGCAATCTCTGTAATTCGGCTGTCACTTCTGCGATATTATTGACGCGGTTATACACATAATATACCTGCCCGCCACGTGTCATTTCGCGGTAGACCGCTTCTTTGACCAGTTCTTCATTATATTCCATAACATATGTCTGGATCGCTCTTCGGTCATGCGGTGGTTCTTCTAATACACTCATGTCACGGATTCCGATCAGACTCATATGCAGGGTTCTTGGAATTGGTGTAGCAGATAATGATAAGACATCGACATCTTTTTTCATTGTCTTGATCTTTTCTTTATGTGTCACACCAAAACGCTGTTCTTCATCAATTACGAGCAGTCCCAGATTCTTATACTGCATGTCTTTGGACAATAAACGATGCGTTCCAATCACGACATCTACCGTTCCATTTTTGAGTCCTTCGATCGTTTCTTTCTGCTCTTTTGCTGTACAAAATCTGGACATCATGCGTACGGTGATCGGGTAATCATGAAATCTCTGTGCAAATGTATTGTAATGCTGCTGTGCAAGGATCGTGGTTGGTACGAGATACGCCACCTGTTTTCCATTGTCTACTGCCTTAAATGCTGCACGGATCGCTACTTCTGTCTTGCCATACCCGACATCTCCACAGATCAGTCGGTCCATAATCTTCTTGCTTTCCATATCCCTTTTCGTATCATCGATCGCATTTAACTGATCCTGCGTTTCATCGTATGGAAATAATTCTTCAAACTCTTTCTGCCATACAGTGTCCTTGTCATAGACATATCCTTCTTTTGCCTGTCTTAGTGCATATAACTGCACGAGTTCTTCCGCAATATCTTTGACTTGACCTTTGACACGTGTTTTCGTCTTCTTCCATTCATTTCCACCTAATTTATGAAGTTTCGGCTTTCTTGCATTTGCACTTGCGTATTTTGCGATCTGGTCTAGGGCTGATGCTAAAATAAATAAATTATCACCGCCCTGATATTCAATACTGATGTAGTCCTTTTCAACCCCATCTGTTGTGATCTTTTCGATTCCGCGGTAAATACCGACTCCATGTTTTTCATGAACAACGTAATCACCGATATTGATATCTGCAAAACTTCGGATCTTTTCTCCTTGTTTTTTCTTCTCTTTCTTTCGGCGCTTTTTTTCTTCTCTTCCTTTGAAAATGTCTCCTTCTGAGATCAATACCCATTTGGCTGCCGGATATTCAATTCCTGTCAGAAGCTTTCCTGCTGTGACAACAATCTGCCCTGCTTCCACTCCATATTTCAAGTCCTTATCATATGTCACAACCAAACCATTTTCTCTCAGATCACTGCTTAAACGTTTCGCTCTTGTAACAGATGGAGAAGCAACAACGATCCTGTAGTCCTTACTCTGATATTTGGTAAGATCTTTGACTAACTGCTCAAAACTGTTGTTATAAGACTGAATGGATTTTGTATCCATAAATAAGGTTCTAGCAACTCTAAAATCATTGATCTCAGCAGATAAAATCGAATAACATAGCATCTTATGTTTCTCGATCTGATATAAAATACTTTCATAATCTGTCACCGTATTTGCCTGTTTAGGCAGAAGATACCCACCTTCCAGACGGCTTTTCATACTCTCTGAGAATTCCAGATAAAATGCATCTGCACGTTCTCTGATATGTTTTGGTTCATCCATATAGATCATGCTTTCTTCTGGAAAATAATCTAAGATGCATTCTGTATTTTCATAAAAATATGGGAGATAACCTTCTACTCCGATCAACATATGAAGTTCCCTTAATTCCTCACGAACACGGTCCATTTCTTTTCTTAGGCGGGCTTCCTGATCATATTTTTTTTCTTTTTTAAACTTCTGTGATAACTTCTCATAATCTTCTTCCATATTTCGAAGACCATGTTCAATCCTTGGCTGGTTTAAAATGATCTCTGATGCCGGATAAATAGTCAGAGTATCGACTTCTTCGATGGATCTTTGGCTTTCTTTATCAAAACTTCGGATCGAATCAATTTCATCTCCCCATAGTTCGATACGATATGGGCTTTCCTGCGTGTATGGGAAAATATCAATGATTCCTCCTCGCACAGCAAACTCGCCTGGAGCCTCAACAAATGGTGCTTTTTCGTATCCTCTGGCAACAAATTCTTCTGCGATCGTTGCCTCTTCCAGTGTCTCTCCCATTTTAAACGTCATCTTATGATTCTTGATATCACTTAATGGAACAACCTGATCCATCACAGCATCGATCGTCATCACAAAGGTTCCACATTTGTCATCCACGATCTTCTTGATCGCCAGCATACGGTCTCTTGCGATTGCATTTCCATGAACATCAGCTGTATAGAATAATGGATCTTTTGCTGGAATATACTGAACCTTTTCTCCAAAGAAATGACTTGCCTCGACCCATTGTCTTGCTTTGTTCTCGTCTGGTACGATGATGATCTTAAATTGCTTTTTCTTATGATTTCCGATCAGACTTGTCAGATGCCATTTGGCTGTATCAGTGCATCCTGATACAAGAACCGGGCCACAGTAATCTTCGACCTCATCCTTTAATTGTCTGTATACCGGATCGTCTTTTAATATATGTTCTAACACTTTCTATCCCTACTTTTTCTTATTGTGGCGGTTCATCGCTTCTGTGATGTCGCCCATAACGATCAGCTGTACTGCATCGTACACTTCATCAAAACGTTCCGCAAAGATTGCCTGTTCTTCTTTTGTAAAATGTCCTAATACATAATCTGCCAGATCATATCCTTTTGGTTTCTCTCCAACACCGATCTTCACCCTTGGGAAATCCATACTTCCTAAATGACTGATGATACTTTTCAGTCCATTATGTCCCCCTGCACTTCCCTTCCTTCGGATACGCAGTCTTCCAACATCAAGATCGATATCATCATGAATAATGATAAAATCTTCTGGCTCTAATTTATAGAAATCCATGATTGGACGAAGACTTTCCCCGCTTAAGTTCATAAATGTCTGTGGTTTCACAAGAAGGACTTTTTCTCCTCCCATATAACCAGTTCCGATCAATGCTTTGTGTTTCCCTGTATTTATACTTATGCCTTCTTTGTCTGCAATATAATCAAGGGCTTCAAATCCAATATTGTGTCTTGTGTTGTCATATTTCTTTCCCGGATTCCCCAGTCCGACGATTACTTTCATAAGATATCTCTCCTTTTTCCCTAGAATCTATAAAACTGACAAACACCCGGAAATCAATGGATTCCCGGGTTGTCTTTTTCTTTCTTTAGTTATAGTATATCCCAATTTACAATTCTCAGCAAGATTTTTTCTAGTTATAATGCCTGAAAGAATTCTCTTGTCTTATTTACCTTCTTCATCAATGTATCAAACTGTTCTGGTGTCAGTGACTGTGGTCCATCACATAATGCTTTGGCTGGATCATTATGAACTTCTACCATTAATCCATCGGCCCCAGCTGCGATCGCTGCTAATGCCATTGGCTCTACCATATCTCTGATTCCTGTTGCATGAGATGGATCTACCATGACTGGAAGATGGGATTTCTTCTTAATCATAGGGATTGCAGAAAGATCTAATGTATTTCTCATAGCTGTCTCGTATGTTCGGATTCCTCTTTCACAAAGGATTACTTTTTCATTTCCACCTGCCATAATGTATTCTGCACTCATTAACCATTCTTCGATCGTTGCTGCAAGTCCTCGCTTTAATAAGATTGGTTTGTTGATCTTTCCTAATTCTTTTAATAATTCAAAGTTCTGCATATTTCTTGCTCCAACCTGAATCAGGTCCACATCTTCGAATAATGGAAGATGACTTGCATCCATGATCTCTGTAACAACTGGAAGTCCTGTTGCTTTCTTAGCTTCTAATAATAATTCTAATCCTTCTCCATGAAGTCCCTGGAAAGAGTATGGGGAAGTTCTTGGTTTGAAAGCTCCTCCTCTTAATAATCCTGCACCAGAATTCTTCACATCGTTTGCGACTTCTGTGATCTGTTCTTTTGTCTCAATAGAACATGGTCCTGCGATCACCTGGAAGTTTCCACCACCAATCTTTACTCCATTTACATCAACAACTGTATCGTTTGGATGGAATTTTCTGTTGGCCTTCTTGTATGGCTCCTGAATACGCTGTACATTTTCAACGATGCTGTTTGCCATGATATGACGCATATCTACAACAGATGTATCTCCCACTAATCCAAGGATCCTTGTATTAACACCTTCGGATTCGTGGATTCCCAGTCCCTGCTCTTCCATCTCTTTCTTTAATGCGTTGATCTTTGCTTCTTCTGCCTGTTTCTTTAAAATAATAATCATGATGTTCGTCCTTTCCTGGCAAGTCGTTTCTATCTTGCTTCTCTGGTGCGGCCTTTGTTTCTTTGAGTAAAAAGAAAAGGCATGCACTCTGTTGCAAGAATGCATGCCTTAAATGTTTTACTCTGTCGGTTTAAAGTGACATAAGTTTTGGCGATGATTCATTGCAACAAAAATAGTCAGGATAAAAATAATAACCCTGAAAGCTAAAGTAATAAAATGTGCAATTATTCATCTTACTTGTTGTCATCTTAGTTTCTCCTTGTTTTGATGTTTTTACGATACATGAATTTTTTTTCTGTGTCAATAGATTTATAGATGTTTTTTATAAAATCCATAGACCGTATTTATGATTTATTTTATGAATTATAAAATTTATTTTTTGCGCACTGCAAGAAATGATGCGATCAATGCTGTGATCGGTACTGTTAATACAACACCAAGACTTCCAGATAATCCTTGCATAATCTCAATTCCGATCACATAAGAGTTCGCTAACTGTCTGTAGCTTAAATCATATGCGTAATTGATCACTAATGTTGTCATTGCACCGCCCACATAAGCAAAAATCAGTGTATTCGTCATCGTTCCCATCATATCTCTTCCAACATTGATTCCTGATACAAAAAGTCGTTTCATGGACAGTGTTTTGTCTGTTTCATAAATTTCCTGAATCGTAGATGCAATAGACATACCAACGTCCATGACGGCTCCTAATGCTGAAATGATGATTCCGGCAAAAAGCAGTTCTCCGATCTTTATCTTTGTATTTTGTCCGACATAGTTCAATGCTTCGATATCCGATACATTATATCCTGTGATTCCTGCTGCTTTTCCAAATGCCATCGCTGCCACTGCTGCGATCACGACTCCGATCGCTGTTCCAAGGATCGCAGACACTGTTTTGCTCGAATATCCACCAAGAAGTCCTAATGTTACGATCGTTGTCAACACTGCTACAATGATCGTCAACACGATCGGTGAAATTCCCCGATACATCATCGGGAACATGATACCAATGATACATGCAAACGCAAATACAAGACTCAAAATAGCATAAACGCCTTTCTTCCCGCCGATCGCACATACCACTGCCGCAAAGATCAACACAAATCCATAGATCGCCATGGTACGGTCCTGACTATATACGGTAAATCCTGCATTTGTTCCACTTTTATTTACGATCACGATGATCCTTGCTCCTACTTTACAGTCCGCTCCAAATAAAGTTCCGCTTGGATTGATTGCCTGTTTTTCTTTTCCTTTGTAGGTTCCCGTTGTCATTTTGACCAGAACTTTCTGCGTTCCATAACGACTTCCGTCTTCTGCAAGATTATCTTTGATGATCTTTGTTACAACTGCTTTTTCATATTTTTGTCCTTTATAAGATGCCAATGGCGTTTTCTGAAACTGATTGCATTTGACTATGATCCCTGCAAATAAACACACTGCTATTGCGAGGATCAAGATTTTTTTCCATGATACTGCTTTTTCCATAAGTTGTCTTCTTTCTATAAATCGTAGCCTTTTATTTATAAAGAAAAATCAGAGAATGCCTGTGTCCGGATCTATCATTCCGGGCGCAGGCTTTTGCTCTGTCTGATAAATTAAATTACGACACTAATTCTTTATCATCTCTATTTGATTGTTGCTTTTTTGGCTGTGCTGTAGGCTCCATAAATACGTTTTCCATTTACTGTTTTGTAAGAACGGACTTTGACGTAATATTTTTTCCCTTTTTTCAGACCTTTGATCTTGTAAGATGTTGTTGTTTTTGCTTTTCTTACTGTCTTTTTACCTGTAAATTTCTTGTTTGTAGAATATACAACTTGATATCCTGATGCTTTCGTATTCTTTTTCCATTTGATCGTTAGCTGTTTTTTGATCTTATTTACTAAAGAGATACTCTGTTTCTTTGGTGCTACAGTCACTGTAACTGTTTTGGAAGCTGCTTTGTAGTCTGTAGTTGCTGCTGCTTTGACTGTGATCTTGGCAACTCCTGGTCCTTTGACTGTTACTTTTCCTGCAGCATCAACTGTTGCAACTGCTTTGTTTGATGTTGTGTAAGTGAGTTTTCCATTTCCATTTGTTTTTGCATTTAATTTGAATGCTTTGGATGTTTCACTCTTCTTATAAGATGCTGTTGCTGTAATCGTCTGGTTTTTTGCCTGTACTGCTGTTGTATCATCTTTCTTTGTTGTATTTGAGTTCGCATCATCTTTTTTGGTATCTTCTGCTTTCTTCACGATCTTATATGAAGATGATCCGTCTAATACTTTTCCTGTGTCCGCATCGTATGTTGTAACTTCAAAAGAGTCATCTGTTACATTGACTACAGAATAACTTGGTGTCCATGTCTGGCTTCTCTCAGAAATGAAATCCTGTTTTGCTGTGATCAGATTGTAGAATTTAGATCCTGTTGCTGAGTTTGCTTCTAAATATACAGTTCCTTTTGGATTTACAACCGTTCCACCTTTTGTTGTATCAACGATTTCGTAGCAGTTATTTTCTTTTGCGTAATTTGCTGTATTTTCTGTTTTTGCGAATTTATCATGTGCCTGCCCATCACTCTGTAACTGATATGTTCTGGAGTATGTATGGTCATGTCCCTGAAGTACAACATCAATATCATATTTATCCATTAATGGTGTTAACTGTGTTCTTAAAACCATTCCGTCAGAATCTGAATGATCATATCCTGATCCATAAATGTCCTGGTGGAACATTACAACTTTCCATTTTACATTTGGATTTTCTTTGATCGCTTTACGCATAACATTTTCGTGAGTTGCACAGTTGTAATTGTTTGTGTCTAATACGATAAACAATGTATTTCCATATGTGTAATAATAGTCTGTTCCTGCTGCTGTCTTTCCTTCTGTATACTTTGCTGTGTTTCTATATCCACCTGTATCAAATGCATTTGGATTGTTGTAATGCATCTCATACTGTGCTGATCCAGAATCGTGGTTTCCGATCGTTGTTGCTACTGGAAGAGATCTTAAAGCATCTGCTCCAAGGTAACCTGCATACTGTTTTTCATTGTTATTGTTATTTACCTGATCTCCTGCGGATGCAACAAAACTTAGATTTGGATTCTGTTTTACCGCGTTATTTAATACGTTGTTCCAGTTATAACTATCATTTCTTGCTGCATAGTTATTATCTTTCATCGCATCTCCTTCAGTACTTGTCTGTCCTGAAGATGCTCCGATCTGAGGATCTCCTACATATAAGAAAGAATAATTTTTAAATGATTTTGTAGAATATTTCTGTACATCCTGATATTTTCCGTTCTGGAATACCTGATAGTAGTAAGTTGTATTTTCTTTCAGGTCATTTACAGATGCTTTGTTTGAATAGTACTGAACACCTTCGATCGCTACTGCCTGTGTCTGTTTTCCTTCGACTTCTTTTGCATCAGACATATCTTCTTTTGGTGCGATCTTAACTTTTGGTGTTTCTTTTGTCTTGCTGTAGTATGCAAAATTAAGCTGTGATTCTGTCGCTCCTGGTGTTAGGGATACATTTTCATAGTTTGTACTGTATTTATCCCAGTTTGCTTTCCATGTGGACCAGCTTTCTGTTTTAGAAGCAGATGCATCATTCCAATGTTCTGTCGCTGCGCTGACTGTTGATGAAAGGATTGGAGATGCCATCATAACTCCGCCTGCTAACATCATGGCTGATACAGTTGCTTTTGCTGCATATTTTTTTGCATTTCTTGCTATGTTTCTGCGAATTGTTCTCACAATAAGATCCTCCTTTGATATAGTCAATCATTCTCTGTTGTGTTTAACTATAAACTTGTGAGATTAAGAAAAGGTGCATGGGAATGATAAATTTTTGTAAAATTTTTTTATTGTATGAGTTGAAGGTCTGTCGAGTATTTAGAGAAAAAATGAAAGATAGTATGTGTGCAACACGAATTCCATTGACGGAGTTGTGACAGAAATAAAATATTTGAAAGAATAGTTAAAAAAGCTGTCGCATCTAAACTAGCGACAGCTTTCTGTGTTTTTGGAGTTTTATTTTTATATATGTTTTATAAAGGGTATTTATATGTTAGGAATTTGTATGACATTACGCCATCTTTATTTATTTGTTTCTATAAACTTATCAAGTTCTTCTTTTGTTGGAAGTCCTTCATTATCACTGATGTTCATTACCTGGATCGCTCCAATGGCATTTCCTCGTCTTACACTTTCTTTGATCGTTCTTCCTTCGAGGATTCCGCTGATGACTCCGACTGCGAATCCATCACCGGCTCCTACTGTATCAACGACTTTATCGACATGGAATCCTGGAACTGTATAAGTGTTTTCATTTTCTTTTACAAATGCTCCCTTTGATCCATCTTTAATAATGACGATCTTTGCACCAGCTTTTTGATACATCTGAGCTGCTTCTTCCATATCTGTTGTTCCGAGAAGAATCTTACATTCTTCAATTCCTGGAAGAACTACATCTGCCATAGAAGCTAATTCATTGATCACTGAGCGCATTGTTTCTTCATTTTCCCATAATGCAGGTCGCAGGTTTGGATCAAATGTGATCAAAATTCCTTTATCTTTTGCACGTTGCATCAGACGAAATGTCGCTTTTCTGGCGCTTTGTGATAATGCAGGTGGAATTCCTGTAATATGTACCAGATTCACATCTGTAAGATCGATCGCATCAATTTCTTTTTCTGAAATATGTGATGCTGCTGATCCTTTTCTATAATATGGTGCATATGGATCACTTCCATCAGTAACTCTGTTTTTCAGCTGAATTCCTGTTCGATAAACAGGATCATAACTAAGAAGTGAAATACCAATCTGATTCTCTCCTAATGTCTTAGCAATGTAATGACCAAATGGATCATCTCCTAATCTGGTAAGATATTCCACACTGTGACCTAATCTGGTCAATCCGATCGATACATTGACTTCTGCTCCTGAAAGTGCTCTTGTAAAATGCTCTACATTTTCTAATGGTCCTGTCGTATCTGCGATCAAAAGTGCCATTGGTTCTCCAAACAGTATTGTTTTTCCCATGATCTTGCCTCCTTTCTTCTATGATAATGCTGGATTTCTCACAAGATGAATTGCAAATCCACCAACTTCCTGTGCCATGTAAACAGCCTGCATCTTTCCATCTGGGCGATATACTGCACTGTCTTCATTAAATGCAATATTCTTCTGTTCCAGATAAGCTTTCGCACGTTCTACTGAATTTACCGCAATTGCAATATGTCCTTTTGTTCCTAAAAATGGAGTTTTCATTGTTTCTACATAAGTATCAGAGAAAATGGAACTTGGATTTTCTTTTGGTGCAAATCCAAACATAAAATCAAATGCTTCTGCTACTTTGTGCGCCTGTTCTTCATTGTCACAGTTAATTCCTATATGTGCCAGTTTAAACCCTAGCATTTTGTGTACTGCCTGTGTTGTAAGGTTTTGAATTTCATCAAATTTTTTCTCTTTGATCAAATTATCTTTCACCATCCACGTACCACCACAGGCAATGATCTTATCAAAATTCAGATATTCATTTATGTTGTCAAGATTAACCCCACCTGTTGGCATGAATTTCATCTGATGATATGGTGCTGCCATCGCTTTGATCGTTTTAATTCCTCCTGCTGCTTCCGCTGGGAAAAATTTTACAACTTTCAAGCCATATTTTATTGCCTGTTCAACGTCGCTTGGGTTAGCACATCCTGGTAAGATTGGAATATTTTTTTCTATACAGTATTCTACAACTTCAGGATTAAGTCCTGGACTTACAATAAACTCTGCGCCTGCATTGACCGCTTCGTTCACCTGTGAAGTTGTAAGTACTGTTCCTGCTCCAACAAGCATTTCTGGGTATGCTTCTTTCATATTTTTAATAGCATCTGCTGCCTGTTCTGTACGAAATGTGACTTCTGCACATGGTAATCCCCCATCACATAATGCTTTCGCAAGAGGTTTTGCATCCTGTGCATCTTCTAGTTTCACAACTGGCACGATTCCTATTTTTTTGATTTTGTCAAATAACATTCCTTGTTCCATAATGTGCCTCCTAAGAAAGATGGTTGATCGGATAGTGAATTTCCTCACCATTTGCAAAACGTACAGATTCTTCTGCTACTTTTCTCTTTAATTCCTGTGCAGCTTCCTCAGAATACCATGCCATATGAGGTGTAACGATAACATTCTCATGTTTAAATAAAGGAGAATCTTTTGATACTGGTTCACCAAGCATACAATCAAGAGCTGCTCCTGCAATTTCACCATCTGTTAATGCCTGATCTAAATCTTCTTCGTTGATGATTCCGCCTCTTGCCACATTAATAAGCACTGCGTTATTTTTCATCTTTTTAAATGTTTCCTTATTAAACAGATCAATATTTCCATCTGCTGGGCAGTGAAGAGAAATCACATCAGATTTTTCGATCACTTCTTCCATTGTCACTGGTGTAACATATTCATCTGTCTCTGGTGTTGGCTTAAAATATGGGTCTGTTCCAATGACTTTAAATCCTAATGCATTCATTTTCTTCGCAAAATTTCTTCCAATACGGCCTAATCCAATGACTCCAACTGTCATCTGATTAAAACGATGTACAGGAATTGAATTTGTATAATCCCATTTTTCTGCTTTTGTAAATGCATTCATTTTTACGATTTTTCTTACCATTGCAAGTGCTAGTGAGATCGCATGATCTGCTACTTCGTTCATTCCATAATCTGGTACATTTCCAATCTGAATTCCATGTTTTGTTGCAGCTGGTACATCGATCGTATCTACACCTACACCATAACGAACAACATATTTTAATTTTGGACAATTATCCATTACTTTTTCTGTAATTTTTGCATACTGTACTATAAAAATTTCTGCATCCTGGCATTGTGCGATCACTTCATCTTCCGTGATCGCCTGTTTTAATTCAACTTCCATTCCTGCATCTTTAAATACTTTTTTCTCAATATCAATACTGTCATGATCGCAGTCTGTAATAATAACTTTCATGTCTATCCTTTCTATATTCACCAAATCTATTTCTTCATTCATTAACGTACTAAATATCCACCATCAACTGGAATAACTGCTCCGTTGATATAATCAGATGCATCAGATGCTAACCATACAACTGGTCCTTTCATATCATCTGGTGTACCCCATTCTTTTTTAGGAATACGGTTTGTGATCGCTGCATTTCTAGGATTTGAAGGATCTAACAGTGCTGTATTCATTTCTGTTGCCATATATCCTGGTGCTAAAGCATTTACGTTAATTCCTTTTTCAGCCCATTCATTACATAATGCTTTTGTTACCTGTGCAACGCCACCTTTTGATGCTGCATATGCTGGAACTGTATATCCACCAAAGAAAGAAAGCATTGATGCAATATTAATGATCTTTCCTTTACTATCCTGTTTCATAAATGTCTTTCCTGCGAGCTGACATAATGCAAATACACTTCTTAAGTTAACATTGATCACAAAATCCCATTCTTTTAAAGGGAATTCTTCACTTGGATATCTTCTCTGTACACCAGCTCCGTTAACTAAAATGTCAAGATGTCCACCTAATTTTTCAACTGCCTGTGAAAAAGCTGCTTCTCTTGTTTCATCATTTCCAAGATCTGTAATGACTGCCTCACATTCATAACCTTTCTCTACAAATTGTTTTGCTGTTTCTTCTGCTTTTGGATTAATATCCATAATACATACTTTTGCTCCAGCTTCCATAAGCCCTTCTGCCATTCCACAGCTCAATCCCTGTGCTGCTCCTGTTACGATTGCTGTTTTTCCTGTCAGATCATTTAATTTCATATCTCATTTTCCTTTCTATCGATTTTCTATTCTATTTATCAAAAACTGGATCATTGATCGCTAGATCATATCTTCTGCTTTCTGGACGAAATGCTGCTAATACCCACAAATATGCGTTGCGGCTTCCAGGACTTGCAACTGTTGGATGATATCCACATGGTGCCTGTACCATTGTTCCAGAATGTACAGTATGTGTTACAATGTCTTCCACTTCACCACTCTTTAAATAACTGATGTGGAATCCGAATTTTGGAAGTGGCATATCAAAATAGCAATAAACTTCTTCCAAATCTTTTTCATGCTGATGTGGTGGCCAGCTTGTCCATGCACCTTCTCCTGACCAAGTCAGTCCACAGATCAGCTTTGAAGCTGAATCCTGTGGTGCCAAAGTAAACATAACTTCTCTCTGTCCTACTCCTTCACCATGGATCTGATGCACATCTCCAATAGGAAGTGTGATATCAAATTTTCTAAAATGTGGTTCTCCGATTCCTTCGTATTTTGCTCCTGCAATATAGAAGATACAGTCCTCTTTTGCAGTGATCGTTAGCTTATCATTTCCTGGAATGTAGCAAGAATCGAATTTCTCCATGTCCTGATCAAGACTTGCATGTCCACTTAATTTTGCCTTTCCTGCCAAAAGAACCGAATGTAATTCTAACTCATTGGACTCTAATGTATATGATTCTCCTGCTGGAAGATTTAATCGAAACATTTGTGCTTCCTGACATTCACAAGTGTCTGGCGTGATTACTTTATGAAACCCTTTTTCATCTGAAGACTGAACTTTCCAAGTCTCCATTCTTTTCTTATTTTCTAGATTTTGCATGATGTCCTCCTTATTTATCTCTATCTAAAATATAGTTATCCAAATATGTGGCTAAATCCTGGGACTAATACTACTAACAGGAATACCGCTATGTATCCGATGAAGAATGGTATCTGACCTTTTACGATCTCTCCCATCTTTAATTTTGATACCGAAGCTGCCGAGAAAATATTTACCGCTACTGGTGGTGTCATCGTTCCAACAACGTTTGAAATAGCAACGATCATTCCAAAATGAACTGCATCAATTCCAAGTCCTGCTGCGATTGGCCATAAGATTGGTACCATAAGTACACAAGTTGCAATTCCTTCAAGGAAAGTACCAAATATCAGAAGAATTACTGCGACTACCAGACAGAATAATGTTTTATTTAAATTCATTCCCACAATAAAGTGTACTAAGTGTCCTGAAATTCCTGAGTAAGCAAAAATCCATGAGAAAGCTGTTGATGTAGCTATGATGAATAAGATCATTGCTGATCCTTTTGCACTATCAAGGAAAATTGGAACAAGGTCTTTTACTGATACTTCTTTATAGATAAACATTCCTGCAATGAATGCCCATACAACTGCTACCGCTGCAGATTCTGTTGGTGTAAGTAATCCTGAATAAATACCGCCCAAAATAATAACTGGAAGTAAAATTGCCGGAATCGCTTTTACGAAAGTCTCTCCAAATTCTTTTAAAGTTGGTCTTTTTTCTGCTTTTGGCCATTTTTCTTTACGGGCTAATAAGAGTACTACAACCATCAGTGTGAGCATGATCATAATTCCAATACACATTCCTGATGTAAACATTTCACTGATCGATGCTCCTGTGATCGTCGCATAAACAACCATGATGATACTTGGCGGGATAATAGGTCCTAATCCTCCAGATACTACCAACAGCCCGGCTGTACGATCCTTTGGATATCCCATCTTCGTCATTTCTGGATAAAGCATAGATCCGATGGCAATAACTGTCGCTGGTGCTGAACCAGATAATGCTGCGAAGAAAGCACATGCAAGTACAAGGGCTAATGCCATTCCACCTCTTACACCACCTACAATACTGTTTGCAAAGTCAACCAGTCTTTTTGAAATACCACCTTTTGTCATTAGGTTTCCTGCTAGAATGAAGAATGGAATTGCCATGATCGATGTGGATTCCAATCCTCCAAAAATTCTCTGTCCGATAATTCCTGTTGTTACAAGAAAGTCAGGGCTAAATACAATTGTTGTCCAGACGGCTGCTCCTAAAGCAAATGCAATCGGAACACCGATGATCAGAAACAATGCCATTGAACCAAATAATAGTAATCCTGTTCCCATTATGCTTCCTCCTCTTCATTTTTTCCTTTGACAAAATCTATGATCATACCGATCATCAACAAACCTTGCACGATCACGATCATTGCAAAACTGATAACTAATGCTGCATATGGAACTGCCATTGGAAGATGTAATGCTGCTGATGTCTGTCCTGTAACGATCTGTTGATTTACCATATTAACTGCTGCGATCAGTACAGATACTGAGAATATCAAAACAACGATCTTAGATGCGATCTGTACTATTTTCTTGCCTGCTCCATGCAGTTTGTCTACAACTGCTGTTACCGCAATCTGTGTTCCATCTCTTAATCCTATTTCCGTTCCGATCAATGCCATATAGATCATGCAATAAGTAGATGCTTCATCAAACCATGCGATTGGTAATTTAAAAATATTTCGATTGACAACCTGAGCAAAAGAGCTTGCAACCATGATCACAAATGTTGCAACCATAATGACTTGTTCTACTTTTGTAAGTGTACCAAGTACTTTTTTCATCTTTATTCTCCTTTCGTTGGATGTTCCTTGATCGTTTGATCAACTGCTGCCTGCCATTTAGGATCAAATGTAAAATTCTTTTCTTTCGCTTCCTGTTTATAAGCTTTTCTTAGCTGATCCATATCAATATTCCAGAATTTTACGCCTTTTTTCTTAAGTTCTGTTACGGCCTTATCATTCTCTTCTTTCAGATATTGACGTTCTGCCACATATCCTTCTTTGCATCCTTCCATAAATTCATCTTGCAGGTCTTTTGGAATCTTCTTCCATGCTTTATCTGAAATCATTACTGGAACATAAGTAAATGCATGATGTGAATAAGTTACGTTTTTTGTAACTTCATAATATCCGTTAGATAAACAGTTACTTACTGCATTTTCACATGCATCGATCGTTCCTTGCTGCAATGCAGTAAATACTTCGTTATATGCCATTGCTGTTGGCATTGCACCAAATGACTGGAATGCCGTCATATGATACTGATTCTGCATTGTTCTGATCTTAATTCCTTTAAAATCTGATATTGTTTTGATTGGCTTTTTAGAGAATGTATCTCTGAATCCTGACTCAAGATATCCGATCACATGTACATTCAATTTGTCATATGCTGCTTTCTCGATCAGATCACCTAGCGGTCCATCAACCGCTGCATGTGCTTGTTCTTCATTCTCCCAAAGATAAGCTTGGTCAAGGATATTCATTTCAGGAATCCAGTTTGTTAATACTGAGTTCGCAGCAGATGCAATATCCAGATCTCCTTGTGAACAAAGTTCTACAGAACCTCTTTCATCACCAAGTGCTCCACCTGTTACTACTACGATCTTGATTCGTCCATTGGTTTTCTTTAGAACCTCATCTGCCATTTTCTTAGCACCTTTGTAAATTGGAGATGCCTCTCCATCTACAATTGCCATTCGAAAAACAATCTGCTCTTCTTTTTTTGCCGAACTCGTTTTTCCACACCCTGTTGCGGAAAATACCAGCAGTATTGATACAAGCATCAATGCTATTACTTGCTTTATTTTTCCCGCTCTTTGTCTTGCCATAATTTCTTCCTCCATTCTCACATTTTGTTTGTCATACTCGTTTCGTCAAATTCATCCGATGTATTTGTTGTATTTATCTTCTCATTTGTCCGATGAATTGTCAATTGTTTTCTTTATTTTCGTTATTTTAGACATTATTTTTCTATATTTTTATGCATTTTACACAATACTAATTTGTTTTCCATTTAAAATTAGTCATACAACTTTACTTTTTCTTGTCGTACCTATTTACTTTTTTATTTTTCATGTTATAGTTTGATGTAAGTGGCAAAATCATTTTGAGCACTCTAATAATCAAATTTTAAATACCATAAAGGAGATCATCTATGAAAAAAGAAAATTGTTTTTACTGTACAAAAAACCATGAATTATCTGATTTAATGATTAAAATCTGTGATTTTGAGAATAGTACTTTGTATCTTTTCAAAGATCAACGTTATCCAGGTCGATGTGTCCTTGCTTTTCACGATCATCGAGAAGAACTTTTTGAACTTTCAGAAGAAGAACAAAAAGTATTTTTTAAATCACTCTCAGAAGTTGCTTCTGTTTTGAAGAAAATTTTCCATGCAGATAAGATTAATTATGCGATATACGGTGATCTTGTTTCCCATTTTCATGTACACATCGTACCAAAGAAAAAAGATGGACCTGAATGGGGAATACCATTTACAGATATGAAAGAAAAGATTTATTTAACAAACGAAGAATATCTATCTCGAATCAAACTTATCAAATCTTCTCTTTGATCAGAACTATAAAGCAATTATGATGCAAGAAAGAATCCTACTTTGTAGGATTCTCCGCCTGCGGCGGGTCGCTTCAGCGACATATTCCCCCTCCGCCGCAGTGCGATCCTGCCCGGAGGGCTTTTTTATTTCATAGGAGATTTCATCGAAATTTCCTATGAAATAAAAAAATAGTCATTATATCAGCTTGTTTTCGCCGATATAATGACTATTTTTTACTTGTTTTCTAATATTCCATTTCTCAAAATATTAAGGTGTGTTATCATACTATATTTTGCTTTATATATATCACGTCCCACGATTGCCTCTGCAATATTTCTATGCTGTATGATCGTATCATTCTTATACTTATCTCTTGTAACTCCAATATTAAGTTGAACAGACGACGTGATCACTGGTATTAATTTCTTGACAACTGTATTCCCACTGCATTCCGCAACCATCTGATGAAAAAGTGCATCTTCCTGTCGATAAGGTTTGTTCTCTTTGATCAGTTTTTCTACCTTATCACACATATTCATCATATTCTTTATCTGTTCTTTCGTTGCATTAACACATGCAAGTGCTGCTATCTCTGGTTCCAGCATCAAACGAACGTCCATCATATCTAACGCAAGACTTTCATCTGACCCTTCAAAAGCTAATCCTAACGGATCCTCTGGAATACCATTCTTATATGAGACAAAAGTTCCAGCCCCTCTTCTAACTTCTAATATATTTCTAGAAACAAGGCTTCGAATTGCCTCACGAATCGTTCCTCGTCCAACATTCAAACGTTTTGCCAGCTCATATTCATTCTCAAGCCTTTGCCCTGGTTCCATATTGTTATCTTTTATTAATTTGATGATATCATCTGCTGCAATCTGTGCAAGAGATTTTGTTTTTCCTTCTTTTTCCATATTGTTCTTTCTCTTATACCAAAGACATTATTCACGGAATGTGATTTCTCCTGTTTTCTCGTCCATAGCATCTACGATCGCAAGAGATTCTAAGTGTGTCTGTTTTCTTAAGAAATCTCCTCCTGGCTGGAATCCTTTCTCGATCACAACTCCTGCTCCGACCAGTTCTGCTCCGGAATCTTTGACTAATTTCGCTAATCCTTCTAAGGCTTTACCGTTAGCAAGGAAATCATCGATCAGCAATACATGATCTCCTTCTCCTAAGAATTCTTTGGATACAATGATGTCGTAGACTCTTCCATGTGTGAATGATTCTACCTTTGTTGTATATACATCCCCCGCAATATTCTTTGTCTGTGTCTTCTTTGCAAATACAACCGGTACATCAAATACTTCAGCCGCAACACATGCGATTCCGATCCCAGAAGCTTCGATCGTAAGAATCTTCGTAATCTCCTCACCTTCAAATCTTCTCTTGAATTCCTTCCCGATTTCCTGAAATAGCTTTACATCCATCTGATGATTGAGAAAGCTGTCCACCTTTAAGACGTTGCCTTCTTTTATCTTTCCATCCTTGCGGATTCTGTCTTTTAATAACTGCATCTTAGCGGCCTCCACATATTTTTCTAAACGTTACCCCATATTGTAATGACTTTTCGTTCTGATTGCAAGTCATTTATACATATATTTTTTAATATATGATCTATTTTATATCTTCCTTCTCAAAAACTCCCATTGCGATCTGCTCACTGGTAATCGGAAGTTCCTTAAACCAGATTCCTGTCGCATTGGCAATTGCATGTGCAAGTGCCGGTGCAGGAGTATTAATTACGATCTCTCCGATGGATTTTGCTCCGAACGGTCCCGTCGGCTCAAAACTGCTTTCAAATTCCACCTGGATGTTTCCCATATCTCTTCTGGACGGGATCTTGTACTGCATGAAAGAATTATTCAACATAGTTCCTTTGTCATTGTACTGGATGTTCTCATAAAGCGTCATGCCAATTCCCTGTACCAGACCACCTTCGGTCTGTACTCTTGCAAGATTTGGATTCACTACTGTTCCGCAGTCCACAACCGCTTTATAATCCAATATCTCCACATGACCGGTCTCTTTGTCCAGTTCAATCTCCACAGCTCCTGC
>OLIW01000603.1_pt1 | contig 38836 bp, 32 predicted proteins | sample 1601321 | NCBI WGS metagenome assembly OLIW01 (sample SAMEA2452114, study PRJEB22498) | human gut metagenome
ACACTGATCACCGCCAACACTAAAGACGCAAAGATCAAAAATCGATAAGGCTTCATATATTCCATGATTCTTTGTAATGTCTTTTGTTTTTTGTCTTTCTTCATGGTCTTATGCCTCCTCTCCTGCCATCTGTGATTCACAGATCTCTTTATATACCTGATTCTCTTTTAATAGCTGTAGATGAGTCCCGATTCCAGCAATCTTTCCATCATCTAACACTAAAATATGGTCAGCATTACGGATCGTTGATACTCTTTGGGATACAAGAAATACTGTCATATTATCTGTATTTTCTTTGATCGCTTTTCGAAGTCTTGCATCTGTTGCAAAGTCAAGTGCGGATGCACTATCGTCAAGAATTAAGATCTCAGGTTTACGTACTAATGCTCTTGCGATCGTTAGTCTCTGTTTTTGTCCGCCAGATAAGTTTCCTCCATTTTGTTCAATTCTAAAGTCTAATCCCTGTTCCTTCTGATCAACAAATTCTCTTGCCTGTGCGATATCCAATGCCTGATAGATTTCTTCATCTGTGGCATCTTCTTTACCCCATTTCATATTATCTCTTAGGCTTCCTTCAAACAAAGATGCTTTCTGCGGAACAAATCCGATCTTTCCTCGGATAAATTCTGGTTTTAATTCTTTCTCATCAACTCCACGGTATAGAATTCTTCCTGATGTCACATCATATAATCTTGCGATCAAAGATACAAAAGTACTCTTTCCTGACCCTGTACCTCCGATCACCCCGATCGTTTCGCCTTCTTTCACCGCAAAATCAAATGGATGGATCGTCTCTTTTCTTGCACCATGATAAACAAACGATGTATCTTTAAACTCAAGAATAGGTGTATCTTTCTTCTCTTCTATATCTGTTTTTCCAGTTTCCTTCATGGATGGCTCTAATGCAAAAATCTGATCCACACGGTCAAGACTTGCAAACGCTCTAGATAAGATGATCAAAAGATTCGCAAGTTTTACAAGTTCTACAAGAATCTGTGACATATAATTGATCAAGGCAATGATCTGTCCTTGTGTTAAATAACCCAGATCAACCTGTTTTCCACCAGACCATAGGATTGCAATGATTCCCAAATTAATGATCATGTAAGTCAGAGGATTTAGTAACGCTGAAATCTTTCCAACGTGGATCTGTTTGTTATAAAGCTGTCCACTTTGTAATCTGAAATTCTCTTCCTCACTTCTTTGTCTGTTAAATGCACGGATCACACGAATTCCAAGAAGATTTTCCCTTGTACTTTTTAATACTCCATCGACCTGTTTTTGTACTTTCTTATACATTGGCATCGTGATCCATAAGATCAGTCCAACAACCACTGCCAATGCTGTGATCGTAAATACAAAGGAAATCGCTGCCTTATGATCCACCGTAAATGCCATGAACATCGCACCAAATACAACAAATGGTGACCTTAAAAACAAACGCAGGAACATGTTAACTCCATTTTGCACCTGATTGATATCATTACTCATGCGGTTGATCAACGTTGATGTCCCAACCTGATCGATCTCCTGATAAGAAAATTGATTCATATGTGCAAACAAATCACTTCTCATTGACTTTCCTGTATACACAGCCGATCTTGCCGCAAAATACTGTGCTGTGATAGAAAATGAAAATCCAATGATTCCAAGTAAGATCAATAATCCTCCCATCTTCCACAAATATCCAATATCGTGATGTCCGATTCCTACATCGATCATGCTGGCAACGACCAATGGTACAAATAGTTCAAAACTAGCTTCCAGCATCTTAAATAATGGTGCAAGGATCGTAACACAAAGATGCTCCTTTAAATATCCTAGTAACCGTTTCATCGATTCGTACTCCTTCTTTTATCTTACTATTTTCTTTAGTATACACCATTTTATTTTTTATTTGAACATAGTACCAGATATTTTACAAAAACAAAAAAGTACCGCTTAGAGCCAGGTAACATGCTCTAAACGGTACGGGGATGATTTATGGTTCAAAAAGAGTTATTTGTCTTCCTTTTGAACAGAACAATATCCTTGTGGGTGGCTGCTGTGCCATTTCCATGCGGATGCAATGATTTCTTCAAGATCTGCATGTTCCGGCTTCCAGCCAAGGATATTCTTCGCTTTTTCACTGGAAGCGATCAAGACAGCCGGATCTCCAGCTCTTCTTCCTTCTTCCACAGCCTTGATCGGCTTTCCTGTCACTTTTCTGGCTGTTTCGATGACTTCTTTTACAGTAAATCCAACACCATTTCCAAGATTGAAGATGTTGCTTTCATTACCTTCCATTAAGTATTTCACTGCCAGAATATGTGCTTGTGCAAGATCTGTTACATGAATATAGTCTCTTACACAAGTTCCATCTTTTGTATCATAATCAGTTCCAAAGATACTGATTGCTTCTCTTTTGCCATTTGGCACCTGTAAGATCAATGGAATCAAATGTGTTTCTGGATTATGATCTTCTCCGATCTGTCCACTTACATGTGCTCCGCAGGCGTTAAAGTATCTTAAAGATACATAACGAAGTCCGTGAGCGCGTCCAACCCATTTAAACATTTTTTCCATGGAAAGCTTTGTCTCTCCATAGGTATTTGTTGGTTCTGTGCGGTCTGTCTCCACGATCGGTACCTTTTCTGGTTCTCCATAAGTTGCTGCTGTTGAGGAAAATACAATCTTATCGATACCATGTTCTACTAAAGACTGCACCATTGTTTTTGTTCCACAAAGGTTGTTATCGTAATATTTTAATGGGTCAACCATGCTTTCTCCAACTAAGGAATTTGCTGCAAAATGAATGACTGCATCAATATCTTTTTCCTGATCTAGTACACTGTCTACAAAGTCTTTATCTCTTAAATCTCCTTTATAAAACTTCGCCTGTGGATGAACTGCCTCGATATGTCCTGTTTCCAGATTATCGATGATCACGACTTCTTCTCCAGCATCGATCAGTTCGTATACTGTATGAGAACCTATGTATCCAGCTCCGCCTAATACTAATATTTTCATTGTCTTGCTTTCCTTTCTATGACCTTGTCATTATAAAACTGCAATAAATCGGTCGAATGCTTTTCTTCCTTCTTCATTATATTTATAAACTCCGGCGTCTTCAAGAACCTTAACAAATACCTGTCCGATCTCTTCTTTTAAGATATCCATGACATTTCCTTTATTGATATCTGTATATTTTCCTTTGATTTCTTCAACCCATGCTGCATGCTTCTTTAAATCTTCCTTAGAAACAATATCTTCTCCTTTGATCAGACACTGGCTTAAATGTTCCATCTCTGCCTTTAATCTAGATGGCAGAACAGCAAGTCCCATAACCTCGATCAGCCCGATATTTTCTTTCTTGATATGATGATACTCATTGTGTGGATGGTAAAGTCCTAATGGGCACTCTTCAGTTGTGATATTATTACGAAGTGTCAGATCCAGTTCATACATATCACCTTTTTTACGTGCGATCGGTGTGATCGTATTATGTGGTTCTCCTTCTGTCTCAGCAAAAATATATGCTTCTTCATCCGTGTATCCACGCCATTTTTTCAAAATATGATCAGCAAGATCAATGAGGCGTTTTTCATCTTTACTCTGAATACGAATCACAGATAATGGCCAGTGAACGATTCCTGCTTTGACATCTTCATATCCTGGGATTGTAAATTCTTTTTCAATCTCTGCTCGTTCCATAGCAAATTCATAATGACCGCCTTGGAAATGATCGTGTGTTAAGATAGAACCTCCAACGATCGGAAGATCGGCATTCGATCCAAGGAAATAATGAGGAAACTGTTTTACAAAATCAAATAGTTTTGTAAATGCTGCCCGATTGATCTTCATTGGTACATGCTGTCCATTAAATACGATACAATGCTCATTGTAGTATACATATGGAGAATACTGGAATCCCCATTTTCTGTCATTGATCGTAAGCGGTATGATCCTGTGATTCTGTCTTGCAGGGTGATTCATTCTTCCTGCATATCCTTCATTTTCCATGCAAAGCTGACACTTTGGATAAGAACTTTGCTTTGCATTTTTCGCTGCTGCGATTGCTTTCGGATCTTTCTCTGGTTTGGAGAGATTGATCGTGATATCAATATCTCCATATGGACTATTTACTTTCCATTTCATATCTTTTTTGACGCGGTCTCTTCGGATATAGTTGGTATCCTGGCTGAATTCATAGAAAAACTCTGTTGCTTTCTTTGGACTCTCTTCGTAATAGGTACGGAATTCTTTGATGACCTGGCTTGGTTTTGGTGTCAGGATTCCCATTAATTTTGTGTCAAATAAATCTCTTGTCACGATATCATCACTTTTGATGATATAGCGGTCATAAGCTGTATCTGTCAGACGATCTAAAATCTCTGGCAGGATGATTTCTTCTCCTTCAATATCAGGATCTTCATATTCATCTAATCGAAACACTTCCAGATATTGATTGATCGTATAGATTTCATCTTCTGGCATGATCAGTTTTTTATCAAGTCCATATGTTACAAGTTTTTTGATATCTTTTTGTAAATCCATCTTATTCCACCTCAAATCGATATGTTGTTACTGCTTCGTATTCTTCGCCTTTTCTTAAAATTACCTTTGGTTCTTTTTCTATATGTATGGAGTTTGGTAAGAACTGGGCTTCTAAGGCAACACCATCTCTGTTTTCATATGGCTTTCCGTCTTTTCCATTGCATCCTCCAGAAAGGAAATTGGCTGTGTATACCTGAATGCATGGAAGTGTTGTTGTCATTGTCATTTTTCTTCCAGTTTCTTTGTCATATAGGATCAACTGGTCTTCTTCATCTTTTACCATGAAAGAATGATCATAACCTCCGGCAAGTTTTAACTGTTCATGATCATTGTTGATCCGCTCTCCGATCTCATGAAATTCTTTAAAGTCAAATGGTGTGTTTTCTATCTTTAAAAATGTTCCATTGGCAAGACAGTTTTCATCAACACATGCAATCTCATCCGCTTTTACCTTTAACTGATGATGATAAATTTTATCTTTTCCAGCAGATAAATTAAAGTAAGAATGATTTGTGATATTGATCAGTGTATCCTGATCGGATACTGCTTCATATTCCATTTTTAATGTATTATCGCATAAACGATACACAACTTTCAGATAAAGACTTCCCGGATATCCTTCTTCCATATTTGGTGAGAGATAGATAAAACGGATGCCATCTTCCAACAATTCATATTTAAATATCTTTTGATTAAATCCTTTGATTCCTCCATGGAGAGAATTCTTTCCATTGTTTGCTGCCAATTCATATGTCTTTCCATTTAATTCAAACTTTGCATCTCCGATACGATTTGCAACACGTCCGGCGATCGCTCCCATGTAACTTCCATCTCCATGCCAGCAATCTTCCACATTCTCAAATCCAAGAACAACATCCCCAAAGTTTCCTTCTCTGTCTTTTGTAAATACAGATAATACATGACATCCAAGGTTACTTGTGATCACTTTGATCTCATCATTTTTTAATTCGAATAAGCAGACTCCCTTATCTCTTTGTTCTATCATTCTTACTTTCATCATCTTATAATACCTTCATTCCTCCGTATGGGCGTACTTTTAAGACATGACATGCTCCTTCACCAAATACATGTTCCATGTTCTTTTTGTACATACTAACAATATCATTTGGTACAAATGCCTGAATCGTTCCTGCAAATCCTCCACCATGAACTCGGCTGACTCCTTTATCTCCTAAGGAAATATCACTGATCGCCAATCCGATCGATACACTCTGATTTGTCAGGTCATGGCTTGAATATACATTTTGTAAATATTTAAAGGATGAATCACCAGATTCTTTGATCAATTTCTTAAATGTATCAAAATCTCCTTCTTCTAAAGCTTTTACCTGCTGATCTACACGTTTATTTTCCTCAAATAAATGCATTGCACGAAGAACTGCTCTATCTCCTAAGATTTCTCTGATCTTTGGTAGATTTAAGTAAAAATCATCTTTATCAACTTCTCTTAATGCTTCCTGATTAAAGTAATTGGCAACTTTCTTCATTTCGTATGGAATTGCTGCATAATCATCTGTTAAATCTGCATGAGATCCTTTTGTATCCACAATGCATAAGCTGTGTCCATATTCTTCAAAATCCACTTCAACCTTTTTGATCTTTGGACTTTGAGGATCTTCAAAATCAATATTGATCAGACCTCCAATGGAAGATGCCATCTGATCCATCAATCCACATGGTTTTCCAAAGTATACATTCTCTGCATACTGTCCGGTCTGCGCCAAAAATACAGGATCGATCTTCATATCGTTATATAACCCAGATAAAATATTTCCGATCAATACTTCAAATGCAGCAGAAGATGACATTCCAGCCCCATTTAGTACATCACTTGTTACATAAGCTTCAAATCCACCGATTTTATATCCTTCTTCTTTTAATTTAGAAGCAACTCCCTGAATCAGTGCCTGTGATGTTCCTTTTTCTGCTTTGGCTGGGTCAAAAGAACTAAGACTTACTATGATTCTTTCATATCCTTCTGATTTCAGATCAATCACATCGTCATCTCTTTTTGCAACGATTGCGATCGCATCCAAGTTAATGGAAGTTGCAAGAACTTTTCCAAACTGATGGTCTGTATGGTTTCCTCCTACTTCACTTCTTCCTGGAGCACTATAGATTTCTACTTCTTTTTCTCCATAAATCTTTTCAAAGGATTCTAATGCTTTGATGTAGCGTTCCTGCTGATATTCAATCACTGCTTCATCTACATAGATATCTTTTAATAACTGATCATATTTTCCTTCTTTAAAAGCTTCTTCTAATTTTTTAATACTGTTCGGCATTGCGGTTTGCTCTCCTTTCTTCGATCGTCTGAATAACTTTCTTCATAAAACTATCATCCAGATGATATGCTTTTTTATAAACTACATAGGCTACAAGCATGGACACCGCTGGAATCGCACACATTAAAAATCTGATAGAATTCAATGTCAGTGCTGACTGTACAGCGTTTGGATTTGGAATATATCCTGTACGTTCCAGTGCAAATCCAATGAAAAGTGATGTTAAAGCCGCTGTAAATTTTACGATCAATGTCTGTAAAGAGAATACAACGGATTCATTTCTTGTTCCCAGTTTGTACTCACCATAGTCAACAACATCAGATAAGAATACTGTCGCACATCCAAGTTCTAATCCTGTTCCTGTCTTTACGATCACTCCTGCGATTGCTGTTAATACAATGTTCTGTGGGCATACAAATCCAACAACTAATAATAATGCTAAACCAATAAATGGTAAAATACATGCCAGTAAAAATGATGTATGTCTTGATAATTTCTTTGCTACTTCTGGGAAGATGATCAACCCAACAACTTCTGCGATAGATGCGCTGATCATGAAGGCTGATAACATGTTGGCGTTTCCACATACATATGTAAAGTAGTAAACTGCAACACCCATGATAAACTGAATTCCTACATTATATAGAAGAATCAGTCCTACTGCTGACTGTAACTGGTCATTTCTCTTAATGATTGAGAATACATCTTTGAAAGAAATCTTCTCACTTGGTGCATTGTTTTCTTTGACTTTCAGGTTACAAACTGCAACACCGATCGTAAGAATAAATGTTCCTGCAATAATCATAGCAAAACGATGATATCCGATATATCCTCCACCTAATGCTGCAATGATCTGAACACCGAATCCTGCGATGACTAATGACTGTCCAATACTTGCGAAAATTCTAGGTAAAACGGAAACAACTTCTCGTTCGTGTGGATCTGATGTAAGGTTTGGAATTACGGACCAGTATGGAATATCCATGATCGTATAAGTCATTCCCCATAATACATAGATCACTGCAACGAAGATGCAAAGTGAAGTTCCTGTTAATTTAAAGTCAGTAAATAATACGACAAACACAACGGAATTGACTAAAGTTCCGATCACAAGCCATGGTACGAATTTTCCAAAACGTGATCTTGTGTTATCTACGATCATTCCCATAAACAGATCGTTAAATGCATCCCAAAGTTTTGCTACAAAGAATACGATTCCTACAAATCCCGGTGATACTTTCAGCACGTCCGTAAAGTAGATCATAGCGAATGTCGCCATCATTCCATAAATTAAATCTTTTCCTAACGCTCCAAATGCAAAAGTATATTTTACTCTGCCTGGAACCTTTCCATTAGTTGTTCCCATTTTTCTTTCCTCCTCTTTTTGATAAGCTGTCTTTTATGTTTTTATAGTAAATCTTTTTAGTAAAATTGTCAATATATTTTTACTAAATTTTTTACTTTTATTTTACTAAATTTACTTTTGTGCTTTTCTCTGTTATAATGAGATAAATTAATATTTATGAGAAAGGATTTTATCTCCATGGCAACAATCAAAGACATTGCACAGAAAGCATCTGTTTCTGCTGCAACTGTATCAAGAATTTTAAACCAAGACGATACCCTGAGTGTAACCGACGAAACAAAACAGCGCGTTTTAAAGGTTGCCCAGGAATTAAATTATACAAAGCATCTAAAAAATACCGTTGAAAAATCGATTTCTATCGGTATCTTTCAATGGTATTCTGTCTTTCAGGAACTGGAAGATCCTTATTATCAGGCAATCCGTGTCGGTATTGAAAAATATTGTGCCGATCATAATATCCACGTTGTCCGTGCTTTCCAGAGCGATTGCAATTATCCTGACACACTCAAGGATCTTCAAGGTCTGATTTGTATTGGTAAATTTAATAAATCTCAGATTAAGTCTTTTCAAAAACTTAATTCCAACACTATTTTTGTTGATATGAAGACACCAAAGATTTATTGTGATACGATCAATCTTGATTTCCAACAGGCAGTTACTGAAGCACTAGATTATTTGTATGATCTTGGTCATCGAAAGATTGCTTATCTTGGTGGGAAGGAAGTTCTCGCTGATAACAGTGTATATTTTGAAGAACGTAAAGATACCTTCATCAACTTCTGCCAGGAACATTCCATTGACCATGAATCTTTTATTTATGAGGGAGATTATTCTGCTGAATCCGGATATAACATGACAAAACAAATGATTGCTGACGGCGACCTTCCAACCGCTATTTTCTCTGCCAGTGATCCTCTTGCAATCGGTGCAATGCGTGCTTTATATGAGAATGGTTATAAAATTCCAGATGATATATCCATCATTGGTTTTGATGATATCAGCGTTGCAAGTTTTTCAAACCCTCCGCTGACAACGATTCATACACCGGCTGAATTTATGGGAGAATATGCTGCTCATTATATTTTACTTCGGACAAAAGAAGATTCTCTGGAGCAGCAGACTCCGATTCGTCTGACACTTCCATGTAATCTTGTCGTCCGTAACTCTTGTGCTGCTCCGCGCAAACAGTCATAATATTTAGTAATATTTTTACTTGTTTTTCTAAGCAATCGGGTAGGAGGTAAATAATTATTTTATTTACCGTCCTCCTACACCACCGTACGTACGGTTCCGTATACGGCGGTTCTTTAGTTTTCACAGATTATTAGATAATAGTCGAGCATGGATGTATATCCCAGCTTGGCTATTATTTTCTTTGAAAAGATTTGGTTCAAGACTTTCGCCATTCTCCAATAACCTTTTCTACTATTGGCTAGTTCCTTGGCTTTCCAATCCTCTAAACCTAGTGCTTTCAGCATTCGGTATTTCGTTTTGATTTTCTTCCACTGTTTCCAATAGACCGCTCGGATTCTCCGCCTTGCCCATTCATCCGTTTTTCGGAGGAGCTCTTTCATATCTGCGAGCCTGAAGTATTCCACCCATCCCCGCACATACTCTTGATACCTCTTTTCTCGTACTTCATTGCTAATGCCTTTGTTCCTGTCGGTAAGTTCTCTGATTCTATTCTTCATCTTCACTACCGACTTTGAGTGTACTCTGAATCTGCATTTACCTTTATATCTATAAAAGCTATAGCCAAGATATTTGACTTTGCTGATGTGAGACACCTCCGTTTTCTTCCTGTTTACTTTCAGAAATAGTTTTCCTTCAATGAACGGGATAATGTTTTTCAAGGTTCTTTCCGCACTTTTCCTGCTCTTACAAAAAATCATACAGTCGTCTGCATATCGGACAAATCTATGTCCTCTGCTTTCCAGTTCCTTGTCCAATTCATTCAGCATTACATTACTAAGCAACGGACTAAGCGGACCACCTTGTGGCATACCGACCTCTGTACGTTCAAACATTCCTTTTGCGATCACTCCCGCATTCAGATATTTGTGTATCAAAGATATAACTCTGCCATCTTTGATGGTTCTTGACAATACCTCTATCAGCTTACTCTGGCATACCGTGTCGAAGAACTTTTCCAAGTCCATATCTACCACATATACATAGCCATCATTTACATTCTTTTGACATTGTCTGAGGGCATCGTGTGCTCCCCGCTTTGGTCTGAAACCAAAACTGTTCTCTGAGAATTGCTCCTCATAAACTGGCGATAGTTCCTGCGCTATTGCCTGTTGGATAACTCTGTCAACAACAGTTGGAACTCCCAACTTTCGGAACTCGCCTTTTGTTTCCTTTGGTATTTCTACCCTGCGAACCGGGTTGGGTTTATATTTCCCCTCCCTTATCTTTCGGATTAAAGTATCTTGGTTTTCTCTAAGGAAGGGCAGAAGTTCATCCACCTGCATACCATCGATTCCACCTTTCCCTTTGTTTTTCTTGACTTGCTTATAGGCGCTGTTAAGGTTGTCTTTTCGCAAAATCAAATCCAAGAGATTGTTCGTCCAATAGTCTGTGATGACACCGCTCTTTTCAGTAATCTTAGAGTAGTCGAACACTTCTGCATACTCTTTCTGTTCCGCAGATACCATTTGCAGATAGTCCTCTATATGAAGTTGTCTGTTCTTAAATCTACTTTCAGTTACATTCATTGCTTGTGCCTCCTAAAGTTCAGCCCTTCGCCAGTGTTTGCAACCACTGGTTTACTATGGCTTCTGCTGACTTCTCGCCATTCGTTGTTACTGACGGACTTCATACTCTGTTTTCGTCCGCTGACGAGACCTCCCTTGGTACCACACGTCACTTTCTCTCCATATATCTGCCACATTTACTACAGTTAATTCCGAGTAGTTATTGGACTTTGGTTTGTTTAGCAACCTTATCCTTAACTATAGCCTGATGTGATTTCTGTTCGTCAGACCAGAGATTTGCCTCCACCTTCCTTCAGATTCCACCTCACGATGGACACCCTTGGTCTTGGCTGTATCCTTCCCACTACTAGGGCGGATTAGGAACTTTCATCCATTAGTGACGTGCGCCGCAAGGCGCACTAGAAAAAAACTGCATGCTATTCACATGCAGTTTTTCCCAAGAAGGAGTAAAAAGTTAATAGGTAAAATTTATTTATGAAAATGGATTCTCAGTCTTATAAAGCATATTCTTTGGCTGATTAAATCCAATCTCATCGACATCAACACCAATGTATTTGAATACTTCATATAAAGTTTTTCCAAAATGACCAAAAGCAACAGCTCCATGGTGTGGGAAATTCTTTTCGATCAGTACATGGCGGTAAAATCTTCCCATTTCTGGGATAGCAAATACACCAATAGATCCGAAAGATCTTGTTGCTACTGGAAGAATTTCTCCTTGTGCAACGTACGCTCTTAATTTTGTATCTGCTGTACTTTGTAAACGGAAGAATGTAATATCTCCTGGTGCGATATCACCTTCTAATGTTCCCTGTGTCACTTCTTCCGGTAATGTTCTTGCCATGATCTTCTGATATTTCATCTCACAGAAAGATAATTTAGATTTTGCTGTGTTTCCACAATGGAATCCCATAAATGTATCTTTTTGTGTATAGTCATAGTTATCTTTAATTTCTTCATTATACATATCTGCTGGTACGGAGTTGTTGATATCTAATAATGTCACAGCATCCTGACTTACAACCGTTCCAATAAATTCGCTTAATGCACCATAGATATCTACTTCACAGGATACTGGAATTCCCTGTGCTGCCAAACGACTGTTTACATAACATGGTACAAATCCAAACTGAGTCTGGAATGCTGGCCAGCATTTTCCGGCAATTGTTACATATTTTCTGTAACCTTTATGATCCCTGATCCAGTCTTTTAATGTCAGTTCATACTGTGCAAGCTTGGAAAGAATCTCTGGTTTTTTATTTCCTGCACCCAGTTCTTCTTCCATTTCTTTTATGATCGCAGGAATTCTTTCATCCCCTTCATGCTGATTAAATGCTTCAAATAAATCTAATTCTGAGTTTTCTTCAATTTCGATTCCAAGATCATATAATGGTTTGATCGGTGCATTACATGCAAGGAAGTTCAGTGGTCTTGGTCCAAAACTTATGATCTTCAATTCACTTAATGCTTTTACTGTTCTTGCGATTGGCAAAAATTCATGGATCATATCTGCACATTCTTCTGCTGTTCCTACTGGATATTCAGGAATATATGCTTTTATATTTCTTAATTTCAGATTATAACTTGCATTTAACATTCCACAATATGCATCTCCTCTTCCATCTAAGAGGTTATCACCACTTTCCTCAGCTGCTGCCACAAACATCTTTGGTCCATCAAAGTGTTTTGCAAGAAGTGTTTCTGAGATTTCTGGTCCAAAGTTTCCAAGATAAACAACTAATGCATCACATCCTGCTTTTTTAATATCTTCTAATGCCTGTACCATGTGAATCTCACTCTCCACGATACAGACTGGACATTCATAAATGTCCTCAGGATCATATTTTTCTTTATATGCTTTTATCAATGCTTCTCTTCTTGTAACTGATAAACTTTCTGGGAAGCAGTCACGACTGACTGCTACGATCCCGATCTTTGTTTTTGGCATATTATTCATATTGTTTTCCTCCTTTAATACATCAACCAAATATAACTATCTACTTTTCATTACCTTGTGCAAGACGCTTCTCACGAATTGATTTAAATACACTCTGTAAGATTACGAAGAAGCAAAGAAGTAATGCGATCACGATTCTTGTCCACCAGGATGATAATGTTCCCTGGAATGTAATGATCGTTTCAATGATACCCTTGATCAGTGATCCAAATAGTGATCCTACGACAGTTCCAACACCTCCTGTTAAAAGTGTTCCACCAATAACTGCTGCTGCGATCGCATCCATCTCAAATCCTCTGGCCTGCTCTACGAATCCACCACAAGAGTTTAAGCAGAAAGCAAATCCAGCTAATGATGCTAAAAATCCATTTAACACATAAACTTTTAATTTTGTAACTTTAGGATTTAATCCCATTAATAATGCAGACTGTTCATTTCCACCTACTGCAAATACGGCACGTCCAAATTTTGTGTATCGAAGGATCACAAAGGAAATCGCTACAACCAATAATGCAATGACAACACTTAGGTAGATATAAGGATGCATTGCAACTCCTCGGTTGTTGTAATATGTAATAAATCCAAAATAAATTCGATAGTTTGCAAGACTTAAAAATGTTGGATTTTCAATACTGATCATATCGGAACTGATCAATGCTGTAAGACCTCTGGCAAAGAACATTCCTCCAAGTGTTACGATGAATGGCTGTATTTTTAAATAAGCTACTAAAAATCCTTGAACCAATCCGAAGATCACACCAAATGCTAATACCAGAATAATTGCAACGACTGCGCTCATATGCTTCACTTCCATCATCCATGCAAGCATCATACAAACAACACCGATGACGGAACCGATCGAAATATCGATTCCTCCTGTGATCAGTACAAATGTCATACCAACGGCTGCAATGATCAATCCAGCATTACTAATGAACAAGTTTAAAAACACCTGTGGGCTTGTAAAGTTTCGATTTCCGTAAAGGATCGCACCTGCAATATAGAGCACGAAGAATAATACGATCGTAACTGCAAGCAAAAATCCATTTCCTCTAAGTTTATTTTTAATTTTCTCTACCATTGCCATTATGCCACCTTCTCTCCAGCAGTTTTTGCTGCACGTTTTGCTTTAATACGATTTAAGTATTTCTTAAATTCTGGAGACTGTAATGTCACGATTATGATAACCACGATCGCTTTATAAAGTGGAAGCTGATCTCCAGTTACTTTCATTGCATATAATGTTGTAGATAATGCCTGGATCGTGATCGCTCCAATAACACTTCCTGCAACTGAGAATTTACCACCTGCAAGAGAGTTTCCTCCAAGTGCTACTGCTAAGATCGCATCTAATTCCATCAAGTTTCCTACGTTATTTGCATCAATGGATGTGATTCTTGATGTTGCGATCATTCCCGCGATTCCTGCACAAAGTCCGCAAGCTGCATATGTGATAAAGATGATCTTCGTAGAATTCAGTCCAAACAAACGACTGGCTCTTGGGTTGATACCTACACTTTCAATATACAATTTTGTTGCTGTCTTATTTAAGAATAATGTTGCTAAAATGACTACGATGATCGCTACCAAAATCGGTGTTGGAACTGGAATATGTGGCAGAAATCCTCCTAAATACTTAAAGCTGTCCACTTTGACATATAAGTTATTTCCACCTGTGATCAACTGTGCCATTCCTCGTCCTGCGGTAAATAAGATCAAGGTTGCTACCATTGGCTGGATCTTCATATTCGCAACTAAGAATCCGTTCCACATACCACATAATACAGATACCACAAGCCCGATCAGGATTGCTGCGATCCAAGGAATTGCATATGTTTCGCCACTTCCAAGAAGATAAACAGATACAGCTCCTGATAATGCCATGATCGCTCCGACAGAGATATCAGTTCCTGCACTGGATGCTACACAAAGTGTCATACCAACTGCTAAGATGATCAATTCACTGGATCGATTGAAAATATCGACCAGATATCCATATAACACACCATTTTTAATTGAGATTTCAAAAAATGATGGGGATTTTATAAGGTTAAATAATAATACAAGTGCCAGACATACAATTGGCCAGAAGAGGCGATATGATGTCATCTTTTTTAATTTATCCATAATTATTTGTCACCTCCTGCGATTGCTTTCATTACATTTTCCTGTGATAATTCACTTTCTTCCAATTCTCCGACTTTCTCACCATCTCGTAAGATTCCCATGTGAGTCACGGTACGAAGCATTTCTTCTACTTCGGATGAAATAAATACAACAGACATTCCTTCATTTGCAAGTTTTACGACTAATTTCTGAATCTCTGTCTTTGTTCCAACATCAATACCTCTGGTTGGTTCATCAAGGATCAGGAAATCTGGTTCTGTCATCAGCCATCTTCCGAGGATTACTTTCTGCTGATTACCACCACTTAATGATTTGATCGGTGTTTCTCTGCTTGCTGTCTTAACCTGCAGCATCTTAATATACTTATCTGTCAACTCTTCCTGTTCTTTTCTGCTCATCAGTTTGAACATTCCTCGTTTTGCCTGAAGTGCCAAGATCATGTTTTCTCTTACAGAAAGATCTGCAATGATTCCTTCTACTTTACGATCTTCCGGACAATATGCCATTCCTTTATGCATTGCATCAATTGGTGCTTTGACATCTAATTTTTCTCCTTTGACATATAATTCTCCTCCATCTGGTTTATCTGCTCCATAAATCGCTCTTACAAGTTCGGAACGTCCAGATCCTAATAATCCAGATAATCCAACAACTTCTCCTTTATGGATCTTAATGTCAAATGGTTTGATCGTTCCTTTATGATAAAGACCTTTTGCTTCGATCACAACTTCGTCGCTTTGTTTCTTTGATGATGTTCCACTTCCTTTGATGTCTGCCAGATCATCAAATTCTTTTCCCATCATTGTTGCAACTAATTTAAATCTTGGAAGCTCTTCTGTCTTATATTCACCTACAAAATGTCCATTTCTAAGTACTGTGATCCTGTCACAGACTGCATAGACCTGTTCCAAAAAGTGTGTTACGAATACGATCGCTGTTCCGCGTTTCTTTAGCATATTCATAACCTTAAATAATTTCTCAACTTCTCCTTCATCAAGACTTGATGTTGGTTCATCAAGGATCAATACTTTTGACTGAATGTCAACTGCTCTTGCGATCGCCACCATCTGCTGAATCGCTACGGAATAGTTTTCCAATTCCTGTGTGGCATCAATTTCTAATTCCAGATTATCAAGGATCTTCTGTGCCTGTGTATTCATCGTCTTCCAGTCGATTCTCCCCATTTTCATTGGTTCTCTTCCGATAAAGATATTTTCTGCTACCGTTAGATTCGGACACAGGTTTACTTCCTGATAAACGGTGCTGATTCCATTGTTTCCCGCTTCTTGAGGGGATGTGTTAATAATACTTTTTCCATCCATGATGATCTCACCTGTCTCAAATTCCTCAACTCCTGTAAGAACTTTGATCAGTGTAGATTTTCCTGCACCATTTTCTCCCATTAAGGCATGAATCTCTCCTTCTCTCAATGTAAGCTGTGCATCGGACAGTGCTTTCACTCCTGGGAATGTTTTATTAATATGTCGCATGGATAGAACTGTCTTCTTTTCATCACTCATGACAATTCTCCTTTCTTTTCATGATTTTTGAGCCGATTTTAATGAAAATGCCCTGATTTTTGGCATAAAAATTACAGGATAAGTCAGATTGTCCTGACCCAGAGCCTGCAATCTTTATTTGTAGTGCGATTGTTAATAGTTACATGTGTGTACTTAAGGGGATTTTCAACAATGTTTATTAATATGCACGTTTGTTAATAACTTCTTTTGTAGTATTATCTTTTGTAAATACCTGCTCATCTACATACTGGATCTTATCTACTTTTTCACCTTTCATGATCTTCTTAGCTAATTCAGCTACACGAGGTCCATGAAGTGGGTTACATTCAAATTCAGCATTGATCTCTCCAGACTGAACTTTCTTTAATGCTGCTTTGATCGCATCGAAAGAAATGATCGTTACGTCTTTACCAGGTGTTTTTCCTGCTGCTTTTAATGCATCGATTGCTCCGAATGCCATGTTATCATTCTGTGCTACTACAACATCAATGTCTTTGTTCTGTTTTAAGAAAGATTCCATAACTTCCTGACCTTTTGCCTGTGTAAATTCTCCTGTCTGAGAAGCAATGATCTTGAAGTTTTTCTGATCTTTGATTCCTTCTTTAAATCCTTTTGTACGTCCGATTTCTGCAGAAGAACCAATCGTTCCCTGTAATACAGCGATGTTTACGTCACCTTTTTCTTTTCCCTTTTCTTTAATTAACCATTCAGCCGCTTTCACACCTTCTTTTTTGAAGTCTGATCCAACCCATGCTGTGATCAGTGAATCATCAGAAGTTTTGATCTGACGGTCAACTGTGATAACTGGAATGTCAGCTTTCTTTGCTTCTTTTAAAACTGTTTCCCAACCTGTTTCTGTTACAGGTGCGATTGCGATCACATCAACACCCTGTGTGATAAATTCTCTGACCGCTTTTGTCTGATTTTCCTGTTTCTGCTGAGCATCTGCAAATGATAATTTAAATCCGTTCTTTGCTGTTAATTCAGATTTCATAGACTTTGTATTCGCTACACGCCAATCACTCTCAGCTCCAACTTGTGAAAATCCGATGTTGATCTCTGAAGTTTCCTTCTTTGAAGAACCACTGTCTTTCTTGTTTCCTCCACCACAACCAGTAAGCATTGTTCCGATCATCATTGTTGCAAGTAAACCTGCAGCCACCTTCTTAATACTTCTTCTCATTATGATTTCCTCCTTTTTCTTTTTTGATTTTTTCGTTTTCCTTAATTACAAGTTATATTTTACTTGAAATTGTATTTCTTTCAATGCAATTTCTTTTGCATTTGGTGGATTATTTTATGAAATTTTTATCTTGTCTGTTTAAAGTTTGATTTTTTTTGATAATGGTTTGAATTTTTTTGATTTTTGATTATTTTTTCTCTGCTTGTCTAGTCTTCGGTACAACTACGATCACCTTAGTTCCAATATCTGGTTCACTTTCAAGGATCAACCCATATTCTTCTCCATAATATAATTTAATCCGCCGATTTACATTTGCAATTCCAAACCCTGTTGTCCTGTTTACCCATATATCTTCATACATTTCTTTATTGATCTGAACTACCTGCTCAGGCTGCATACCAACTCCATTATCTTCAACGATCAGGAATATATTATTTTCATCATCTACACTGGAAATCTTTATCATTCCTTTTTCTCTTTGTTTTTTCAATCCATGATATAATGCATTTTCTACTAATGGCTGTAAAGTGATCTTTACAATATCATTTTTCTTGATCTCATCTGGGACATCAATAGAATATTCCATAATATCCCCGTATCTTAATTGTTGTATCTTTAAATAATTTTCAACATGCTCTAATTCTTCCCTGATCGTTATCTTATCTTCTCCGTGACTTAAACTTGTACGGAAAAAGCCAGACAAGGCAGCTACCATTTCTACCACTTTGTCATCCTGATGATCAATGGCAAGCCACATGATCGTGTCCAATGTATTATAAAGGAAATGTGGATTAATCTGCTCTTGTAGTAACTGCAGCTCTTTTTTTCGAAGATTTTGTTGTTCTACTTTTACATCTTCGATCAATCTCTCTACCTTTTGTGCCATATGTTCGAAATTATTTGTTAAGATCTGCAGCTCTTCTGTTGTATTTTGAGGTCCATGTACATCAAAATTTCCCTGCGCCACTTCCTTTGTCATCTCACATAACTGTCTGACTGGATAACTAATGCTTTGCGAAATCAATTTCGATAATTTCCATGTTATCAGAGACAAAAACAGTACAGCGATCAATGTGATCGTGATCGTATGCATGATTTCTTTTTCCAGTTTTACACGCATACTCTCCATATTCCCAATCTCATAGTAAATGTATTCGGATACTTTTTCTTTAATGATCTCTGTAAATACATTCACATTTAATCTTAATCTCTGATTATTTTCCATATAATCGTTTTTTAGATCTGAGTGTTCAATTTCTTCAATGGAAATCTTCAGATTATCCAACAGTTTTCCTATCTGTCTCGTTCTTAATTTACTTTCATCTGTTACAGCATTTTTATTCAGTTCCTTTACCAGCTCCTTCGCTTCCTTAATCTCCTCATATGGTTTCATCGCATCAAAACTCTCTGCACCGATAACAATACGATACATTTTATAATCCATATCTTCTGAAAATGAGAAATTAAACTTGCTAGCTACTGATACGTTTTTTACCGCCTCATTATAACTTTCATTAAAATTTATCATGATAACAAGAAGCGTGATAATCCCCACTAACGCAGGAATTATCACGACCATCCTTAACCATTTTAGTTTTTTTTCTATTGAGAACTTCCGAAATCGAGCAATAAATTCTCTCACATATTTTTTCATTACATCCTCCTTGATCTATATTCACTCGGAGTACATCCTTGCGTTTTTTTAAACAGGTAGCTAAAGTAATGTGGATCCTTATATCCCACTTCATAGCTGATCTGTGATGCCTTCATATCTGTAAAACAAAGCATTTCTTTTGCTTTATCCATTCTGACTGATGTCAAAAATTCCACAAAAGATTTCCCTGTTTCTTGTTTAAACGTTGTACTAAAATGACTGCTGCTTAATCCAACCTGATCTGCAACATCACTCAACGATAATGTTTCTTCTTGATAATTTTTCACAATAAATTCTTTTGCCTCCGTTATCAACGAAGAATGTTTCTTCCCTAATCTTTCATTTCTCATTCTGATCGCTTGTCTGATAAGTTCTTCGATATACTCCGCTGCTTTCTCTCCTGTTGAAACTGCAGCGATCTGTTGTTTGTAATCCTTAAACGTGCGATCGATATTTGCTTTCTCAACTCCCATTTTCTCAACGAATTTCATAACACCTACCTGTATATTGATCAGCATATACTGACAAAACATAAAGGAATCCATATTAGATTTTCCTAATGTCTTGGTATAATCCTCTACAAATAAATGTACAGCTTCTTCTTTTCCATTTTTCAAAAACTCTTCCAGCGATTCTGAATTTACTTTGGTAAAATCTACTTGCTGCAGATCTTCTGCTCTTTCTATCTTTTCATTATCTAATTTATCAAAAAACACCGCTTCATTCCCAGAAGACTGATACTGGTATGCAAAAGCCTTGCTTGCACTGTCGTAAGATTCCGAAAGGTTATGTAATCGTTCCACTGCACGTCCAATCCCTGCAAACCATTGTAGTTCTTTCTCTTTTTTCATACGCTTTGTCAATGCTGCAACATAATCTTTTGCCACTTGTATGGTTTCCTCTTTATTCTGTGCCTTGATCATTAAAATATAGCCCTCTGTTACACGGTGAAAAACAATCATATTTTCAAACTGGCTGCTTACTTCTTCTACGATCGCATCTTCTTTGGTACGAAGATCATATACTGCCTCTGTATCATTCTCATTCTTTGAAAATATTTTAAATAACATAAAATTGTATGCCGGTGCCATAAGATCTATTCCAAGTTCATTCCCTTGTTCCATTAATTTAGATACAGATATCTTTCCGCGGATCAGATTCCCGAAAAATTGATATCTCATATTTTTCATTTGTGTTTTTATATTTTTTTGTAATTTTTTTATATCTTCTTCCTGTCTTTTTTTCTTATCAAGCTTTTGTTTTACTTTATTTAGTGCTTCTAATAACTGCTCACCAGTTACTGGTTTGGTCAGATAATCTGTTACACCGATCTTGATCGCTTCTTTTGCATAGTCAAACTCCCCATATCCAGAAAGTATGATGATCTGTATTTTGGGCATTTTTTTCTTTAAGATATCACTTAATTCAAGTCCATCCATAAATGGCATCTTGATATCTGTGATCACGATATCTGGATGTAGTTTTTCGATCATTGGAAGAGCCATCTCACCATCTGGTGCTTCTCCCGCAAATTCAAAACCATTTTCTTCCCATTTTACGTTATTCTTTATACTCTTACGAATGATCTTTTCATCTTCTACTAAAAATACTTTGATCATATTACCTTCCTCTTTTCTAAAATATTATTATACTCTCTTATAGAATTATATTCCAGAAATAAACAAGAATATATCCATACAAATAAAAAGGGGAAGGGGATATTGTATGGATATGATTCTTATTTTTTAATTTCAATCTATATTATTCTGTTTCAAATCGGTATGTTGTCACTGCTTCATACTCTTCGCCTTTTCTTAAGATAACTCTTGGCTTTTTCTCTATATTCATAGAATTAGGCAAGAATTGTGGTTCTAATGCAACACCATCTCTGTTCTCATATGGTTTTCCAAATTTACCATCACTTCCTCCTGCCAGAAAGTTTCCTGCATATAACTGCATGCATGGAAGTGTTGTTGTGATCGTTAATTTTCGTCCACTTTCTTTATCATATAAGACTGCCTGATCTTTCTCATCCTTTAACATAAAACAATGATCATAGCCTCCAACAAATCTCAACTGTTCATCATCATCATGAATCCGTTCTCCAATCTCATGAAAACTTTTAAAATCAAATGGTGTATTCTCTACATCCAAAAACTTACCTGTTGGAAGACCATTCTCATCTGCACATGCAATCTGATCTGATTTGATCATCAATTGATGATCATAGATCTTACTGTCTTTTGCTGAAAGATTAAAAAAGGAATGATTGGCTATATTGATCAGTGTGTCTTGATCTGACATTGCTTCATATTCCATCTTTAATTCATTTCCAGATAGACGATATACTATCTTTAAATAAAGACTTCCTGGAAATCCTTCTTCCATATCTGGAGAAAGATAGATAAAACGGATTCCATCTTCTAAAATCTCATAGTTAAAAATCTTCTGATTAAATCCATTTATACCTCCATGAATCGTATTCGGTCCGGAATTTACTGCAAGTTTATAGGTCTTTCCATTCAACTGAAACTCTCCATTTGCAATTCTGTTTGCAACACGTCCGATGATACATCCTAAAAATTTATCATCTTTATGACAATCTTCCACATCTTGATATCCAAGAACGACATCTCCATAATTTCCATCTCTGTCTTTTGTGAACACAGATAAAATATGACAACCAAGGTTACTCGTGATCACTTTTATCTCATCATTTTGTAATTCAAATAAGCAGACTCCATTTTGTCTTTTTTCGATCATTTTTACTTTCATCATTTTACAACACTTTCTTTTAAATTTTATCTGATATCTTTATTGATCCATTTTCATTATTTGCCTTGACCATAGTAAGCATTTGCCCCATGTTTTCTGAAGAAATGTTTATCCTGCAGATATTGTGGTGCTGGCTTTGCTTCTGGATTTAAATGCTCGCAACGGTATGCCATCTTTGCGACTTCTTCTAAGACAACGGCATTATGAACTGCCTCGGCTGCATCAGCTCCCCATGTAAATGGTCCATGATTTGTACAAAGCACTCCTGGAACATAAACTGGATTCTTATCTTTAAATGTCTCAATGATCACCAATCCTGTATTCTTCTCATAGGCTTCTTCAATTTCTTCTTTTGTGAGGCTTCTTGCACATGGAATTTCTCCATAGAAGTAATCTGCATGTGTTGTTCCATAGCATGGAATACTTCTCCCCGCCTGTGCCCATGATGTTGCCCATGGGGAATGTGTATGTACAATTCCTCCTAAATCTTTGAATGCTTTATATAATTCAATATGCGTTGGTGTATCAGAAGATGGATTTAAATCTCCTTCCACTCTGTTTCCATCAAGATCCATGACAACCATATCTTCTGGAGAAAGTTTATCATAATCCACACCACTTGGTTTAATAACAAATAAACCACTTTCTCTATCAATTCCACTGACATTTCCCCATGTATATGTGATCAGACCTCTTTTAGGAAGTTCCATATTTGCTTCATAGACTTCTTTTTTTAATTGTTCTAACATTTTTCGTCTCCTTTTTACATGACATCAATTGCAACTCGTTCAAGTGCAAGACCTTTTTGATATTGTTTGATAAATTCATCAAAGCCTTCCACATCTTTTTCATCTGGAGCGATCGTTGTACCTTCTTCCCCTGCAAATACTTTGTCAGAAAGATAGGTATCAAGCGTCTCATCTTCTGCTTTATCCAGCATATAGGCTGCAAGGATCGCCATTCCCCATGCACCACCTTCTCCAGCTGTTTTCATAACTGATACTGGTGCATTCACAGCTGCTGCCATGATCTTTTGTCCAACACCTTCTGTTTTGAATAATCCACCATGTCCCAGCATTTTATCAACTTTGACATCTTCTTCTTTCATCAAGATATCAAGCCCCGTCTTCAAAGCTCCAAGTGCTGTGTATAGATGAACTCTCATAAAGTTTGCAAGATTAAAATTACTATCTGGTTTTCTTACAAATAATGGCCTTCCTTCTTCAAATCCTGTGATATGTTCTCCTGAGAAATAGTTGTATGCAAGTAATCCACCACAATCCTTGTCACCTTCTAATGCTTTATTGTAAAGAGTTCCATAAAGCTGATCCATATCTACATCTTCCACACCAAAGTTCTGTGCAAATTCTTTAAATAAGTTGACCCATGCATTCAGATCTGATGTACAGTTATTACAATGTACCATACCCACAAGATCACCTGATGGCGTTGTGACAAGATCGATCTCATCATAAACTTTCTTTAATTCTTTCTCTAAAACGATCATTGCAAAAACACTTGTTCCTGCAGATACATTTCCTGTTTTTCTTGTCACACTGTTTGTCGCAACCATTCCAGTTCCTGCATCTCCTTCTGGAGGACATAAAGGAATTCCAGCTTCCAGATTACCAGATGGATCTAATAATTTTGCTCCTTCTTCGCTTAAGATACCCGCTTTATCTCCAGCTATTAAAACTTTTGGTAAGATATTTTCTAATTTCCATCCAAATTTTTTATCTTTGATCAGGTCGTCAAATGTCTTGATCATCGTCTGGTTATAATCTTTTGTTTCGATATCGATTGGGAACATTCCAGACGCTTCTCCAACACCGAGCACCTTTTCACCTGTTAATTTCCAATGGACATATCCTGCCAGTGTTGTCAGATAATCAATATCTTTTACATGTTCTTCTTCTTTTAAAATTGCCTGATACAGATGTGCGATACTCCATCTTTGAGGAATGTGATAAGAAAATGCTTCCGTTAATTTCTCAGAAGCTTCTTCTGTCATTGTATTTCTCCATGTTCGGAATGGCACTAACAATTCTCCATCTTTATCAAATGCCATATATCCATGCATCATCGCACTAAATCCGATACTTCCAACCTTAGTTAGTGTAATATCATATTTTTCTTTCACGTCGTTTACCAAGTTTTGGTAACTGTCTTGTAGTCCACTCCAGATGTCTTCTAATGTATAAGTCCATATATTATTCTCCAGACGATTTTCCCAGTCATGGCTTCCGGATGCGATCGGATGATGATCTTTGTCGATCAGTACAACTTTGATCCTTGTTGATCCAAATTCGATTCCCAATGCTGTTTTTCCATCTGCGATCATTTGCTTTGTTTCCATGATACTACCTCCATTTTCTAACGATAAACTACTTCATTCCATCTTAATTCATTCTTTAATATTCTGATATCTGTATTCTCATCAATGACAACACTCTCAATTCCCATAGCCTCTGCCCATGCAACCATCTGATCTACACTAAGATCATAAGAAAATGCTGTATGATGTGCTCCACCAGCTAAGATCCATGCCTCTGCTCCTTTATAAAGATCTGGTTTTGGTGTCCAGAATGCCGTCGCTACTGGAAGCTCTGGCATTGGTTTTTCTGTCTTTTTACAATCCACTTTATTAATGATCAGACGGAAACGATGTCCAAGATCGATCAAAGAAGTGGCTATTCCTTCTCCTTCTTTTGCTGTAAATACAAGTCTTGCAGGATCTTCACGATCTCCCATAGATAATGGATTTACTTTGATTGAAACAGGACCATCCGCGATCGTTGGGCATACTTCCAACATATGAGCTTCTAAGATACCCTCTTTTCCCGGAACAAAATTGTATGTATAATCTTCCATAAATGATGTTCCTTTGGCATCTTTCTTTCCTGCTGTCATAACTTTCATCAGTCGTACCATTGCTGCTGTCTTCCAGTCACCTTCTGCACCAAATCCATAACCTTTTTCCATTAATCTCTGAATCGCAAGTCCTGGAAGCTGTTTTAATCCACCAAGATCGCCAAAGTGTGTAACAACTGCCTGATAATCATGGTCTTTTAAGAATTTTTCCAGTCCGATCTCGATTCCTGCCTGTACCTCTACATGTTTCTTAAATTCGATCGGATCTCTGCCCTCTAATAAAAGATTGTATTTTTCATAATATAACTGTGTCAGTGCATCAATATCACCTTTGCTGACTGCATTGACATAATCTACAACTTCATTGACTGGATATGCATCGATCTCCCATCCAAATTTAATCTGTGCTTCGACTTTATCACCTTCTGTAACCGCAACATTTCTCATATTATCCGCAATCCTTACCACACGGATATTTTTACTTTCCACCATTCCGATTGCACTTCTCATCCAAGATGCGATCTTTTCTTTCACTTCTTTTGATTCATAATATCCAACAACAACTTCTCTTGGGATTCCCATTCTTGTTACGATATGTCCAAATTCCCTGTCACCATGTGCTGACTGGTTTTCATTCATAAAATCCATATCAATCGTGTCATATGGGATTTCTTCATTAAACTGTGTGTGAAGATGTAATAATGGTTTCTTAAATGCCTGTAATCCTGCGATCCATGATTTTGCTGGGGAGAATGTGTGCATCCATGTGATGACACCGGCACATTCTTCATCTGCATTTGCTTCTTCAAATGTTCTTCTGATCGAAGTACTATCAATTAATGTCGGTTTCCATACAACTTCAAATGGTAAGATACCACTTTCATTGAAATTCTGCACAATGATTTGTGCATGTTTTGCCACATGGCTTAAACATTCATCTCCATATAAATCCTGTGATCCTGTTGCAAACCAAAATTTGTAATTTTTTTTAAGTTCCATTTTTTGCCTCCCAGTTTTATATCTATTCTTGATTCCTATTTTTACATGAGTTTCCGATCACCAATTTCGGTTCGATCAAATACTCTGTTTTCATGTCTTTATCTGATCCACCTTGTATCTTTTCTAGCAACAACTGTCCTGCCATCTCGCCAAGTTTTTCCTGTGGATGAGCAATAGTCGTTAAAGAAAGTGGATGCTGATGTGCAAGCATTGAATTATCATATCCTGTGATCGACAAGTCTTCTGGAATTGAAACACCAATCTGATGCAATCCTCCAATGATTGAAAATGCGATCTGGTCATTGTAACAGACAACTGCATCCATCTTTCTTTGATCCTTTATCATCTGAACAACCGATGTTACTGGTTTCGTCTGACGATCTTCTGTATGAAACCAGACAACCATATCTGGATCATATTGATATCCTGCTTCCTGAAGTGCCATCACATAACCTTTATGTCGTTCTCTTCCTTGATGATCATCTGCTTTAAAAACTCCTACGATATGTTGATGTCCCATATCGATCAGATATTTTGTAAGCAGATAACCTCCTTTACAGTCGTCCATAAGAATGTGGGGTTTGTCTTTCATCTCCTCATAGACTCCGTGAATAAAAATGTAGGGAATTTCATATTTATCAAGATTCTCATAAAGTTTTGGATGTCTGCATACAATCTCACTTTTACTTGGCTCAATGATCAAGCCATCAATATCTTTTGTAAGAATATCTTCAAGACATGCTGTCTCTCCTCGTCTGCTATTTTCTGTTGTCTTAAAAATAATGCTGTAGCCATCTTTGGAAAGGACACTGTTGATTCCCTGGATCAATCTAGGGAATATATAATCAGAAATATAGGTTGTAACCACTGCAATGTTCTTTGATTCCTTTTTATGAAGTGCCCGTTCTGTACAAAACGTTCCCTTTCCATGAACTGCAATGATATAACCTTCTTCTTCCAGAATTGACAGCGCCTTACGTACGGTATGGCGGCTAAGATCATATTCCTGTACTAGTTGATTCTCTGACGGCATCTTATCTCCCGGTTGATAGACACCAGATAAAATATCATTCTTCAGTAATTCCTTTAATGTGTGATATTTCATTTCTCCTTTGTTCTTTCCCATGTTTGACATCCTCCTTCCTTATGGTTCTTATTTTAAAACTTGTACGGTCCTCTTTACAAGTTATTGTTTATGGTCAATATTAACAATATTTTCACTTAATTTCTATGCACTTTTAACAAAAACTATTTTTTCTATCATTCTGCTTTTCCTTTTCTACTATCTCATGCTATACTGACTATCAAGAAGGAGTAATATACGATTGGAGGATTTCATGAAAATTTTGTGTGTAACAAAATGCCCGACTGGAATGGTTCAAACCTATGTTGCGGCAGAGAAACTAGAACAGGCAGGTAAGAAACTTGGCATTGACCTTTCTGTGGAAACACAGGGAGCTATGGGAATTCAAAATCAGTTTTCCCCTGAACAGATCGATGAAGCTGATTATATTGTGATCGCTGCTGATGTTGCGATCGACGAAGCTTCCCGCTTCGGTAATAAAAAGCTTTATGTCACATCTTTAGAAGATGCCATTGTTCATCCTGAGCAGATTTTAGAATCTCTTACAACCAAGTCATATTCTTATCAGGATGCAACTGTATCGAATAAGAAGATTCTTGGCTAGAAAAAAGCCATCACATTTATGATCTTAATGGTCACTAATGTGGTGGTTTTTTTCAAATATATGTAATGATCAGATCAAAATACAATTTGTAAATTACGTTTATTTATGCTAAACTAGAACATACATTCGAAAGGAGCTGTTTAATATGGAAATCTCATCAAAAGATTTATCTTTAAATGAAAAATTGAAGATTTTAGCTGATGCAGCAAAATACGATGTCGCCTGTACTTCCAGTGGTTCTTCCCGCCGTGGAAAGAAAGGAATGCTCGGGAATACAGAGGCTGCTGGAATCTGTCATAGTTTTTCTTCGGATGGGCGCTGTGTGTCTTTGCTTAAGATCTTACTTAGCAATGAATGTATTTATGATTGTAAGTATTGTCTAAACCGAGTAAGTAATGACAGGGTTCGTACAACATTTACTCCGGACGAGATCTGTACACTTGTTGTGGAATTTTATCGAAGAAATTATATTGAAGGGTTATTTTTAAGCTCTGGAATCATAAAGAGTCCGACTTATACGATGGAATTGATGTATCAGGCGATTTATCTGCTTCGTACAAAGTACCATTTTAATGGATATATCCATGTGAAAGCGATTCCTGGCACTTCGGATGAATTGATCACGAATATGGGATATCTTGTCGATCGTATGAGTGTGAATCTAGAACTTCCTACAATTGACGGGCTTAAGAGACTGGCTCCTCATAAGAATCCGAAGAAACTTGTTGCTCCAATTCGTCAGATTCAGAATGGAATCGTGGATCATCGGTTGATGATCGGGAAAAATGCCTCTATGGAACGTTCTCAAAGTAATAAGTATTTGAAGCATACGATCTTTCAAGAGAATCCTTATCAGCGGATTCAGACTGGTTCTTCCCCATTGACACTTGCAGATCCTTCTCTTAAGAATACTTTACGTTTGCAAAATAATGGGAAACCAGCTTCTTTTGTTCCTGCCGGTCAAAGTACACAGATGATCATTGGCGCAACTGGGGAGAGTGATCTGCAGCTTTTATCAACAACGCAGAAATTATATCAGCAGTATGACTTGAAACGTGTGTTTTATTCTGCCTATGTTCCTTTGAATGAGGATTCTAATCTGCCAGCTCTTGGAACCGCACCGCCACTTCTTCGGGAACACCGTCTGTATCAGGCAGACTGGCTGCTACGGTTTTACGGATTTAAGGCAGATGAATTACTTTCTGTAGATCGGCCGAATTTTAATACGATGCTTGATCCAAAGTGTGACTGGGCGTTACGTCACCTTGATATTTATCCAGTTGAGATCAATCGTGCTTCTTATGATGTGTTGCTTCGTGTTCCTGGAATTGGGACAAAGTCTGCATTTCGTATTGTAAAGGCACGCAAACATGGAACTCTTAATTTTGAGCATTTGAAGAAAATGGGGATTGTATTAAAACGTGCGAAGTATTTTATCACCTGCAGCGGGAAGATGATGTATCGGATACCGATTGAGGAAGATTTTATTACCAGGCAGCTGATTGGTGAGGATGGAAAGCAAAATTGGGAGATCGATCATCCACAGACCTATCGACAGCTTTCTTTATTTGATGATTTTAATTTTCAATCTGAAGTCACTGTAGAAGATTCTTCGAAAACTTTGTTTGGACAGATGTAATTTTCGTTATTTTTTTATTCTGGAGGCTATTATGACTGTTTTTACCTGTGAAGATAATTTTGATGCGATGATGACTTGTGTTTATGAGGCCTGGGCATCAAGACTTGGTCATTCCAATATTAAATTGAAAACAGAACCGATTGGGAATCTGGAATTATTCTGTGATTATCGGCATGTGGATGCTGATCCGGAGAAAACTGCCAGTGTCGTTCGTTCTATCAAGAGTAAGATTTCTTATCAGGCTTATATTATGATCTATGAAGCTGCAATGTCTGATGCCGAGGATAAATTAGATACGATTTATCGTTTTATGGTTGCTGGATTCCATTATGGTGCTCATGTTGTGGATTTTCTTCAGGAACCTGTGGTTATGCGGATGTTTGAATTGAAACGTAAAGTTGGAAATGAAGCTCATTTTCATGTGGAATTTATCCGATTTGCGAATATGCCTGGGGATGTGTTGGTAAGTCATATTGAGCCAAAGAGTAATGTATTGACTCTGGTTGCACCACATTTTTCTGATCGTCTGCCTTCTGAAAACTGGATGATCATTGATGATAAACGCTTCATCGCTGTCGTTCATCCTGCAGATCAAGATTATTATTTAACAATACTTTCAAAAGAAGAAATGGACCGGCTGTCCATTCAGACAGACGATCCGTTTATTGATCTATGGAAAGACTTTTTCAATACGATCGGGATTAAAGAACGAGAAAATCATCAGTGTCAGAGGAATCTGATGCCATTGTGGTATCGGAAACATATGACAGAATTTCAGTAATTTTCAGTTTTATAATTGTTCTTCCCTTAAATATTTCATGAACGCTTCACACCCTTCGACTACATCTCTGTATGTATCGTCAAAATTCCCTGTATACCATGGATCTGCGATGTCTCTTGGATGTTTGGAATAGTCTAATAACAGATGAATCTTTCCATCTGGGTCACCACCTGTAATACGATTCATATTTCTTAGATTCCATGCATCCATACCGATAATATAATCGTATTCTTTGTAATCTTGTTTTGTCATCTGGATAGCTCTGTGTTTTAAGACGGGGATTCCTTCTTGTCTTAGTTTATTGACTGTTCCATGATGCGGCGGATTGCCGATCTCTTCTCTGCTCGTCGCCGCAGAGGCAATGGCAAATTCATCCGTCATGCCCGCCTGTCTGATCAGATCCTTCATCACAAATTCGGCCATCGGGCTGCGGCAGATATTGCCATAACAAACGAATAGTATTTTAATCATATCTTTTATATCCCTTCGTACGCCTTCAAACCATTGATATTACGGGCTTTCCGGCGCTTTTTCAATTTTTATGTTTTGCCACAAACCTACGTTATTCTTCGTAAATTTACGCAGATCCACGGGCGAATGGTGTAGTAAAATATCACCAAATACTTTTAGCTGATATTTCCTCTCTTTTTTCCTCAACTCTATTTATCAATCCTTTTAATTCATCCAGTAACTGTTGGTGTGTTCCATCAGGATTGTCATATGTTAAAAGTTCTAGATTTCTATTATGCAACAAGCTTAACTCAATCTCTTTGGAATATGTATCTTTTGCCGCAACAAAATAATGAGGCAAGCACCCAGGATACAAAAAATTCATGTTCTCTAATATTAATTGAATATCCGGATCACTTATCCCACATCCTAGAAATATAAAAGTATGTGTAAGCATCAAAGCATCCAATATATGATAAAATGATGCATACTTACAACGTGCTTCACTATATTGTCTGTGAGTAAAAATTATTTTTGATACGTCATCAACGTATCCATGTACTCTGATAATGAGGAAGTCATCCGTTCTTAAATACTTTGCAATATCATCTTCATAATACGATTTTGCAACTACAGTAGAATGGGATGCGTTCATGGCATATTGCTCATAAATTTTGTCAATATTAGGTGTTAACACTAATCTTGAGTCGAGTCTATAAACAGCTTCATGAATATCACTTGGTTTATATCCGGGGCGTCTAAACTCATTCGCTGCTAATTCTCCAAAATCATGGTCACCTAACGTTTCAACAATAATCTCGCAGGCAGTCAAATAATCATTTATACTAAGCATTTGCTCGATAACTTCTTTTTGTCTTGCTAACTTGGTAGATCTTTTTTCCAATATATCTCTTAAAAAAGCTTCCCATGTTAACGGATGCTTTCCTGCAGCATTACAAGAGTTTGCCGAGATTCCTGAACCCAAAAACAAAACACTCTTTCTTCTTGCAATGGCTTCTATTAAATATTCCGGCCAATCTATCATTTTAGTATCTCCATATTTCTCAACGTTTGCTCTACAATCACTTTCATTAGTATTTCATAATCTTTCACTTTTTGATAGTGAGCACCTACTACACCATCAATATTTGTCAAATCAAATATTGGTTTATGTGCTGTCTGCGACATAGGTACTAAACTATAAAAATTGGGAATAGAGCCTATTTTATATTCAATATCACTTCTTTCATCTCCATTTATTGGCAAAATAATTTTCTCCCGTATTTCATCTGGTATTTTTTTTAAAATTGCTTCATATGCTTTTACTGCTCGTTTCGTTTCCCCTATAGTTTTCATAATATACTGTTGTTCCACATATCCTAAAAATCTAATATCACAAGTATTTTTCAAACTTTCTATACTTTTTCTTTTAGAATCTTCCATCCCATCAAGCCCTTTATTAAAGGCTTTACTCCAATTAAGAATTGAAGTTCCTATGTTCTCTAACGCCAATAAACTGAAAACATCTGTGGACATCGGTGTAATAAAATAGTCTGAGGCTAACAAAATCGATCTATTAATAGCCCCCAATGATGGTCCCATGTCAAACAATACATAATCATATTCTGAACACAACGTCAAAAAGTGAATAAAAAGCATTGTGGATTTAATACCTCTTAAATCGCTCGATTTTACATCCTTCCATTCACTGGCCAGAAAATCTTCACATGATGCAAATTTAGGATTTCCAGGAACTAAATCAAATCCAAAATTTGTGGATCTTATTGCATCAAATTGAGTAATATAGCCATTCCCATCTTCTAATGGAGGAATTATATCTGCAATCGTAAATTCTTTAGGCTCGTAGTATACATTAATAAATTGTTCTTCATCCAATACATACGTTGTTGTATTGCATTGTGGATCCGCATCTATTACCAATACTTTTTTCTCCAACCGTTTTTGCAGATAAGACGCAAAATTACATAACAAAGTAGTTTTTCCAACACCGCCCTTATTATTGAATATAGCTATCGCATTCATCATTTTCTCCTAACCTCTAATCTGTTTACTCTTCACTTTCCATTAACTTCTTCAATTCCTCTTTGCTTGGCAACACTGTCAAATACTTGCTTGCAAATATCTGACTGTTATCTTCCGGCAAAGTCATTTCAACAACAGCATCATTCTTATTTTTGCATAACAGGATTCCTATTGTCGGATTTTCATCTTCCAATTTTACCTTTCGGTCATAATAATTCACATACATCTGCATCTGTCCTATGTCCTGATGCTTTAATCGACCAATCTTTAGATCAAAGAGTACAAAACAACGCAACAGACGATTAAAAAATACTAAATCCACTCTATAGTGTTCATCTTCAAAAGTGAATCTTACCTGTCGTCCAACAAATGTAAATCCTCTCCCCAATTCCAACAAAAACTCTTGCAAATGGTCGATTATCTTCGTTTCCAAATCTGTTTCTGAATATTTTGACAGTTCTGGCAAACCTGTAAACTCCAATACATATGGATCTTTTAATAAATCTTCTGGTCTTTCAATTATCTGTCCTTCTGTCGATAATCGCTCTATCCCCTCTTTATCCCTGCTTAATGATAGTCGTTCATATAAAGCACTGTCATACTGCCTTTCCAGCTCCTTTATACCCCATCCGTTATGAGCCGCCTCAATTTCATAAAAATGTCGTTCGTCTATATTAGGAATACGCATAAGAAAAACATAATGTGAAAAACTTAGAAAAAATTTTCTTCCTTCTCTTGTTACAGGCAAATTCTCAAATTGGGTAGACACTTTCTGCCCAATTTGATCTTTAGAATATACTACATAGAATCTACGCATCAATTTCAGATTCTCCACAGAAAACCCTTTTCCTAAGCTCTCTGTCAAACGTTTTGATAATTCTTTAAGAATGGCTTTTCCATATTCAGCACGTTGTTTCCCATTCTGCTCTTATTCTATAATCACCCGTCCTACTTCGTAGTAGGAATAGACCATAGAAATATTCAATGCCATTTTTGCCTGTTTTCTAGCATTTTTAAGGATGTCTAATATCCTGTCAAAAAAATTATCTGTCACGATATTTTCCATGCAATACTCTCCTTATTAAATTGGGTAGAAACCGTCTACCCAATTTATATCATAACAAAATACCCCACAAAATTCTACAACAATACAAAGTTCATCTGGCCTACATTTTTCTTTGTCATATCAAGGCTCTAGCCCAAATCAAAATGGTGTAGTAAATACCCTTCTGCTCCGTAAATCCATTGATTTTACTGGCTTTTCCGAGATCCTTCAAGATACTGCCATGGCAGATAAAAAGCACTCGTATCAAATTTTAAAGTCCTCCTAATTTGCTAAGATTTAAAGTAGTAAAAACGTAATAAGAATGGGGGGGGAGTTACTACTGCGATAGTATACTATAACCCATATCTCGAGACAACATAGCGCCATTTCGTTTATAGCAACCTTTGTTTTTCATAAAAACTAGAAAGCATAATACCTGATTGAGCACCTCAATCGACAGGCAGGAACAATCATTCAAAATGGCGAGCAGAAATTTCTATGTTCATTCTCCTTTTCACCATAAATTGTCTATTATTTAAACAAATCAGTAAGTCTGCGTATATGATTGTACATAGGTTTCCATCTTCAGTTTTCCAAATTGCTGTTCCAGGATACTCATTATCACCTTTATAACTTGATGACCATTTTTTAATTTAAAGCTGCACCATGTTTACTCTCGGAGAACCCAAGATTTATTCCATTTATTTCTAAAGGTTTAAATCGTTTAAGTGCTGTTTTGTAAAGTTTGTCCTCTTTTGAGTCAGAAGCATTAAGAAGCGGCGCAATTTTACTAAAGTAATCATTTATTCGCTGATATGCACCTTTGAATTCGGGAACATCAGATACCTTTAAACACATAAGATTATAAAAATAATCTACTGTCACTATCTAGGACACAATCAAATCTCCCTCTATTTTATCCAATTCATCGTCTAAACCTAAATGTTCTGAACCAAACATTCCCACACGTCTCCACAATATTTTCATTCTTCCAACATTGCCAGATAGCTGTCTAACCTTGTATTCACATACCCAGCAAACAATTTTTCCATCGCATTCAGATTATGATTTACATGATATTCATCAAAAGCATTATAGTAGGCAACCCGATCTGTAAATTTAATATCAATCGGTGGATATCCTGCTTTCATCAGTTCCAGATTGACAAGCAGCCGCCCCGTACGACCATTACCGTCTATAAACGGATGAATACCTTCAAATTCAATATGGAGCCGTGCGAGCCTGGGAATGGTATGCTCGGTGCTGTTTCTGTAAGTTTCCAGCAACTGCTCCATCTTAGGCTGAATGAGATAAGGCTGTGTCAGTTCATGTTTTGCCCCCATAATTCTTACTGGAACTCTTCTATAAACCCCACGGTCATCTTTTTTATCCGCCAGTACCAGATAATGAATCTGCTTTATCACACTCTCTGATAATGGCACCTGCTCCTTGACCAGATCCTGTACAAAATAAAAAGCTTCTTTATGTCCGACCGCCTCCATATGGTCTTTGAGAGGCTTTTGATCGATCGTAAGACCACGCAGCACCATATCTGTTTCCCGCAAGGTCAGCGTATTCCCTTCGATCGCATTGGAATTATAGGTATACTCCACCACAAATTCTTCTGTAAGACGCTCTGCCTCTCCTTCTGTCAATGGGCGCCTGGTGTCCAATTCTGCTTTCTTTCGGTCAATCAACTCTAACGAACTTCCCGCAGACCTATATCGACCATCCTCCGGTTTCTTTGCCTCTTCCGGAATCTTCCAACTACGTCCCTCACGGATAACTCCCGGGATCTTTCCTTCTGCGCATAAGATCCGTACTCTTCTGTCTGAAATCCCCCATTTCTCTGCTGCTTGTTTCGCTGACATATACATAAGTATTTCACCTCGCTTGGATAATAATATACCCCATTATCGGAATAATAGCAACGCTATAGGAATAATATTTAGCATTTATCGGAATAATGCAAAAAGATCCAGCAGATATCATTGACTCTCCCGGATCAAATCTTTCACATCATTCACTAATCACTTTATCGTATTCCTTTGAAATCTCAATTGCTTTTCTGTTTTGTATTCCTTCAAAGACAACTAATGTTACGAAAACTTGAGGCACTATCTTTCTGTAGCCACTATGTTTTATCATTATGGTTATTTTATCACGTACTTAGTACCTTTTCCCTTGCCTTCAATTTCCACAACACCTTTTTCGCTCATTTCTTTCAATAACTTTGTTGTCTTTGATTTGCCAAACTCGACGTAAGGAACAATTTCACTGATGGGTTTCAACATTGTCTTGCTTAAGATCTGATATATTTTCCTTTCATCTTCTGTTAAATTCAGGTCTTTCTCAAAAACCGGGAGTACGATCTTAATCGTATTTTCTGACACTTCAAAATCTGGTTGTTTTAATCCTTCTTCATAGAGTTGTTTTATTCGCGTGATTCCCGTACCAAATATTTCAACAAATCCCAATCTATAAAATACATTTGCAAGATTTCGGTTTCTCAAAACTGAAAGTTTTCCTGATAAATACTCATCTTCCGTTATTCCAGATGGTAACCCTCCCGGAGAAATGATTTCTATTCTGTCATCAAACATGGAAACTTTTATTTGTGACTCCACATCCCACACTCGATGAATCAATGCATTAGCAATGGCTTCTCTGAAGGCAGCCTCCGGAATTTTTTCTACCTTTTTCCTGTCGACGCCTTGAATTTCTTCATATTGATAATAATCTTTAAATACCTCAATTGCTTTTTCATATACTGTCAAAATGGACATATGATCGAATGTTGCTCTTTTATGGATCACACTGATGTTTTCACCGAATTTCACCATATCAATTCCCGGAAAATCATTTTTATCTGCCAATATGCCAGCCGCATTATTGTATCCAACGCTGCTGTTATATAAATTCAGCGTTTTTAAGGTATCCTGATTAAAAGTTTCAAGCTGGATGCTTTCTTGTAATTTTCGGCTTAGCGTATCAAATGTAAGTTCATGATCTTCACAAGGCAATTCTTCAAATCTAATATTTTTTCCTTCCAAAATCAGTCTTGATAATTCCAGTCTGTCAACCTCTATGGTTGCGGTATCATTTCGTTTGTATGCTTTTGATCGATATAAATATGGCTTTTGAAGCCCGCTTTTTATGGTCAGTTTTATCGTTCTCTCATTATTCTGCAGCTCCAGTGTGTAATCAGGCTGGGGAGTGATGCTGTCATTGATCTTGTTTTCAATATCTAAGCATGCTTGTTTTACATCCGTCAGTCCTTTGACATTACCATTATCATCAATGCCAAAGAAAATCTCTCCGCCATCGTAATTCGAAAAGGCACTTACTGTTTTTAAAAAAGTATTTGTAATCTCTTCTTTGAACTCTGTTGTTCTCGTTTCACGCATACATCGTGCCTCCTTTCCAAGTCCACCGCTTATATTATGCGCAAAAACGAGCGGAAAATCAATCGTATTTTTTTACGATTGATTTTCCGCTCACTTCTATCCGTTAAGCTTTAACAATTCGTCTATCAGGACGCTTCAAAAATGGTGTGATCTGCACCCTATTTCTGCGCCTATCGGCATTTGATAAATGAAAGATCTTCTGCCCCAATCTGGAAAAGAAGGATCTGTCACATATAAATTACACTTTTTTATCACTTCTGTAGCAGAACATCTTCAGGTCATCCTCAATCATGAAAGGAACGGTATCATATTTCAAACATTCCTTGAACATAGATTAGCCCGCCCACACGACCGTTCCCGTCCTGAAACAGATGGATCTGCTCAAACCTGACATGGAAATCCAAGCTTTCTTCAAAAGTCTTTTCTTCTTTTGCGTTATACGCTGTCAGCAATGCTTTCATTTTATCTGCAGCTTCTTCGGGCAGAACAGTATCCATGCCACCCACCTCATCTCCCATAAAAACACGCCATAAAAGAAAAAGACCCACCGGGTTGCGCATAAAATCAGAGGCGTGGTGGGTTCTGTTGTTAGTATTGTATATCTTTAAATTCAATTGTCAAGAACTCTTCCCTCAAAACCACATCCGCCTCATCGGCTGCGATCTGACATGTATGCAGAACCATCACCGCATAAGCAATCGTGATCTATGGGTCATCAAAAGCTGATCGATCATCCGTTTTCCTGAAACGCGCTACTTCCCTTCCACGGCACCTTCGACCACCTCGATGCCCTGATTCACGAAGCTGATCTTCAACTGCTCGTCATCATCTGCCAAAACAGCTACATAGGCGATCGCGAGCTGGTCATCCTCTGTCGGCTCAGGATTGCCCATCATGGTCGTCCACGTGATGCGGACATCCGACGCTGTGATTTCCTGATCGTATGCCCATTCATGCTGCACAGGTTCAAAAAACGCAGAATTCGATGAGGCATATACCCAGATATCATATTCATCATCCTGATATACCTCTACCGTATAATTTACGATATCCGCTTCATCATCGACATATGCTTCATTAGAAGAAACGGTTTCTTCTTCGATCAATTTCAGATTCGCAGGCATACCGCCCGCCTCGTTCTCTGTCTCTGTCGAAGCACAGCCAAACAGACCGGCAGCCAGCAATGATACCGCCAAAGCCGTAAACATCCGCTGTTTCTTTTTCATCCATCAACACCTCGATCCATTCGTTTCCTTCATCAACAGCCTGATCATGATCTTCCTTTGCCGTTCTTATTCAAATGCGTAGTCGATAAACATAAGAACGCTGATCCCAGGCAAAAATACGTTACCGCCGTATTGGTCTGATCATCCATGAAGTTTACGACCGCAACAAAGTAAAAACAAATCGAAGCGATCAGAAAACAGATAAAGCTGACTTTCTCTTTCTTATCGTTGTTCATCCTTTCTTCCCCCTTTTTCTCTTTTGTTCGTTCCATCATGACAAAACGCTGTCTTACTTGATGTTGAACGCATCATCTCTTCTGACGATGCCATCATTCATCGAGAAAACATCGAGAAAAGTCAGCGAGCTGCTGGAGATGTCAATATTCAGCATCAGATCCTGTTTTCCCCTGGCATCCCGCAAGCACGAGCGTCATGGCCAGTCCCGCTCCCCATAAACGAGATAATCGTTTTTTCTTCGTTTCCTCCATTTCCTGATGTCCGCATTCGCTCATCATGATCCTCGTTATCCTCATTATATCACGG
>OLIW01000605.1_pt1 | contig 38784 bp, 29 predicted proteins | sample 1601321 | NCBI WGS metagenome assembly OLIW01 (sample SAMEA2452114, study PRJEB22498) | human gut metagenome
AAACCTTTTCTTGATTTTCTTTTAATCTTAAAGTTTTTCTATCACTACCTTCAGTATCTTCTTTACTATTTCTTCCTAAAAATAATATTACTTTATCATATTTATATTTACTTAATTCTTCTTTACTTATTAAAACATTTTCTTCATCAAAACATTCTACATATTCATATTCAATTTGATTGTTTTTTAATACATCAATAAAAGAAATATTTTTATATGCATTTACCCAGCCACTTCCTTGACCAACAAAATATGGTTTAGATGCATAACTTCCTAATACTAATATCTTTTCAGTTTTCTTGAATGGTAAATATGAATCATTTTTAATAAGTACAATAGTTCCATTAGCTAATTCAACAGCTTTTTGATGTGCTTTTGATAAATCTAAAACATCTATTTTTTGTTTATTTTTAAATTTCTTGATTGCTTCATATAATTCATTATCTCTTAAAATTAAATCTTCATCAAAAAAGACTTTATTATACTCTCTATCTAAAAACTCATTTGATCTAATTGAAATTGGCATTTCAACATTAAGTCCAGCATTAATTGCCTTTCCTTTATCATGGACTTCGCCCCAGTCAGAAGAAATAAAACCTTTAAAGTTATATTCTTGTCTTAGTTTTTTTTGCATAAAATATTTAGATTCATTAGCGTATTCACCATTAATACGATTATAAGAAGTCATAATTGAAGTCGGTGAAGAATATTTTAAAGCAAATTTAAAATTTCTTAAATAAATTTCATTTAAAGCTCTTAACGAAACTTCTGAAGAGTTAATAGTTCTAGCAAATTCTTGAGAATTAACTGCAAAATGCTTAATACAAGCTCCCACGCCATTTTCTTCTAAACCATTAATATAACTTGCCGCTAAAATTCCTGCATGATAAGGATCTTCAGAAAAATATTCGAAGTTTCTTCCACATAAAATATTATGTTTAATATTAACTCCTGGCGCTAATAAAATATTTGTTCCATTTGCTAAACATTCTTGAGCTAAAATAAAACCATCTTCATAACAGGCTTTTTTATCAAATGAACAAGCTAATGCACTAATTGAAGGTAAACATACTGTCTTAATTATATCGTTTTGTTTATCAAAATCATTACAAATTGGTTTCCTTAATCCATTAGGACCATCATTAACAATGATTACATTTTCTTGATCCTTATAAGAAGCAATCTCCCAACTAGATAATCCCATTGAATATTTATAGCGGTTAAATCTTTCTTTTTTATTCATATCATTCTCCTAGTAATTTATATAAACATTATAAATTAATATTAACTATTAAACTATAATTAAAAATAATTATAATTTAAATAAATCATCTAATGAATAAAAATGAATTTTATATGTATCTAGTTTCATTAAATTTTCATCAAATCCACTTTTTGAAAATAAATAATATTCTCTTTTTAATTTAGATGGAAAACTTTCATCTTGTTTAATAATATAAGGATATTCATAAATCGCAATAATAAATCTTTCATTTTTTGCATATTTAATTATTGAATCAAAAGCTTCTTCATAAGAATTAAAAACAAAACTATTTGGTAAATTTAATAACTTATTAATTTCATAAGATAACAATTTTAAATTTCCATATAAACTATCCTTTTTTGCTTGATACAATAAGTATTTTTTTCTTTTATAAATTCTTTAATTAAATATGATTCCCCTATTCTTCTTCTACCATAAATAACTACAAATTCTTTTTTTGTAGAATTATATCTATTATTTAATTCAGATAATTCTTGTTTTCTTCCAACAAACATTTATCTACCTCACTTTACTAACCCTAGAGTTACTAACTCTTTAGTTAGTAAAATTACATCATTATTATAAACTTATGTAAATAAGAAATTTTGATAGATAAAAATAATTTTCATATTTTTTTACAAATATTAAAATTAATTTTCTTTATTATTTTTATAATCTAGTTTAAAATTAAATAAAGGAGAAAAAATCATGAAATGTAGTTGGTTAGAAAATGCAATTTTTTATGAAATTTATCCTAATTCATTTAAAGATAATAACAATGATGGATATGGTGACTTTAAAGGAATTATTTCTAAATTAGATTATTTAAAAAATTTAGGTATTAATGCAATATGGATTAATCCACATTATGATTCACCATTTATGGATGGTGGATATGATGTTAGAGATTTTTTATTAGCGTATTTCCGTAATAATGATTTAATAATTATTAATCCAACTATTTTAGAAAAACAAATAGAACTTAACTCTATTAAAGAATTAGTTTTTAAAGAAGGAAATATTACTATTAAAGATCAAAAAATAATATTAGGAGGCCAATCCATTGTGATTGTAAGAATATAATTATGTTTAATAAAGAATTTTTATGGGGAGTATCAACTGCAAGTTATCAAATTGAAGGAGGATACCTTCAAGACAATAAATCTCTATCTATTTGGGATAGTTTTACTAATAAAAAAGGTAATACATATAAAAATCAAAATGGAAATATTGCTTGTAACCACTATAATCGTTATAAAGAGGATATTAAATATATCAAAGAATTAGGAGTTAATGTTTATCGTTTTTCTATTTCATGGTGTAGAATTTTACCAAATAATTTAAATCAAATTAATGATAAGGGTGTAAATTTTTATAAGAATTTAATTGATCAATTAATCCAAAACAATATTACACCATTTGTCACTTTATTTCATTGGGACTTACCAGAATATTTACAACAAAAGGGAGGATTTTTAAATGATGATTTTCCTAATTGGTTTGAAAAATACACTGAAGTCATTTGTAACATTTTTAAAGATAAAGTAACTAATTATATTACTTTTAATGAACCAGAAAATAGTATTTATAATGGCTTAGTTTCTGGAGCATTTGCACCAGGATTAAAACTAAATAGCAAAGATGTTTTAAAGGCTATTCACAATATTCTTTTAGCACATGGAAAGGCGGTAAAAGTAATAAGAAAACTTATTCCAAATGCAAAGATTGGCTTTTCAGCATGTGGGTGGGTACCAGTTTTAAATAAAAATCATTCGTTAAATGAAGATGATGCTTATCAAGATTATTTTGATTTAAAAGAAGAGCGTCTAGGTGACGGGGTAGGAATTTGGTATGATCCAATTTTTTTAGGTAAATACCCAGATAGATATTATCAAATTTTTAAAGATATCATGCCTGAAATAAAAAAAGAAGATATGGAATTAATTTCTCAAAAAATTGATTTTTGTGGAATCAATTTATATTCTGGTTATTATGTTGAAAATCAAAATAATAAAATTATTCAAGTTAATCCTACTGATAGAAGAATAATGGATAATGGATATACTATTTTACCTGAAGTAATGTATTATTCTCCAAAATTTTTATATAGACGATATAAAACGCCAATTATTGTTACTGAAAGTGGATGTGGAGATTTTACTAAACCAATTAATAATAAAATACATGATAAGTTACGTATTGAATGTTTACACTCATATTTATCTTATTTAGAAAAAGCGTATAATGAAGGTGTTGATATCAAAGGTTATTTTCATTGGTCTTTGATGGATAATTTTGAATGGAATGAAGGTTTTAGAATTAGAATGGGCTTAATTTATGTTGATTATTCTAATCATCAAAAACGAATAAAAAAAGATTCTTTTTTTGAATATCAAAAAATTATTAATTCATCAAAATAATTGTGAGGAAGCTTATGGATAAAGAAGTAAAATTACCCAGAACAAGAATAGAACAAATATTTTATTGTTTAAAATTTTATTTTGGCAATATTTCTTTTGTAAGTTATATGACATTTTTATTTGTAATACCACTTACTATTTATGCTTTTTTCTTTTCTTATCAATGGATTGCTTTACTAAATACTCCAAATGTTAATCAAGTTGATATAATGATATTTGGAGCTTTATATTTACTTCCTATTATTCCTTTGACGGGTTTACTTGGAATTGGTTTAGCTGGAGCGTATACAGTTATGATAAGAATTACTTCTGATCAAGTATGCAATTCAAGTAATTATTTTTTAGGTATTAAAGAAAATTGGTGGAAATTTCTTGTTTTATTTTTAATTCTAGGAACAAGCAGTTATTTTGTTATCTTTAATTTTTTGTTTTATAATCTTAGTACATATAATTTAATTTTTATCATTATTCGTTTTTTATCCTTAATTGTTTTTTGTTTTTTATTAAACATCATTACTTGTGCATGTGTACAACAAGTTAAATATAATATGAAATTTTCTAAAGTCATTATTAATTCTTTTATTTTGTCTTTTAAAAAAACATTACCAACTTTTTTTATAATCATATTGACTATCGCTCCTTTATCATTAATATTTTTCTTTTCAAGAGTGGTTAAAGTAATAATTTTAGCAATTTTATTTTTGTTATATTTTGGATTATCTTCTTTAATAATTGTGCTTCGTTATCAATATGTTTTTGATGAAGTAATCCATAAAGAAAATAATCCTAATGAATATCATCGTGGATTAGAATCATTCAGGAGGAATAAATGAAAATTGGTATTTTAGGATGTGGAAGAATTGCTCAAAAAATGGGTAACACATTAAAGTTAATGGGTTTAAATAAAGATTGTTATATAGCTTCTAGAGATATTTTAAAAGCTAAAAAATTTAAAGAAGATTATGATTTTTTTGATTATTGTAATTATGAAGAATTGTTATCAAATAAAGAAATTGAATTAATTTATATTGCTACAGTTAACTCTATGCATTATAAACAAGCTAAATGGTGTTTAGAAAAAGGAAAAAATGTTTTAATTGAAAAGCCAATTACTCTTCGTATAAATGAATCAGAAGAATTATATGCTTTAGCAAAAAGTAAGAATCTATTTATTGGTGAAGCATTATGGACATCTTATATGCCATCAATAAAAATCATCAATAATTATCTACATAAATATTTTATCAATATCACTTCTTCTCTAGCCGTTTTTAAAGTAAATTCAATTATTAAAGAACGTGTAAATAAAAAAGAATTAGGTGGAGGAGCGTTATTTGATTTAGGAATTTATCCAATTGCTATTACTTTATTAACTTGTGGATTCAATTATAAAAAATTAATAATTGATAATATTACTTATCAAAATGATGTAGATATCAAAGAAGATTTTTCCTTAATCTATGATAACTTCACTAGTAGATGTATTGTAGACGCGACATTTGATCGAATCTCGTATTTAGAAATTAAAAATGATGATTATCTAATGCAAGTAACGCCTATTGAATGTCCAAAAAATTTAAAAATATTTAAAAATAATCAATTAATAATTGATGAAGATATTTCACCAGAACTCACTGGTTTTGAATATGAAATTAATCAAGCTATTGATAATATTAATAATAAAAAATATTTACCAACTAGTTGGGATGATAAAAAATCATTATTAACTTTGAAAATAATGAATGAAATAGTCCGTTTTAAGGAGGATTTATGATTAAAATATTTGATAATAACTATATTAGAATTGATACAAAAAATAATACACTTGCTTTTTATATTGGTGGTGAACTTCCAGAAATTATTTATTTTGGTAGTAAACTAAAAAAGAAAATAGATTTAACCCAACTATTAGGAAATACCACGATTACTGGTGTAGATATGAGAGATTATATTCTTTCTCAATATGGGAAAGAAGATTTTAAAGAGCCAAGCATAAAAATTAAAAACTCCAATAAAACATTTGTATCAAATTTTAAATATATTGATTTTAAAATTAATAAAAAATTGATAAATAATACATCTTTACCTCTTAGTAGAAATAAAAAAGAAAACATCTGTTTTATCTTAAAAGATGATATAAATAATATAACATTAGAAATTTATTATTCTTTCTTTGATAACTCAGATATAATATCTATTAATTCACATTTAGTTAATGATGGAAATAAATCAATTTTTATTAACAAAATTCCTTCTTTACAATTAGAATTAAAAACTGACCAATTTAATATTTATACCTTTGATGGAGGTTGGGCTCAAGAAAGAATGCGTCATGAATCTATTATTAAAGGTGGCCTATTTACCAATGAATCAAGAAATGGTTCTTCATCTAATGATCATAACCCTTTTGTTTTACTTAAAAACAAATTTGGATATTATGGTTTTAATTTAATGTATTCTTCAAATCATAAAACCAGTATAGAAATAGATGCTTTTAGTCATGCAAGAATTATTTCTGGAATTAATGATTTTATGTTTGAATATAAAATTAAACCTCATAAAGATTTTTTGTCTCCTGAAGCTTTTATGATTTTTGAAAAAAATCAAGATACTCTTTCTTTAGAATTCCATAATTTTATCCAAAATCATATTGTTAATCCAAAATATAAACATTTATTAAGACCTATTTTAATGAATAACTGGGAAGGAACAAATTTTGATTTTAACGAGCAAAAAATTATTGATATAGCATCAGTTGCTAAAGAAGTTGGAGCGGAATTATTTGTTCTTGATGATGGTTGGTTTGGACATAGAGACAATGATAATTCTTCTTTAGGAGATTGGATTGACTATAAAAAGAAAACCGGAGGAATCGATATACTAGCCGATAAAATAAAAGACTTAGGTTTACTTTTTGGAATATGGATCGAACCAGAAATGATTTCAGAAGATAGTAATTTATATCAAATCCATCCAGAATATACAATGAAAATACCTAATCGAACACCATATTTACACCGTAATCAAATGATGCTCGATTTAACTAATAAAGAAGTTAAAAACTACGTTTTAAATTGTTTAAGAAATATCTTAAATACAACCAAAGCAAACTATATAAAATGGGATTATAATCGTAATTTTTCTGATGTTTATTCACCTAAATATTCTGCAAATGAATATTTTCATCGATACATTTTAAATTTATATGAAATTATGGATACCATTACCAAAGAATATAAAAATGTTCTTTTTGAAGGATGTGCTGCTGGTGGATCAAGATTTGATTTAGCTATTCTATATTATATGCCTCAAATTTGGGCTAGCGATAACACTGATCCTTACGATAGAATTAAAATCCAAACAGGAACAAGTTATGCTTATCATCAAGTAAATATGGGCGCGCATGTTTCCGCTTCACCTAATTGGTTTACAAAAAGAAACTTTTCCTTACAAACGCGTTTTAATGTAGCATGTGGAGGAAATTTAGGCTATGAACTAGACCCAACCAAATTTACAAAAAAAGAAAAAGAAATAGTAAAAAAACAAATAGAATTTTATAAGCAAAATCGTGAATTATTTCAATATGGTGAGATGATTTATTTTAAAGATGTCTATAAAAATGATATTGGTGGATTTATTGTTTTAAATAAAAAGCATCAAGAAGGTTTTATTGTTTTAACTTCACCTTCATTAATTAATAATATATCAATAAAAATTCCACTTTTATCAAGCAAAAAGAAATATCATCTATCAGGTGTCGATATTAAATATGATGAAATCATACATGGAAATAAAATTGATCTTTATAATTTATTTAATAATATAGAAGATAAAGCTAATTATGATTTATATAGTGTAATGATTAAGTTAAATATCGCCTAAATAAGTATATACTTTATGTCTTTCTAGTTTAATTTCACGAACTTTACAATATTCATCAATTGTTACTACTTGATAACCTCTTTCATAAAGAGCAGGTAGTAATTTTTTTACTGCATTAATTGTCGTTTGAAAACCTTCATGCATTAAAACAATTCCTCCATCACAAAGATTGTTAATAACTGTATTATAAATTTCATCAGCAGTTTTTCCATTCCAATCTAAAGTATCTAAGCCTTTAGTCCAATTAATCATTGGATAATTAACATTTTCTAAAACTAAATCATTATAAGTTCCAAATGGCAATCTAACTAAAGTTTCATTAATACCTACAAAAGAATTTAAACTATTAAGCGTTCCACTTATTTCTTCATTAATTTCTTGACTAGATAAATTTTCTAAATGTTTATGATTAACTGTATGATTTCCAATTTGAAAATTAGATTCAATAGCCCGTTCAATAATAGATTTATTTTCTTCAATAACATTTATACCTTTATAAAAAAATGTTCCATGTGCTGTAAAACCTTCACTAGCATATTTTTTATTAAAATTATCAAAAACATCTAATAACTCTTTAGCTGTATTACTTATCGGTCCATCATCAAAAGTAAAACATATTAATCTATTTTCTTTATCAATATGAGAAATATCTACATTAGAAACATCCCAATATTGTTCATTATTTATTTCTTCACTAGTTGAAGAAGTTGTGCTACTAATTGAATTAGAAGCAATCTCTTGATTACAAGATGTTAATATAATTAATAAAAATAAAGTAAATAATTTTTTCATAAAGTGCCCTCAAAATCATTATAACATAGATTTAAAAAAATATAGAAAATAATTTTTAATGTTTTTTATTTTTTATGAAAATTATGTTGCAGACATTCTATATTTATTATAAAATTAGCATGAAGTTGAAAGCGCTTTAGTTATATTAAGGAGGTTACAATGATTTTTGCAAAAAAGAAAAAAATAAATCCGATAAATAACTTAACCGATGAAGAAAAAATATTAGCTAAGAATTCTTATTGGCGTCGCAATATTTGTATTTTCTTAATGATGATTCCAGTAATAGTTTGGTTTTTAGTATTTGCTTATTGGCCACTTTATTATTTAAGAATGGCTTTTTATGATTATAAATATATAAAAGGTTTTTCCGGTTCAGAATTTGTAGGATTTAAATATTTTATTGATTTCTTTCAAAAAGGTGGAATGAAATATGTTTGGAACACATTAGCAATTAATTTATTAGCCTTAATATTTTTATTTCCATTTCCAATTTTATTAGCAGTATTATTTAATGAACTAAGCAATCAAATATTTAAAAAGACTTCTCAAACAATATCTTATTTACCTCATTTTTTATCAACGACCGCTTTAGTAGGTATTATTTATTTAGTCTTCGATAGTGATGCTGCAGGTGGTTTAATAAATCATATTTTAATTAGTGTATTTAAAGTTAACCAACAAAACTTTTTATCAAGTAATGAATGGTTTAGATTTGTACAAGTTGTTTCTGGAATTTGGCAAACTGCTGGATGGTCAACCATTGTTTATACAGCCGCTTTAACCGCTATTGATCCTCAACTATATGAAGCCGCTAGAGTAGAAGGTGCTTCTAGATGGCATCAAATTGTCACTATTACTTTGCCTGCTTTAGTTCCAACCATTTTAATTATGCTAACTTTACAACTTGGTTCTATCATGGGTAGTAATTTTGATAAAATTCAATTGCTACAAAATTCAGGAAATATTGAAGTATCAGAAGTAGTATTAACATTTATTTATGATCAAGGAATTAGAATGCCTGGATATGGTACTGCTGTTGGTCTTTTAAATAGTGTAGTTGGCTTAATATTTGTTATTGCTTCTAATCAAATATCCAAAAAATTAGCCAATACATCAGTTTGGTAGGTGATAGTTATGAAAGAATATAAAGCTAAAATAAAAGTTAAAAAATCTATTGGTGAGCATATTTTCGATGCTGTAATTATTATTATCATGTTGATATTAATGATTATGATTCTTTATCCATTAATTCACTTACTCGCAGTAAGTTTTTCTAACCCTGATTCAATTAGAAATGGTTCAGTAGGATTAATTCCAGTTGGGTTTAATATAGATGCTTATAAACTTATTTTAGGAGATAAACAAATCTATGAAGCATATGGTTCTACAATATTTGTTTGTGCAATGAACTGTATATTATCTTTAATATTACTATGTTTTGCAGCATATCCACTTGCATATGGTGATTTTAAATCTAAAGGCTTCTTTTCTAAATTTATAATTTTAACCATGTTTTTATCAGCGGGAATTATTCCAAATTTAACTATTATCAAAACATTACATTTAGATGGTAGTCTTTGGTCACTTATTCTGACTGGTTTATTAAGTGCCTATAACATTATTGTGGTTAGAAGTTATTTTGAAGGATTACCAAAAGCACTTATTGAATCCGCTAGAGTAGATGGAGCAAATGATTTTCAAATATTATTTAGAATAATTATTCCTTGCTCTAAACCAATTCTAGCTACAGTAGCTCTTTGGATTGTTGTTGCTCAATGGAATAGTTATATGTATCCACTTATTTATTTAGGAAATGAAAGTACCACTTTACAAATTTATCTAGCCAATGCAATTAAAGACGCTGCTTCATTATATTCTAAAAATGGTGGTTTATTAATCGATGAGGCTTTCTCAACACAATTAAGATATGCCGCAGTTGTATGTAGTATTATTCCTATATTAGCTATATTCCCATTTGTTCAAAAGTTCTTAGTTAAAGGCGTTACAGTTGGTTCAGTAAAAGAATAAAAAAGGAAAAAAATAATGGAAAAGAAAAAATTAGTTTTATTACTTGCTAGCTTATTATCATTTACTTCATGTGGAGGTGGTAGTGGTAATAAAGACAAAGTTGAACATCATAAAGAAAGTTATTATGAACGCATTGATGATAATTATGATTTTTATTCTCGTGATAAATTGACTATTACTATGATGCTTCCAGAAGAAGCTGGTTATTCAGATGCTTTAATGAGTAAAGTTGAAGAAGCAACCAATACAAAAATTAATATTAAATCATATAAATCAGATGCTTATTCTAATGCTATTGTAGATTCATTCTCTAACCCTAAAAATATGCCTGATATTTATTGTCGTGTTCCTGATATTGAAGTTTTTAAAGAACAAGATGCTGCTTATGAATTATATGATTTATTAATGCAATATGCTCCTGATTATCGTAAAAACTTAAGTGTTGATGATTGGGTACAATTAACTGATGCAGCAACACATGGAGTATATACAATATCAAATATCCGTGAGCCAGAATATCAATTATCATATTTAATGCGTAAAGATTGGCTTAGTAAAGTAGCTAGTGATTTATCTTTTGAGGTTGATATTAATAATCCAACTTTAACTTGGGATCAATTTACAGAAATTTTAGAACACTTTAGAGACGATGATCCAAATGGAAATGGTAGTAAAGATGAATTACCTTTTTCTATTGAGAATATTTCATATTTAAGATACTTATTTGGAATAAATACTTCTTATTATTTCACTAATGATGAATCTGGTTATCAAGCGGTTGTTAATCATCAAAATTACAAAAAATATTTATCATCAATTCAAGATTTATATGCTGGAAATTTATTAGATAATCAATATATTACCGCTAAAATCGAAAGTTTAATGTCTGCTGATAAATTAGGCGCATGTATTACATATGCTGAATATGCTCAAACATCATTAAATTCTTTACATGATGTAAATAATCCTAATAGAGTTCCTTCTGCTGATTGGGTTAGTTTTAAATTAACTGGTCCAAAATGTCCAGATGGAAAAACTTATGATGGAGTTCCTTCTGCTGCTGGATTAGTCCATGGATTTGTTGTATCTTCTACAGTTAGTGAAGAAAGAGCAATTGAGTTAGTGAGAATTTTAAACTGGTTCTATCGTGAAGAAGGAGAAACTTTATTTAATTATGGTGTAGAAAATGTTCATTACACTGTAAAAGATGGTAAAAAAGTTATTAAGCCAGAATATGCTTCCTTTACTAATGCTCGTGCTGCTGGATTATTATATTCAGCAATGCCATTTCATTGGTTAAAAGATTCATATATTCAAATGGTTACAGGTGGAAAAGATTTATCTGAATTAGATGATGGCCAAAAAGCTTTCTATAACGCTTTAGGAATTGATAAATTTAATTTTACAAAACAAGCAGTTTCTATTAATACTAACGAATGGAGTGAAAATTCTAAAGCATTAATAAATCAATTAAATGCTTTTGAAGCAAATGTTATTAAAGGTAGTATTGATGATAGAAAACTTGAAAGCGAATTAAATAACATCATTTCTTCTTTTGCTAAAGCTAATCAAGAAGCAAATGAAGCCTATTCAGAAATATATGAAATCTGTAAATAATGGTTAAAATTATGTTTAACATCTCAAACGGATTATTAATCAAAGATGGTAAAAAAGTTATAGCATTAGGGAGTCATTATTATCCTTCTTTTCATCCTTTAAAAGTGCCTGTTATTGATAGTAAAAGAAGATTGCAAGAAGCTATAACTGATATAAAAAATATTAAAGAATTAGGATTTGATTTAGTAAGAATAGCAAATATTGGTCAAGAACAAATAATCAATAATAAAATTGAAAAAGATTTTACTTTTGTTGATAGTTTAATTGGATTAATTAGTAAAAATAAAATGGCTACTCTTGTTAGAATACAAGGATATAGTTCTAATTTACGTAATGTTCAAGACGCTTTAATGAAAAATCAAAATGGAGAAGAAATACCTCTTAAATGGGATAATTTCATTCGTAATTGCTTAAATAATGAAAGTGTAATTAATGAAGACAAAGAATTAACAATTTTATCTAGCGAACACTTTAAAAACAATAATAACGTTATTGGATTTCAAATTTATAATGAACCAGCTTATCCATTTTTTGATTTCTATGATTATAACATCAATAGTATTAAAGCTTGGCAAGAAATAACTCATAAAAAAGATTTTCCTCCTTGTAAAAGACCATCTACTAAAGAAGAAGAAAACAATTGGATTTCTTTTAGAAAATTTTCTAATAATCGCATCAATGAATATTTAATTGATTTAGGTAAACTTGCCAAAAAACATTCTAATAAGCCAGTCTATACTTGTTTAATGCCATGTGCAATTCAACAAGGAAGCGCCATTAGAGGTTGCAACATGTTTAAAATTGCAGGTGGAATGGATTTTCTTGGAATCACAATTTATATTTCTCCTTTAGGAGTTACTGCTCGCGAATTTAAAAGAATTTGTGATATTACTAATGCTATTGCTCGATTAAATAACACCCACGCTTGGGCTATTGAATGCGATGCAAGAGTCGATTCTTCAAGTAGAGAATATGAAATAATGATTCTAAGTTTATTAGCTAGTGGATTTAAAGGAATTATGCCTTATCAATATCGTGCTGATGCATGTGTAGAAAACGCTCCTGAGCCAAATAAATATGGGATTGTTTATAATGATTTAAAATTAACCCCTAAGTTTGAGATGGTAAAAAAATTAAATACATTTATTAATTTGCATTCTACATATCTAGCAAATTTTGAAGCATTAAGACAAGATGTGGCTATCTATATGAGTGAAGATATAAATATATATCAAGATGCAATATACAATAAAGACATCACTAATGCTTGGAAATGTAAAGAACCAATTTCTTTATTTAGTAATGTTATTTATAACAAATTACTTGATAAAGGATATCTACCAAGATTTGTTGATATTAATAATTTAAAAGATGTTAAAGTTTTATTAATTCCTTCTAGCAATGGTCTTAATGAAGAAGAAAAAAATATTTTACAAGATTTTGAAGATAAAGGTGGAGTAATAAGAGTATATAACCCTCTTAATAATGGATTTGAAACTCTTGATGAAAAAGATGCAGAAACTATGCAAACCTTATTAAATAGAAATAACATTATGCCTCTTTATCAAAATTTCGATGAAGATATATCAATAGATTTTTTAAAAAATGAAAATGAATATTTAGTGTTTATTATTAATCATAACTCTAAAGAAAAAGATAATATTTCAATTAAATTTCCTTTTTTAAAGAAATTCAATTATGAAATTTTTTATCAAAATGAATCAGATAAAAATATAAGTTTTATAGGCGAGAAACTTATTATTACTCACTTAACAAGTGGAATTATTATTCGCCTAAGAATTGAGGAATAGAAGTATGAGTTTTATGTTTTCACCATTTCCGTATGACGATTTAAATGCGGTAAACCATGTTAATGTTAGTTTAGATGTAACTAATAAAATATTATCTAACAATGAATTAATCAAAAAAGAATTAGTTTCAAAATTGCTTAATAAATCTAATAAAATATTAGTCATCGATGGTTATCCAACCTGTAATTTTGATGTAATTGTGAAGATGTTTAGTAATGTTAAATTAATTAACATGCGTGATATCTATAAAGATGAAAAAGAAATCTATAATATGCTTAAATCATATTTACCAGAAGATCGTATAATGGATCCAGTTTTGTTATATGGAAAATTATTTACAGATGGATTAAAAAAATTAATGGATGAAGATAAATTGTTGAACTTAATTGACAGTTTAAAAAATACTTCTGAAAAAATCATTGTTTATGGACATGGTTCATTAATTAAAGAAATACGTGAACTAGCGGATATTAAAATTTATATGGATGTTTCACCAAAAGAAGCCGCTATTAGAGCTAAAAAAGGGTTATATATAAATATAGGTGATAAAAAGGCTCGACCATTTAAAGAATTAATGCGTAGAAATTATTATGTTGATTTTGAAAACGAAACCTTATTAAGAAAAGAATTAGTTCAACAAAATGCATTAGATTATTATATTTTTGCTGATAAAGATGATTCACTTGTTTTTTCGCCTTTTTCAACAATGAATGTATTATTTGATGAATTAGTTAAAAGACCATTCCGTTGTAAACCGGTTTATTTAGAAGGTGTTTGGGGCGGATATTATATGATGCGTATGCGTAATCTTCCAAAACAAATGAAAAATTGCGCATGGATATTTGATATGATTCCAAGTGAAGTATCAGTAGTAATTGAAGCAAATAACACTCAAATTGAAGTTCCTTATTATACTTTTGTACACGCTAGAGGAGTAAAATTAATGGGACAAGATTGTGTAAATTACTTCCATGGATATTTCCCAATTCGTTTTAATTATGATGATACATGGCATGCAAATGGTAATATGTCTATTCAATGTCATCCATATCATGATTATGTAAGAAAAGAAAATAACGAATTAGGACGTCAAGATGAATCTTATTATATTGTAGAAGCAGCAGAAGGAGCAAAAACATTCTTAGGTTTTAATGAAGATATTAATCCTGATGATTTTATGAAAGAAGTTTTTGAATCAGAAAAAACAGGTAATCCAATTGATTATTTAAAATATGTTAATGCTGTTACTTCTACTCCAGGAACACAAGTTTTAATTCCAGCAGGTACGATTCATTCTTCTGGAAGAAATCAATTAGTTCTTGAAATTGGCTCTTTAACAATTGGTTCATATACCTATAAATTATATGACTATATGCGTAAAGATTTAGATGGTAATCCTCGTCCAATCCATTCTCGTCATGGAGATAACGTTTTACAAAAATATCGTAAAACAAATTGGGTAAATTCTCATCTTGTAAAAAGAGCTAAAGGATTCGATGATAATGATACTATTCTAACACAAACAGTTGGAGAAAGCCCATTACTTTACTTCAAATTAATGACCACTCAATTTTTAGATAAATACGAAGATAATACCAAAAATTCATTCCACGTATTAACTGTTACAAATGGAGAAAAAGTTAGAATTAGTTCTAAAACTAATCCAGAATATAATTTTGTAGCCAATTATTTAGATATCATTGTCGTACCTCAAAATATTGGAGAATATGTTATTGAAAATTTAGGTAATCAACCTGTCACAATTCATAAAACATTATTAAGAGATGATTTCTTAAATGAATTTGAGCAATATCAAAAAGCTTTAAGCGAAAAATAAGGAGAAGCATATAATGAAAATAAGTAAACTATTTTTAAAATTAACTGTCTTTTGTTCTTTAATTTTTGGTGGTCTAACTTCTTTTAATACAACTTCTAATGTCGTTCAAGCAAAACAAGATTTATTAGATGGTGCAACAGTATATCAAAAAATGTATGAAGATGATTTTACTGATGGTATTCAAGTTGTTTGGAACACTAATAATTTATGTAATAATGATACTGAAATTAAAAATGATGGAAACGCCTCATGGAAAGTAGAAGTTAATCCAGGTTCTAGCTATGTAGAATATTATTGTACATTTCCTAGAACAATTGATTTCCGTCATGGTGATGCAACTGGCACAGACTCAACATTTAAAAAAATAGCAACAATTGAATTTGATGTTTACTTAGATTGTGAACCCGGTTGGTATAATTTCTTCTTACTTCAACATCGTGGAGAAGAATACAAAAACAAACCAATTAATCAACAATTTAATCGTTCTTATGTCACATTAGATAAATACATTGATTATACTATGAAAAAAGAATGGCAACATGTTCAAATTCCAGTTTCCGCTTTTTCTGCTTCTGGAACAAGAGCTAATGAAACCGGAACTGCTTCTGAAAAATGTATGGTTGATTTAACTAACATCACTGGTTTTGGTGTTTGCCATATGATCAATAACACTGGAGCAGGTTATTTTTATTATGACAATATGGAAATATGTCTTAATAATAAACCAGATGATTATTTAGGTTGTACAATGGTTAGACCTGATGAATTTATTAGACTTACTAATAGTGGTGATATCAAAATGACACCAATAGATATTTCTTCACTTGCCACTACAGCTTTTACTGGTGGTGAAGGTAAAGGTTGGTCTGGACAAGGTTCGGATAATGAATTAACTGGTTTTAATATGTTTGGTGAAGTGAATTTTAGAGGTATGCAATTTAATATTCTTGATCCTAATGAGCATGAAAAAACTGCTATTGCTTTAGGTAGTAATTCTAACATGAATATTTCTAAAAACTCACGTAATCTTTATGTTGAATCAGTTGAAATACCAATTAACCAAAAAGCTGATGGATTATATATGATTCATAATTCTTCTTGGGATGGAAAGAAAGTTGCTAAATATACTTATAATTATTCAGATGGAACTTCTGCAACTTTTGATATTTTAAATGGTAGAGAAATCTATAACTGGTGGAAAAGCGATGAAAGCGATGTTTGTCCAATCTTATGGTCAGGTAATAATAATGAAGCTACTTCATTCTCATTAGGAATTAAAATAAATGTCTTTAGTTTTTTAAATCCTAATCCAAATAAAACTATTAAATCTCTTACTTGTACAATTAATTCAGATACTGCTGCCGATTTAATTGTAGCAGTTACTGCTGTTGATTGTGGTGGAAAAGGATTATATATGCAATATTTAGAAAGTAAATATAATCCAGATACTACAGACTGGTATGATTATGAACTTCCTAATTATTCTGATTATGTAGGAAGCGCTCTTGATGTTTCATATTTACTAGATAAAAACATTGATGAAAATGGTTATATTACCATAAATGGTGAAAACTTTGTTAATGAAAAAGGTGATACTATTAATTTTTGGGGTATCAACATTTCAGGTCAATCATTCTTTAACACTTCTAAAGAAGAAATTGAATTACTTACTGATACAATTGCATCAATGGGATATAATCTTGTTCGATTAATCGACTGGGATGCTGGATTCTATTCTCCTAACATTTTTGGAAGTAATGGTTCTAGTAGTAGTGTTGATCAAAAATCATTAGATGAATTCAATTATTTCTGGTATTGTTGCAAAGAACGTGGTATTTACATCGATATGGTTATGCTTGGTGGAAGATATGGTTCTACGCTTAAATCAATCGGTGGATTTACTGATGAAGAAATAGCCGATATCAGCAGTGGATTTAAATTTGAAACATATATTGATGATCGTTTAGTTAATGAAACACAAAAATTAGTCAAAGAAGTTATGACTAGTGAAAATAAATATACTAATACAACCTTAGCAAATGATAAAGTTTTAGCATTAGTAGAAGTTGCTAATGAAAATAACCTATCCGACATGTATGGATATTATATTACTAGTCAACAATATGAATTTGTTAGTGAAAAATATAAAACGATGTTCCAAGCTCGCTTTAATAATTGGTTATTAAATTTATATGGCAATAATAGTAATTTAAAAGAAGCATGGAAAGATAAAACTGGTGGAGATGCTATTGGTTTAACTCGTAAAGAAAATTGTGAAGATGGTTCTGTTTTAATTTCTCAAAATTATTTAAACTCTGACTATTCCGCTCAAAGAATTAATGATACATTCCGCTTCTTATATGAATTACAAGTTAATTATTATAATACAATGTATGACTGGGCTAAAGGAAGTGAAGGATTAAATTTACATGTTGGATTATGTGGTACTACTAACTTACCAACTGGAGATTTAAACGATTTATACGCTAATGCAGCTTATGATTATATTGCTAGACACTACTATAAATCTCATCCAACCACTGGTACTGAATTTGGAGTAGATACAGCTACTGGAAATGTTAGTTCCATGGTTGAAGATATGAGTGGAAACATTTATGGAGATGCTGCTAAAGGTGATTTAATTGGTAGCCCTTATATTGTTAATGAAGCAAATGAAGCTGAACCTAATACTCATACAGCAGAATACAATATTATGACTGCTGCTATATTTTCTCTTCAACGTTGGAGTGTTTGTTCATTTAACTTATCAACTGCTCCATTAAATGAACAAAATAATATGATTACTAACGCTTTCCAATTCCTTAATCACCCAAATAGAATGGGAACTGCCGCTTCAGCTGCTTTACTATACTACGCTCAATCAATAACTCAAAATAAAGAAAACTATTATAATGGCATTGATAAAAATAGTGCTTTGGATCCTAACAATCAAAATCATAGCATTGCTGGAGGATCATATATTATTGCTAATGTTGGAAACTATTTCTATGAAGAAGATGAAAATGGAAATATCACATATATTAATGGAGATGCAGAAACAATTGGTAAAAATAAAGCTTCTTTATTAGAAAAACTTGAACACTACTATGTAACTAGTGAAGATGGCTCTATTTTATGGTCTCAAGATGGAACTAGATTCTTAGTAAACACAGATGTATGTCAAGGAGCAGTAGGTTATTATTCTACTAGAAAAATGGAATTATCCGATGTTGTTATTGATGTCGACAACGATTATAGTGCTGTCACTTTAACTGGTTTAGGCTATAAAGGTGCCACTATTAATGAAGCAGATAGTTTACTTTTAACCGCAGCTGGTCAATGTAGAAACACTGGTTATGAATTATCAGCTGATGGAACAACCATTAAAGATTTAGGGGAAGGTCCTGTAAAAGTTGAACAAATTACTGGTGATGTCACTATTAAATCAAAAGACGATTTTGAAGTATATTGTTTAAATAGTTCAGGAAGAAGAACAAAACTTGCTTCAACAAGTAAAACAAGTGAAGGCTTTACAGTTATTCATATGCAACTTTCTGATAAAGCAATGAATTATGAAATTGTTCGTAAACATAAATCACAAGAAACATTAATTAAATCATATGATGATGTTTATGGTGAGATGATTAATAAAGTTGAAAGTGTAAAAGAATACTTACCTTCAATTACTGATGATTTATATATGTTAGATGAAGATGTCACTAGAGGCGATTATCTAGTTGCCCTTGTTAGAGGTTTAAATTTACAAAGTGATGATGAAAAAGCTTATGCTGATGTTTCTAGATATTATTATGGTTATCAAGAATTAAAAGTTGCTCGAGGATTATATTTAATTGATGGCACTCAAGCAAAACCTTATGAAGCAATGAGTAAAATTGATGCATATGTTGCTAGTTATCGAGTATTAAATCATCTAGGATTTAAATGTAAAAAAGATTATGAAAATATTCCAGAGTCTTTAAAAGTAACTTTGACTGAAGAGCAATTAGAAGCTATTGCAGGATTATTAGGTTCAAACTTTATTTCTTATGAAGATATTGCTACTATGACAAATAATACTACTATGACAAGAAGAGATACTGTTAATCTTTTACTTGAACTTAAAGATTATGCAAACCATAACCAAGGCGAAGATATTCCTACGCCAGCTAATAATAATCTAGGATTAATTGTTGGTTTAGCAACAGGAGGAATCGCTATTGTAGGTGGATTAACTTGTGCACTTATTGTTTTCTTCAAAAAAAAGAAAAGAAGCTAAAACTTCTTAAAAAGTCCTAACAATAACTTTTATAAGCGTCAATATTTCCTCTTTAAAAAGGATAAATTAAATGCTAAAATAAATTATAGCAAGGGATTGGTGAATTTTATGGATAATTGTTTTGTTAAAATGTGTGAAATTAGGAATGATTTATCAACTTCTGAAAAAAAAATAGTTGATGCAATTATTGAAAATCCTAAGAAAATTTGTTTATATTCTGTGACTGAATTAGCAGAATATTGTAATACTTCTCCAGCCACTATAACAAGAATGTGTAAATCATTAGGTTATTCTGGTTATCGTGATTTTGTTAAATGCTTAATGCTTGATGTTTCAAATCGCTCTGTTACTAATGATTTTAGTAATGATTATGCGATGATTGAACATAATGAATCTTTAGAAAGTATTGTTAATAAAGTCATTTCTAATAACGCTTTAGCAATTAAAAATAGTTATAAAATTGTTGATTTTAATGAATTATATAAAGCAATTAATTTGTTATCTAATGCAAAAAGAATTCATTTCTATGGATTAGGTGGATCTAGTATAGCAGCTTTAGATGCTGAATGTCGTTTTTTAAGAATTGGTAAAGATGCTCATGCTTTTACTGCTTTCCATGAACAAATTTTTGCTTCTGCTAATTTAACAAAAGATGATATTGCAGTCATTATTTCTTATTCAGGTGAAACCAATGAAATACTTGATGTAGCAAAATTATGTCAACAAGTAGGTACTAAAATTATCTCAATCACTAGATATTCTAATAACACATTAAGTGAATTAGCCGATGTAAAATTAAAAACGACATCTATTGGTAATTCTATAAGAAGTGTGGCTTCTGGAGCCCAAATTGCTCAACTAAATATGATTGATATTTTATATTCAGCTGTAGCAATGAATAATTATGAAGAATTAGATAAGTTATATCAATTAACAAACGAAATTATTAACAAAAGTAAAAAAACTAATTAAGAGGATAACTTATGTATAAAAATAAATATAAAAAAGCTTTGACATTTTCATTTGATGATGGCACTGTTTTTGATAAACGTTTAATTGAATTATTTAATAAATATGGAATGAAATGTACATTTAATCTCAATAGTGGAAAAATGACGCATGCTGATAATTGGGTTAATAAAAACGTTATCATTTTTCATTTAAATCGTACTGAAATTAAAAATTTATATGATGGCCATGAAATTGCAAGTCATAGTTTAACACATCCATTTTTTGATCATTTAGATTATGAAACTCAATTAAACGAAATTAAAACTGATATTGAAAATTTAGAATATTATTTTAATACTAAAATTAAAGGATTTGCTTTACCTTATGGTTGCTATAATGAAGATACTTTAAAAGCTATCAAAGAATGTAATTTATTTTATAATCGTTTAGCGGGCACAACAATGTCCTTTGATAAACCAAAAGATTTATTAAAATTCAGTGGAACATGTCATTTTCATAATCCAAAAATTATGGAATTAGCAAAGCAATTTATTGAATTAAACCCGGATGAAGAAAAAATATTTTACATTTGGGGACATAGCTATGAATTAGAAGTAGATAATTTATGGAATGAATTTGAAGAATTATTAAAATATTTAGCTAATAGAGATGATATCTATTATTGTACTAATTCTGAAGCTTTTCATATTGAGTAAATAAAAACAGGTTTTTCCTGTTTTTAAATTATTGTATATGAAAATTATTTTCTTTAAAATTAAAAAGTAATGAAAAAATATATTGTAAGAAATATATATGATTGATAAAATGATAATATAGAAGAATATTTATTTATAAATAAATATTTCATTTATGTTTCCCTTAGGAGGTAAATATGGGTCAAGTTCATATAGAAAATGTAAATAAAATTTATCCTAATGGTGTACAAGCGGTTTATGATTTTAATCTCGATATTCAAGATCATGAATTTATTGTTTTTGTTGGTCCTTCTGGATGTGGAAAATCTACAACCTTAAGAATGATTGCTGGACTCGAAGATATAACCTCAGGAAAAGTTTATATTGATGGTAAACTTGTTAATTATGTTCAACCTAAAGATCGTCATATTGCGATGGTTTTTCAAAGTTATGCTTTATATCCAAACATGTCAGTTTATGATAATTTAGCCTTTGGATTAAAAATGCGTAAAAGAAAATATCCTTTACTTGATAAAGATAATAAACAAGTTATTGGTATTGATACAAAAAGAATAAAAGAATTAAAAAAAGAAATTAGATTAAATAAATTTTTATTAAAAAAAGCAAAAGAAAAAGAAACTATTAAAAATAAACTTCTTGCTTTAGAAGAAGAAGAAAAAAATGTTGAAGTTAATCCAGTTCCTCTTTATTATCTTCGTCATATGACAAAATCAGAAATTCACGAAAAAATAATGGAAGTTGCTAAAATATTACAAATCGAAGAATATTTAGCAAGAAAACCTAAAGCATTATCAGGTGGACAACGTCAAAGAGTCGCCATTGGAAGAGCAATAGTCCGTCATCCTAAATTATTCTTAATGGATGAACCTTTATCTAACTTAGATGCTAAATTACGTTTACAAATGCGTCAAGAAATCTTAAGAATACATAATGCAATTAACGCAACAACGATTTATGTCACCCACGATCAAACTGAAGCCATGACTATGGCTAGTCGAATTGTTGTAATGAGTAAAGGTTATATTCAACAAATTGGCACTCCAAGAGAAATATATGATCATCCAAAAAATAAATATGTAGCTTCTTTTATTGGGACACCGGCAATGAATTTTATTGATGCAATAGTTAAAGATGGTAATCTTATCATTAATCAAATAGAATTATGTCTTGATGAAGAAAAGCAAAAATTATTAACTAATTATAATAATCAAGAAGTATGTGTTGGTATAAGACCAGAAATTATTGAATTTATAGAAAATGGAAAATTCACTTGCGAAATTAATACAGTAGAACTAGTAGGCATTGAAAAATTAATTCATTTTAAATTCAATAAACTTGATTTTATTGCTAAAGTAAAAAACAGTTTAAAACTTGATAAAAAAGATAATTTTAATATTAATACAAAATATTTACATGTATTTGATAAAAACACAGAAGAAGCATTATTTTAGAAAGGAATTTAAAATTTATGAAAACTAAAATGCCAAAGATTGGAATTATTCTTGTTTCTCCACCTAGATTTCATGATTTAGGAATTGGAACAAAAAACGGACCTTATTCAGAAAGAAAAGAAAAGGTCGCTAAAGAATTATTAACTCATTTTGATTATGCAGAAACTGTTTTTCCTGGAATTATCTATTCTAAAGAAGATATGGAAAATGCCATTATTAAAATGAAAAGTGAAGATGTTGATATGATTTTTGCTCATTTCTTATCTTGGGCTGATGATTTTGCTTGGGTAAGATTTTTAAGAGATATCGGCGATACTCCTATAATGTACGCAACAATTGTTAGAGATCAGTTAGGATTTGAAAATTCATTTACTGAAGATTCTTTTATTGAATTTTTAACAGCCGGTGGTTTAGTAGGCTCTTTAGAAGGTTCAGGTGATATTGCTAGATTAAAACCACATCAAATAAAAATTGTACTTGGCTCTAAAAAAGAGGTTATGGATGCATGTAAACAAATGGCCGAAGTTTGTGCTTTACGTCACGAATTACGTCATAGAAGTATTGCATTACTTCCATCTTTTAATGAAGCAATGTGGTCAACATATGTTGATCCATATGATATCTTCACTAAAATCGGTCCAGAAATTCGTTTCTTATCAATTGTTGAATTAAGTGAGATAATGAATAATATCGATGATAATGAATGTAATAAGTTAACTAAAGAAATTCTATCTAAATACGAAGTAAAAGGCACAATTGATGAAGAAAAAATGGCTGCTTCAGTTAAAGGAAGTTTAGCGCTTGAAAAAATTGCTCGTAAATATGATTGTGAATTATTGGTATTAAATGATATTGATAAAGTTTTACAAAGAACTATTGGTTTAAGACCAGGATTTACTCCATGTCCAGGAACTGATGATGTTCTAGTGGTTCCAGAAGGAGATATTGGCGCTGGTTTATGTGCTTATATTTTAAAAAAATTAACTTCTCAACATGTTTCATTTATCGAACCATTCCATATTGATAGTCAAACAGGAACCTTTGCCGCTGGACATGCAGGACCAAATGATTATACCGATGAATTAGGTAAAACCATGATTGCTACAGATACACGATTTGCTAAATCAAATTTAAAATATGCTGGTGCTCCTTTTGCTAATCATGTTTTCTCTCCAGGAGAAAAAACAATGATTCATCTTTCTGAAAATAATGGAAAATTTAAATTAGTAGCAACCACTGTAGAAGTTTTAGAAAGTGATCATTTCCTAGATGGCTATTCTCATGGCTTATTTAAACCACATATGCCTGTTAATGAATTTTTCCAAAAATTATTAGAAATAGGAGTCACTCAACATTATGCAATAACATCAGGTAATTTATTACCTAAAATGCGTTTGTTTGCTCAAATAATGGGATTTGATTATTATGAAATCTAACTATGCATATTGCATTGATATGGGTGGAACCTTTTTAAAAGGAGCAATTGTTGATAATCATGGTAATTTAATAACTAATATATATCAAGTTATTGCTAATTCTTCTTCTAACTTAGATGATTATTTAAATAGTTTTTCTGAAATGTTTAATAATCTTGATTTAGAAGCAAGTAAAAAAAATATTGATATTGATTTTATTGCTTTAAGTGTTCCTGGACCATTTGATTATGAAAAAGGAATCTCTAAAATGGTTCATAAATATCAAGCAATATATGATTTAGACTTAAAAGAATTATTTTTAAAAAAATTAAATATTAATAAAAAGATTCATTTTGAAAATGATGTTATTTCTTTTTTACTCGGTGAATCAATTAATTTAAAAAATATTCAAAATAAATCTATATGTGCTATTACTTTAGGTACTGGCTTAGGATATGTGGTAATGAAGAATAATACCATTTTACGTAATGAATTAGGTTCACCAAAAGAATATATCTATGATAAGCCTTTTAAAGATGGAAAAATGGAAGATTACTTTTCCGCTAGAGGATTAATTCATTTTTATAATCTTCATGCCCATAAAGAAATATCTTCAGCTAAAGAAGTTAGTGAATTAGCTAAAAATAAAAACCTAGAAGCTATAGAAGCGTTAAATGATTTTGGTAAAGAATTAGGAAAAGGATTATTACCTTATTTAAGTAAAAATAATGTTAGTGACCTTTATTTAGGTGGACAAGTAAGTAAAGCTTTTCCTTATTTTAGTGAATCATTAAAAAAAGAACTTAAAAATATAAATGTTTATTTATCAAAAAATGAAAATAGTGCTTTAATTGGTCTTGCCATTCGCTTTTTTCATAAATAAAGGAGAATACAAAATATGAAGTATGGTTATTTTGATGATCAAAATAAAGAATATATAATTACTACTCCATTTACACCATTACCATGGATAAATTATTTAGGAAATAAAGATTTTTTCTCACTTATTTCCAATACTGGAGGTGGATATTCTTTCTATAAAGATGCAAAATTAAGAAGAATAACAAGATTCCGTTATAATAATGTTCCTCATGATAATGGAGGAAGATTGTTTTATATTGTTGATAATAATACAAAATGGTCTCCATCATTTTTACCACTTAAAACTTCTTTAGATACTTATGAATGTCATCATGGTATTGGTTATACAAAATTTATTGCTCAAAAAAATGATTTAAAATCTGTTTTAACTTGTTTTGTGCCTTTAAATGATGCTTGTGAAATAAACACTTTAACTTTAAAAAATAACTCAAACAAATTAAAAGTAATTAAATTATTTTCTGCTATCGAATTTTGTTTATGGAACGCTAGCGATGATAGTCAAAATTTCCAAAGAAATTATTCTACTGGCGAAGTAGAAATTGATGAAAACACTATTTATCATAAAACTGAATATCGTGAAAGAAGAAATCACTTTTCTTTTTATCACACAAATTATAAAGTAAGTGGCTTTGATACTGATAGAGATACTTTTTTAGGTAAATTTAATAATTATGATAATCCGCTTGTTATTCAAAATATTAAGTGTACAAATTCAAAAGCTTCTGGTTGGTCACCAATTGCTTGCTTTGAACAAGAAATAACACTAAATCCTAACGAAGAAAAAACAATTATCTTCTTACTTGGTTATATTGAAAATAACGAAAATGAAAAATGGGATGAAAAAGGAAACATTAACAAAACCAAAGCATACCAATTAATGAAAAAATATCAAAATATAGAAAATGTAAACAAAGAATTTGCTGCTTTAAAAGCATATTGGGAAGAATTATTTTCACATTATCAAGTTCATTCAAATAATGAACATGTTAATAGAATGGTTAATATTTGGAACCAATATCAATGTATGGTTACTTTCAATATGTCTAGAAGTGCTTCTTATTATGAATCTGGCATTGGTCGAGGTATGGGCTTTAGAGATTCATGTCAAGATCTATTAGGCTTTGTTCATATGATTCCAAATAGAGCACGCGAAAGAATCATTGATTTAGCCTCTATTCAAAAAGAAGATGGTTCAACTTATCATCAATATCAACCATTAACTAAAAAAGGTAATTCAGATATCGGTGGAGGATTTAATGATGATCCTTTATGGTTAGTTGCAGCAACTTATGCTTATCTAGCGGAAACTAATGATTATTCTATTTTAGAAGAACTAGTTCCCTTTGATAATGATGCAAGTAAATCAAAATCATTATTTGAGCATTTAACAAAGAGTATAGATTATACTTTAAACAATTTAGGGCCTCATTCATTACCTTTAATTGGAAGAGCAGATTGGAACGATTGTCTAAATTTAAATTGCTTTTCTAAAGAGCCAAGCGAATCATTCCAAACATGCTCAAACTTTGAATCACATAAAGCCGAATCAGTTTTTATTGCTGGAATGTTTGTTAAATATGGTAAAGAATATATAAAAATTTGTGATAAACTAAATAAATTTGAAGAAGCAAATAGAATATCTATTGCAGTCAATAACATGATTAAAGCCATTGAAAAAGATGGTTGGGATGATGAATGGTTTATTAGAGCGTATGATGCTTTTTCTTCTCCGGTTGGTAGTAAAGTATGTGAAGAAGGAAAAATATATATTGAGCCTCAAGGAATGTGTGTAATGGCTGGAGTAGGATTAGAAAATGGGCTAGCAAAAAAAGCCTTAGAAAGTGTAGAAAAATATCTTGATACTAAATATGGAATTGTTTTACTTCAACCAGCTTATAAAACATATCATTTAAATTTAGGTGAAGTTTCTTCTTATCCTCCTGGATATAAAGAAAATGCTGGAATATTTTGTCATAATAACCCTTGGATTAGTTGTGCTGAAGCTACAATTAGACATGGTGATAGAGCATTTGAAATTTATAAAAAAATATGTCCTTCTTATATTGAAAATATTAGTGATATTCATCGAACCGAACCTTACGTTTATTCACAAATGATAGCAGGAATTGACGCTCCACATTTTGGAGAAGCTAAAAACTCTTGGTTAACAGGAACTTCTGCTTGGACATTTGTTAATATTAGTCAATATATTTTAGGTGTTATTCCAACATTAGATGGTTTAAAAATTGATCCAGTTTTACCAAAATCAATCAATGAATTTACACTTGATAGATTATATCAAGGTTGTTTATACCATATTGAAGCTAAAAGAGGAAATCAATATTCAATGATGGTAGATAATAAATTAATCAATGGAAATATTGTTCCTTCTTTTAATAAAAAAGAAATAAATGTAAAAATAACATATATTGATTAATAGAAAGGATAAGACTTATGCCAAATATAAAACTAATTAATATCAATAAATATTATAGTAAAGATAACCATGTTGTATATGATTTCAATTTAGATATTAAAGATAAAGAATTTATTGTCTTTGTTGGTCCTTCTGGATGTGGTAAATCTACCACTTTAAGAATGATTGCTGGTCTTGAAGATATTACCTCAGGTGAACTTTATATTGATGATAAATTAGTTAATGATATTCAAGCTAAAGATCGGGGAATATCTATGGTATTTCAAAGTTATGCCTTATTTCCTAATTTATCAGTAAGAAGAAATATAAGTTATGGATTAGAAATTAGAAAAATTCCTACTGTTATCAAGAAAAAAATATACGATAAAACTGAGCATAAATTTATTGAAAAAGAAGTTACAGTTATGCGTAAAATGCCTAAAGATGAAATAAATGCTAGAGTAAATAAAGCAGCAAAAATACTAGGCTTAACTGAATATTTAGATAGAAAACCTAAAGCTTTATCGGGTGGACAAAAACAACGTGTTGCTTTAGGAAGGACCATAGTTAGAGATTCAAAAGTTTTTTTAATGGATGAGCCTTTATCAAATTTAGATGCAAAATTAAGAGTTCAAATGCGAAAAGAAATTACTGATTTACATCATCGTATTGGCGCAACCACGATATATGTTACCCATGACCAACTAGAAGCAATGACAATGGCTAGTAGGATTGTTATTATGAATAAAGGAGTAATTCAACAAATAGGGACTCCTGATGAAGTATATAATTATCCAAGCAACAAGTTTGTTGCTTCATTTATAGGTTCACCAACTATGAATTTTTTTAATGGTCTTATTAGCGATAATAAAATCATAATTGGTAATCAAGAATTAACTTTAAACAAAAAAATATCTTCTTCACTTACAAATTATAATAATCAAGAATTATGTTTCGGTATTAGAGCGGAAGATTTAATTATTGATGAAAATGGAGAATTATCTAGTGAAGTAACAATGGTTGAATTGCTCGGAAAAGATAGCATTGTTCATATTAAATTTGAAAATTATGATATGACTATTTATTGTGAAGAAGAACTATCTTTAAACGTTGGCGACAAAATACATTTCAGAATTAATTTTGATCATATACATGTTTTTGATAAAAACGATCAAACAATTTTTTAAATAGGTGAAATTATGAAAGCAACAAAAAAAATAATTTTTATAGCACTTATATCCTCTTTTTTTACCTCTTGTGATTTTTCTTTTACTTCTTCAAGTAGTAAAAATACAAGTTCTTCTTTAAAAGAGACAACCTCTTCGACATTCAATAATACAACTTCTTCTAGTTCTAGCAATTCTTCTATAAATAAATTAATACAAATAACTTGGTTACAAGAACCAATTATTTCTTCTTACTATGGAGAAGAACTAACCTTTTCAAGTTATGGAAGTATCAATGCTTTATATTCAAATAATAATATAGAAAAAGTAAATCTTACTAAAGATAATTTAAAAACAAATCGAGCGGATATATATTCATTAGAAAACCAAGTTATATATGCTTATTATAAAGATCTAAGTCTTAAATTTGAATTCAAATTAACAAAGCAAAATGCAACTTCAAGTATTGATTTTACTAAAAAAATGGGTGTTGGTTGGAATTTAGGAAATAGTTTTTCTTCTTTTTTAGATGGTTTTGATTATAAAAATAATGTAGGTATTGTCACTGAACTAGGATTTGATATTAATAATATTGAAATGTTTTGTGAAGTACGTGACCAACCTCAAAAATTCCGTGGAAAAATTACTAAAAACACAATCAAAAGTGTTTATGATAAAGGTTTTAGATCAATACGTATCCCTATTAGTTGGTCAAATCACATGGAAAATAACATCATTAATAAGCAATGGATTAATCGTATTCAAGAAGTTGTAGATTATATCTATAAAGACTATGAAGATTTATATGTCATTATTACATTGATGGATGGACTAAGAGGATATGATTTATCTAATGCTAATTACACTAAAACAAAAAATTTAGTTCATAATGTTTGGACTCAAGTTGCAGATACTTTTAAAAATTATGATGAAAGATTAATTTTCGAAAATCTTAATGAACCAATGTATAATAATCAAATAAAATGGGAAATGAATCCAACTGATAGTAAATATTCTACTTACTATAAAGAAGCAAACAAAAATCTGATGGATTATAATCAAGAATTTGTTGATGTTGTTCGTTCTTCTAATAGTGAAAACAACAAAAATAGATATTTAACAATTAATACATATGGTAATATTCCTGAATATGCTTATGATACAAAAATCAATGCAATATCAAAATTTGAATTTCCAAAAGATTCTGCTAGTGACAAATTAATATTTAATGTGCATGCTTATTATCCAAATTATTTTTGTTATCATAATGCTGATAACGGTTATTATAAAGATACTTGGAACAATAAAGATGATACAAAAACTATTGATCAATTATTTACTAATCTTTACGAAAAATACATCAAAAACGGCATAGGTGTTATTATTTCAGAATGGGGTAGTATCGATAGAGAAATTGAAGGTAGGGATAAATGCCGAGAAAACCATGCTTATTATTTTATGGAAAACGCTACTAAAAAAGGCATCACTTGTATGGTATGGGATAATGGTGCTATGTCAGGAAATGAACATAGTGAAGCCTTTGGTTTTTTAAATAAACATAAAGCATCTGGAATATATAACAATATGAAATCATTAAGTTATGTAAAATATGAAAATGAAATTTTATGGTATCACGAGAATATTTTAAAACAAATATTTGATGGATATAATAATAAGAGCGCAAATTAGTGCTCTTTTTTCCTTAAAATGATAATTTTGTTCATAAAAATGGAAATATGGAATTTTTTTATTAATTATTGAAAATATTTTTCATTTAAAATTAAAAACTATGAAAATAATAGTTGAAAGCGGTTTCATTTCGTGATATTTTTTAATTATAAGAAACGAGGTTAATAATCTATGAAAAACAAAAAAACTGGAATGTTAATTGCTTTTAGTATCTTAACAGGTGCAATGATAACTTTGAATTCTCCAAGATTAACTAAAGCAGAAAGTAATGATTTAATAATATTTGAAAATGGTGAATTTTGTAAAAAAGTAATTAAACATTCTGCAGGTTCTGCCATTGATAATGGTAAATGGCATAATGACGCAAGTTGGAATGCTTCTAGAGTTTATTTAAATGAAGGCATTGATTTATCTAATTATGAATCCATCTCTCTTACTTACACTAATGTAGGTTCTGCTAATTGGGTGGAATTTGGTATAGGTAATTCAAAAGATCAAGATGAATTTGATTATGTTACAAAAGGTTTAACACTTATCAGTGATGGTGGAGAACATACAGCCAAATATAATATCAGTGATTTTGCTTCTAGTACTACTGTAAAATGTACTTGGGGTGGAACTCATGATAAATCTTTAGACATGGCAAATATCATTGGTTTTTGTATCAAAGCTGGAAATGTAACTGTTAATGTATCTAAAATTACTGCTACACCTAAAATTGAAGATAAACCAGTTATTGATGAAACAATTTTAAAATCTTCTTATTCATTTACTAAAGCAGAAAATAATGATTTCACGCTTTTTGAAAATGGTAAATTTTGTAAAGAAGTAAAATTACATGATGCTGGATCATCTATTACTGATGGAATATGGCATAATGATGCAAATTGGGCTGCTTCTAGAGTTCTTTTTAAAGAAGGTATCGATTTATCTAATTATGAATCTATTACTCTTACTTATACTAATACTGGTTCATTAACTTATGCTGAATTTGGTATAGGAAATTCTCAAAGCACCGAATTTGATTATGTTGCAAAAGGTGGAACTTATACTAAAGATGGAAAAGTAAATACAATATCGTATCAGCTCAGTGATTTTGCTTCTAGCACTTCTTTAACTTGTACTTGGGGAGGAACTCACGATAAGTCTTTAGATATGACTAATATTTCTGGTTTTTGCATTAAAGCTGGCATAACTATTAATGTATCTAAAATCACTGCTACACCTAAGACTACTAGTGATACCGCTATAAGATTTGTTGGAAGTGTTAAAGAAGATAAATTTGCTGATTTATCTAGTGTTGGATTTAATTTTACATTAACATCTACTGATAAAAATGTTACTAAAGATTATGCAGTTGAAACAACTAAGTTATATAACATAATTGATGATTCAAATATGTTTACATTTGAAAATGATGCAATTTTTACTCTTGATGGATATTTAAGTTATAGTTTAATCTTAAAGAATATTACTAAAACATTTACTGCAACAATTACATTCTATTCTTATGCAATTATTGATGGAGTTACTTACAATTCAAAAACTACAACAATCAATATTGTTAATGGTGTAAAAGCTTAATTAAGGAGATATTTATATATGAAAAAAGAATATAAAATGCCTAGTATTGAAATTGAAAAATTAAATTTAGAAGATGCAGTTTTTACTTCAGGAACTACTGGTGAATCAACTGTTAAAGATATAAATAATTTCTTTGGTTTATAATGAAATTAAAAAAATTATTATATTTAAGTATTTTTCTTCTTATTAGTTGTGATAACAACACATCTAGCGAAAGTACATCTTCTTCACAAACAAGTTTTACTACAAGTGAAGAAATAAGTAATACTACTTTATTAGAAGAAAATTTATCAGTTATAACTTTTTCTCAAAAAGCTAATATTGAAGAAAGCATTAATTATTCAAATGATATTGAATTTCAATATGATCAAGATAATTCAAATAATATAAAGATAAGTAATAATAATTTAGAATTAACTAATAGTTCATTTGCATTTTCAATATCAAAAGTAATAACAAAAATAGAAATATATTTAATTAATGAACCAATAAAATTATATGTTGGAGTAATTAATAAATATAATGTAAAAGCACAATATGATTTACAAAAAGAAGAAAAGTTATATTATTATTCATTTGCAGAATATTTAAGTGCTAACCACATTTATATAGAAAGCAAAGAATTAGCAGTAATTGAAAAAATAATTATTTATTTTTAATAAAAAAGAATATATGTTTACCTAAAAAATGAAAGGATTACATATATTCTTTTAATTTTAATAAATTAAAAAAAACAAAGAAATTAGTTCAAATGATAATTTTATTCACAAAAAAGATAGTTATATAATAAGTTTTAGTATTTTGTGAAAATAATTTTCATTAAAAATTAAAAACTATGAAAATAATAGTTGAAAGCGGTTTCATTTCATGGTATTTTTTAAGTATAAGAAATGAGGTTTGTAACTATGAAAAACAAAAAAACAAGAACGTTAATTGCTTTCGGTGTTTTAGCAGGAACAATGCTAACTTTTAACGCTCCAAGCTTAGCCAAAGCGGAAAGTAACGATTTAACAATTTTTGAAAATGGTGCATTTTGTAAAGAAGTAATTAAGCATTCTGCAGGTTCTGCCATTGATGATGGCAAATGGCACAATGATGGAAGTTGGTCTGCATCTAGAGTTTATTTAAATGAAGGTATTGATTTATCAAAATATGAAACTATTACTTTAACATATATGAATTCTGGAACTGCCACTTGGGTGGAATTTGGTGTTGGTAATTCAAAAGATCAAAATGAGTTTGATTATGTTACGAAAGGTGTAACATTTATTAGTGATGGAGAAGAACATAATATAACTTATAATATTGATGATTTTGCTTCTGCAACTACTGTAAATTGTACTTGGGGAGGAACTCATGACAAATCTTTAGACATGACAAGTATTATTGGCTTTTGTATTAAAGCTGGAAATGTAACTGTTAATGTTTCTAAAATTACTGCTACACCTAAACAATCAGTAGCAAATGATTTATATTTATTTAAAGATGGTACTTGGGTTGAAACACCTACTATTGATGATGCGGTCAAGACAAATTCATTTATAGAAGATAATATGTGGAAAATTAGAGGTAACGGTTCAACTTTATGTCGAATTAAATTTTCTAATAGTATTAATTTAAAAAATTATAAACGTTTAATTATTGAATATAAAAATTCAAATGCTGAATCTATTCAATTCGGTATTGGTACAATAGATAGTAGTTGGGCTTATACATCAGTTCATAAAAATGTATCTTTAGTTAAAGACTCTACAGACACTAAAACTTTTTCAGTTAACTTAGTTGATTATGATAATGTTGCATTTGATAGAATTCTATGGGGAGATGTTTCAGGAAATTTAGATTTAGCAAATATCAAAGGCTTTGATTTTGTTGGTAATCAACAAAATATCGATATTGTTAGTATTGTAGCTACCTCTACAGGTGAAGAAAATCCTTTTGATCCAACACCAGTTGATGTTTCACTTTTTGATAATACAACAGTAAATGAAAAAGCAGAATTCCACAACGCTAATGCTTATAAAATTAAATATGGTACAAATAGTTATGCTTATGTAGGTTCTTCAAATGCTTCTTCTTTAAGCGCTGATACCGCTCAAAGAATAGCAGATGGTGAAAATTACGCTATTAAATACACCAATGCTAATATGATTAGATATGATAACTCATCTTCATTCGATTTAATTGATGCAATGCTTAATGATGGTTGGTTAGAATTTGATTTAAATTTTGATACTTTACCAACTTCAAATAAATTTAATTTCAGATTATATGATGGTTCAGCCCCATATGGAGAAAGATATTGTATTGAAACAAGTATTAATGTTAATGGAACTCAAGGATCATATTCAACATATCGCATTAATATCAAAGATTTAAATAAATATTGTTATACATCAAGTTGGGGAAGTTTAGATTCAACTAAAATTAAATTGCTTGATATGTCAACAATTCAAGGTTTTGGATTTACTTTTGATCAAGATGTTAGCGTATCTATTCGTAATTTACATTATGGATATACTCCAGTTAATCATAAAATTACTGGTATTGAATCTTTAACAACTAAAACAAATTACAATAGTGGTGATTTAATTGATTTAACCACATTTAAGACTAATGTATTATTTGATGACAATACTAAAATTGAAAACATTTCAAACTTTACAGTTAAAAATATTGGAGCAGTAACTCTTGATAACAAACTTGTCGATGTATCTTTCAAATATAAAGGTGAAAAATATGATACAACAGTTGATTTATCTGTAAATTCTGCAACTAAGTTAGAAATTAAAACAATGCCAACAAAATTAATTTACAATGAAGGTGAAACTTTAGATTTAACTGGTATTGTCGTGGAAGCTACGATGAGTGACAATTCTACAAAAACTGTTGATATAAGTGAACTTCAATCATCTGTTGATATCGTTTCAACTGAAACTACAGAAGTCAAATTATCTTATGCTGGAGCAAGTACAACATTTAATATTACTGTCAATATGGTAGGTAAAACATATAGTTCATTCGGAAGTGATTATTTAACTTACGATGAAACAACAAATAAAGTAAATATTAAAGATGGTTATTTTGTAGGTGGAAATGATAACAATAGTGAAACTCCTACTGCTTATGTTGATAAAGTAGATGATGGTAAATTAGCTTTCGTAACTAATCAAACTGTTGATTGGAGAATATCTCGTTTCTTATCAAGCGATGGTTATCTTGATTTACAAGAAATTAATTTAGACACAGAAATTGAAATATTAATTACATATCGTACAAGCAATGTTACAAACGGTAATTTCTATTTATTTAACCCAATTGAAGAAAGTGATTGGGATCAAGTATATAGTAATACTACTCTCTCTTTTAAAAACGATGGAAATTGGCATACAACAAAATTGTCTTTAGACGCTTTACTTGTTGAAGCAGCTGGACATCTAGATACTGGTGATATTCCAACTGGATATTCTATGATTTCACCTAAGAAAATAAGTGGATGGGGATTAGGATTAACAGGAAAAGTTGAAATTTCGCAAATAACATATCATTGGAATAATGAAATGGATGCTAAATGGCATGATACAAAAGCTCCAAAAATTACATACGATGGTGAAGTAACATTTAATCAAGTAGAAGGTGAAAAACCAATCGCAGTTAATGCAACAGCTTATGATTCCTATGATGGAGAAATTACTCCAACTTACACTTGGTCAGCAGGGGCATTAGATGAAAATGGCAACTTAAAAGCTGGTACACACACATTAACAATTTCTGCTAAAGACAATGCAGGTAACGAAGCGGCTGTTCGTACAATTACTTATATTGTTTCACCAAAACAAACACCAGATCCAATAGATCCAATCACTCCAGATGAACCAACAAATGATGGATTATCAACAGGTGCAATTGTTGGTATAGTAGCTGGTTCTGTTGCAGTAGCAGGAGCGGCAGTTGGAACATATTTCTTCTTAAAAAAGAAAAAAAATAAATAATAGTAAATTAATCTAAAGAGGGTTTTATCCCTCTTTTTATATTCACAAAAATGATAAAAAATATTAATTAAAGATGATTTATCTAATGAATTAAAAATTAATAATATTAATTTTATTAAAACAAAACTCTTCATCTTTAATGAATAAAAAAGAAGTAAATAATATTTAAAATCACAGCCCAACAAAAAAAGTTGGCCAATCATTTTTTCATGATTATAACCAACTTTATTTTATCTTTGACCAATATTTATTTAGCCTTTACCTTTTTCACAGTTTTTATTTAGGCAATTTGATTAAAATATGTCTCCAATATTATATTTAAGATAATTAACATTGGCGCTCTAGAAACATTATCAATTTTACTATCATTTAATTGGCTAGTTACAACACTAAGATGATAATCACCTAGTTTAGCTAAATCATTTTCTTTTGTTCCAGTTAAAGATATAATAGTTGCTCCACGGCTTTTTGCAATTTGTCCCATTCTAACAGTTTGATGGGTTTTTCCTGATAAAGAAGCTAAGAATACACAATCGTTTTTATTCATTTTTTCTGCATATAAATAAGCAATATGCGTATCTTGAAAAAATATATTATTTCTTGCATGTGAAAGTAATTCTTTAGAGGCATACTCTAAAATTGTACCATTTAAACCTTTGCCAAAAAAATATATATTCATATTTGATTTTAGTATATCAACAATTTTATTAACATTTTTTTCATCCAAATTTTGTAAAGTAAAAGTTATATTATTAATATTATTTTGGATTGCATCATAAAAACTAACAGTTTTAGTTTTAGATTTATTTTTTTCAAAATCATTTTTTAAAGCATATTTTAATTCTGCATACCCTGAAAAATTTAATTTTTTGCAAAGTCTTATAATAGTAGCAGTAGAGGAGAAACTTTCTTTTGCTAGATCTTGAATACTTAAACTAAAAATTTTTTCAATATTCTTGTCAATAAATCTTAAAACATCAAGTTCAGATAAAGTTAACGAATTAATAATTTCTATACTTAAATTTTCAATCATTTGCCAAACACTCTTAAATATATTTTACCTATTTTTAAATATAAATAAATAATTTATTTTAAATTTGGCCAATAACCTTTATTTGCCTCAATTAACTTATCAAGAATTTTACGTGCTTTTTTAGCATCAACAACTGTTCTATTTAAAGTTAATGCTTGTAAAGCTTTAGTATATGATTCTTCAAAATAAGCATCAACTGTTAGTTTTTCATATGCATGTTGTCCTTCAATTAACCCTTTATAAAAAGTAGAGATTTCTCCAACTTCAATTGGTTCAGGACCATTAGCACCTAATTTACATAACACTTCAACAATTACATCTTTATCAAGATTCGATATTAATTTATTTTCATTAGAAACCATCACAACATAATATCTTTTTTCATCGTGTAAAATTGCTTCTGCTATTTCTACAATCATATCTCCATGAGCATCTTGCTTATTTAATTCTTGATAATATGTTTTTGCTTTTTTCGCATCATTATATTTTATAACTTCATCACATTCTTCAAAAACTCTTTTTTCTCTACCATCCATTACTTCATTAGCACGAGTGTAATTATGATTTAGATGTTTAGCTTTATATTCAGGATATAAATAATATTGCAAATATGTATTTGGTAAATACTCTGGAAAATCAGTTAAAATATCTTTTACGATTGCATAAGTATCTAACCAAGATTGATCTCTTTGTTCTTTATCAGCAGGAGCAAATCCTTCTTCTAAAATCTTCTTTTTTATACGATCAGTTATGTCTTCATAATTATTAGCTTTATTCAATATTTTTGTAAACCATCCAAAGTGATTTAATCCAAAATAATATGGAACCATATCATGATAATCAACATCACCTAATAATCTAGAATAAGCCATTAATAATGAAATAGGTTGATCACATATATTCAAAATTCTATTATCATTTGGAAACGCTCTTTTTAATGCAATTGCAACAATAGCAGCAGGATTTGTGTAATTCAAAATCCAAGCATTAGGTGAATATTCTCTAATATCTTTACATAATTCAATCATATCTCTAATAGAACGCATTCCATAAGCAAATCCACCAGGTCCACATGTTTCTTGACCAACAACATCAAATGAAAGAGGAATTTTTTCATCTAATTCTCTCATTTTAAAGCCACCAGTTCTAATTTGAGCAAAAACAAAATCAATATTTTCAAAAGCTTCTTTCTTATCTAAAGTGACTATTACCTCCAAATCAGGGTAATGAGCTTTCATCAATATTTTTGCATATTCACCCATCTTAGCTACTCTTGGTCCATTGTTATCATATAGAACTAATTTTGCCATATGAAATGTTTTCATTCTTTTAATCATTCCAACTAAAATGCCAGGTGTCCAAGTTGAGCCACCACCTGCGATACAAACATTAACTTTTTTCATTTTTCGACCTCTTGTACATCTATCATATATAAATATTTTTTTTATAACAATATTCTTGATAGAACAGAATTTGTTACAAATAACATAATTAAATTTTAATTTTAGTTAATAAACTACTTGCATCTTCATCACAATAAATAACTACATTATTATGATCTT